>OBEQ011603655.1_pt1 | contig 27311 bp, 27 predicted proteins | sample 1670901 | NCBI WGS metagenome assembly OBEQ01 (sample SAMEA104232315, study PRJEB22302) | groundwater metagenome | biome: forest; feature: aquifer; material: groundwater | place: USA | collected 2011-08-07 | depth 5.4 m
AGACGGTGGTGGAGGCAAGGTACCCGAGGAGGCGAAGCAGATGAGCGGACTTGAGCGCTTTGTTCGTGCTTCGACAGGCTCAGCACGAACGGTTAAGACGAGATTGCTCGCAATGACGGTGGTTGTTTTTCTCTTCGCCGGTGGTGTGCCGGCGTTTGCGGAGAGGGCGGTTTTAAAAGCCGGGGTGGCCCGCGTGGAGATCACCCCCTCGGTCGGGACGCCGCTGGCCGGTTATTCCAAGCGGCACGGCAAGCCCTCCACCGGCATCCGGGACCCGTTGTACGTCCGGGCCCTTGTCTTAACCCAGGGGCAGGAAACCGCCGTCTTTGTCTCCGGCGACATGCTGATTTTCCCCCGCCCGATGGCGGAGGCGATCCTTAGAAAAGTTTCCAAGGAGCTGAAGATCTCCCGCAATGCCATCATTCTTTCCGCCACGCACCCCCACACCGGGCCGGGCGCCATTGCGCCGGGCTTTCTCTATGAAATCGTCTTCGGTTCGTACCGCCCGCAGATTGTCGAGGGAATTTCGGCCCGTGTGATCTGGGCGATCCGCCAGGCGTTGAAGCATCAACAGCCGGTTCGATGGGGCACGGGCAGCGGCGTTTTGCCGGGGCTGATTGAAAACCGGCGGGACCCAGGCACCGGCATAGTGGATCCGGAGATGGGCGTTTTCATGGTGGAGTCCATGAAGGGCGAACCGCTCGGGGCAGTGGTGAATGCGGCGGCCCATCCGACCCTGCTGGGCTCGCAGGAGATGCGGTTCAGCGCCGATTTTCCGGGGGAGTTGACCCGGCTGATGGAATCGTCTTACCCGGGATTGGTCTGCCTTTTTGTGAACGGCGCGGCCGGCGATGTGCGGCCCGGCGGGTCGGTGGGAACGAATTCGGAGGAACGGCTCAAGCGTTTTGCCCAGGCCCTGGCGGAGGAGAGCACCGGTGTGGTGAATCAGATGAAGATAGAATCCAAAGCGAATTTGGCCACCTGGGGACGGCGGATTTCTTTGCCGCCGCCTCAATTGAAGCTGGGCGGTTTTACCATTCCCTCTCCCATTGGGCGGCTCATGCGTCCCAGCTCGACGTATCTCAATCTGATCGCGTTGGATAAAACCCTTTTTGTTCCACTGCCGGCGGAGATCACGGCCCAGCTTGGGATGGATTTAAAGCGGCGGTTGTCCACTCAAGGAAAGCGGGCGATCCTCTTTGGATATGCCAACGGTTATCTCGGGTATGCGGTGACGCCGGAACAGTACAAGGCCGGCGGCTATGAAAGCTGGATGACCTGGTACGGCCCCTTCTTCGGCCAATCCCTCGTGGAGCAGATCGCGGCGTTGGCCGGCGCCCAATCGGACGGTAAATAAAAAGTGAGAGTCTGCCCGTCTGCCCTTCGACAGGCTCAGGGCGAACGGATATGCCGACTCGTTTATCTAATACTGATCTTCAGTTTCCTGGCTGGGTGCGTTTCTGTCACAGGCAAGCAGACACCGATCCTGGCGACGGTCCCTGCCGGCGAGGTCACCCGAATTGGATCTCTGCCGGTCCTGCATTTAAGCGGGTCCCCGTATGATATGGGGTATCAGCATGGATCGCTGATGCGAAAACAGGTGCGGGCATCGGTGGCCAATGCGTTGGTTTTTGCCGACCGGCATGGAGGGATTCCATTCCTTGGCAAGCGAATGGCCCGCCGCAGGTTGGAAAAGGCCTGGCGGCAGATGGAGCCGTTCGTTCCTCAGGGTTATCTGGAGGAGATGAAAGGTTTGGCCGATGGGGCGAACATTCCGTTGAAAAGCCTGCAGGAGGTCCATGCCTTGCCGGAGTTGATGGCCACGACCTGCGCCAGTTTCGCCGCGTCCGGGCAGGCGACGAAAGACGGCCAGCTCATTCAGATTCGGAACCTCGATTGGGCGATTCAGTCGGACGTCCAGAAGTACGCAGCGGTCTTCGTGTACCATCCGTCGGGGGGGATCTCTTTTGTTTCGGTCGGGTGGCTTGGGTTCATCGGGGCTGTCACCGGCATCAACGAGCAGGGAATCTCCATCGGCGAGATCGGCGCGAAGACGACGGATGCCAGTTTAAAGGGAATCCCGATGCCGTTTTTACTGCGGCAGGTGCTGGAGGAGTCGACCCATTTGGAAAATGCGGTGGCGATCATTCAGACCGCCACCCGGACCGGCGGATACAACTACCTGTTTGCCGATGCGACGGCCAAGAAAGCGGTGGCCTTGGAAACGACGCACGGCCATTGCGCTGTCTTCTGGATGAACCAGGAGCCGAAGGATTCGTTCAGCGTTCCGGTGGAGAACGCGATTCTCCGGTCCGACTTCGCGCTGGACCCGCAAGTGCGTGACCTTCAATTGGCCTGCAAGGGAGATCCTTCCAAGCCGGGTGTGGAATCGCCGGAAGGATCCGGCGCCTACGATGTCCGGTATCGGGGGCAGGGGCTGCTGATCCGGCATTTCTACGGGGCCATTGATCCGGAGGTGGCGATGGCGATCGCCCGCGCCATTGCGCCGCGCACCAACATCCAAAGCGTGGTCTACGCCTTCCCGCAGATGTGGGTCGCCAACGCCGTGGATCGCCGTCCCGCCGTCATGGGCACCTTCCAGCAGATCGACTTAGAGGAGCTTCTGAAGAACTTCTAGGAATTCCTCGGAATTAACAATCCGTATCCCCTTGTATTCTCTGAGATCAAGAAGATCTTTAATGTCGCCGGTTACGAGATACGGCACTTTTCCCCACAACTTCTGCAATGGCTTCCCGGATCTCTCGGGTTAATCTCGTCACATCGGCATGCCGATTCTTGAGCCACAGGCGTTCAATCGATTTCCAGGGGTTGTAATTCTTGAGAGCTCTGCGGGCCAGGAGCGCTTCCGTGCACAGTTGATTGATGGAGCGGCCGCTCTCAAAGGCTTCCCGTGCAAGCTCCTTGTGGATCCCTGGCGGTACGCGAACCAATATTTTTCCGCTGAATATGCGCATGGTTTTAGCCTCCGAATACTAGTATGCTATCATGCTATAAGTATAGCATGCAGGCGCCTCTTGAAGAAGGAATAAGTGACGATTTTCAGGTAGGGGGTGGCGAAGGCGGCGGTGTAATGGCCGGTGGGCAGGAGGACGAGCGTCGGTTTGCCCAGCGCCCGCCAGAGTTCGAGCGACCGGTGGAAGCCGAGGACCCGGTCGAAAATGGCGGCGATCACCAGCACCCTGCTGGGGTCGATGCCGGGCGCGAACCGCAGGGGATCCGACACGATCACCGCTTGAAGTTCCTGCAGGCCTCTGTCTCGGCTCCATCCGCGTTTTTCCAGGTAAGCCCGTCTGCGCTTGCGAATCGTTTTGTCCTGTGAGGCCATGATGATTTCTGCGATGTGGCCCGCCGGCAATCCCAGGACATGCGCCTTCACGCGCGGTTCCACCGCCGCCAGAATCGTGGTGAGGATCGCCCCCAAACTGATTCCATAGGAACCGATCCTCGCCGCATCCACCGACTCTTGCGTTTCCAGCCAATCGATGGTCTGCCGCAGTTGAATGACCGATTCCTGGAAATGCGTTTCCACATCCTTCAATTCCCTGTCGGGTGAGAAAACTTCTTTCGGGCGATAGACGATCAGGGCATGCATCCCCCGCGCGGCGTAGAAACCGGCGAACTCCCGGACGTACAGGCTGTTTCCCGCGAGGATGGGAGACAGGAGCACGACCGGCAGCCGGCCCGGTTTCGTCGGCCGGTACCAGTCGAGGCGGATGGGACGGAACTCGGAAGAATTCGCGGGAGCCAGGCGCAGATGTTGGATCCGGTAGCCCGACTTTTCCTCGGCGGAATCCACGGCGGCCTGCAGGGGAACCTTTGAGTAATCGTAATGGTGGGCCAGCTCCGGATCCAGCCGCTGGCGTGCAAGGGCGCGCGGGAGGGCCGGCACGCTGACACACCCCGCCATCGCCACCACCAGTACCCCCGCCACGCACTTCCAAGTACGCATGGGCGGTATGATATCATGAATGGAGGAATGGACGATTTGCTCAGGCCGATCGTTTTCGCCCACCGGGGGGATCCGGCGCATGCGCCGGAGAATACCCTTGCCTCCATCCGGCAGGCGGTGGCGAAACGGGCGCAGGCGGTGGAGATGGATGTCCGCTGTTCTTCCGACGGCGTCTGGATCCTGTTTCACGATCCGGATTTGAAACGGATCGCCCACCGGCGGGGACGCGTGTCGCGGACAACCTGGGCGGCCTTAAGTCAGCAGGACGCCGGCAGCTGGTTCTCCCGGAAATTTCAAGGGGAGCCGATCCCGCGGCTGGAGGATGCGCTTCAGCTCTGCCGGCTCGAAGGGCTCCAAGTCTTTCTGGATGTGAAGGTCACCGACCGAGAGCAGCAATTGGCGCAATTGCTTCAACAATCCGGTTGGTTCCACCATCTGGAGATCGGGGCAGGAACGGTTTCCTCCCTCCGGCGTTGGCGCCGGCTGCTCCGGAGCCATTCCCTTTTTTGGGTCACCGGTTATCGGGCGAGAGTGACCCCGGCCCGAATTCGGGAAGCGATGGCCTTGAAGGTGACCGGGCTGGCGGTTTACAAGCGATGGGTGACGAAAAAGAGGGTGGAACAGGTTCACCGGTCGCGGTTGAAACTGTATGTCTGGACCATTCGGACTGCGCGGGATTTCAAACGGTTTGAAGAGTTAGGCGTCGACGGGATCATGAGCGAGGTATGGCCACCGCCCCATTCGACTTGATGGAAGAGGCCAAGCGCCTCATCCGGTTCAATACGGTCACGTGGCAGAGCAACGCCGAATGCGCCGTCTACGTCGGCTCCTTACTGCGCAAACTGGGGATTGACCTCTTCTACCAGGACAACCGGGTGGAGGACACTCTTTTCATGAATGTGGTCGGGATGGTTGGCCGGGGGAAAGAGCCGATTCTGCTGACGACCCACCTGGATACCGTGGATGCCGGCGACCCCCGCTTGTGGACGAAAACCGCCGGCGATCCCTGGAAGCTGGTCAAGCGGGGCGATACCCTGTACGGCTTGGGCGCGGCCGACACCAAGCTGGATCTTCTGTGCAAACTGCTCGCCGTCAGTTCCATCAACCGCTCGAAACTCAAACGGCCCATCCTTCTGCTGGGGACCTTCGGTGAAGAATCCGGTCTGCGCGGGGCGGCCCGATTCTGCCAGGGAGAATTCCCGAAACCACAGATGGCCCTGGTCGGTGAGCCTTCAGAGCTGAACCTGGTGACTCAGCACAAGGGGTTGGCGGTAGTGGAGATTCTTTTTAAGGAGCGTGGCCTGCACCGGCCCTCCTCGCCGGAGTGGGTCTACGAGGTCACCTTCAGCGGTGAAGCCGTTCATTCCAGCACGCCGGAGTTGGGAAAGAACGCCATTGAGGCGTCGGTCCAATTCCTTCGAGACCTGCAGAAGCGGCATAAGAAGGTGGCGGTCCTCGCGTGGGAAGGGGGGACGGGGCACAACGTGATTCCTGCGTCCGCCCGTCTGCGGTTCTCTCTCGGCGAAGGGCCGAAAGCGGCGGTTGCTTCCAACGCGCGCCAGCGGGTGAAGGTGGAGCGCCTGGAGCCGGGATGGTACCCGCGGTATCCGTGGGAAGAGGCGGTCTGGTGCATGGAGACGGCGCGCGAATTGCTGGCTCCGCTTGAGAAATTAAAAGACGCTGTTTTTCAACCCCCGCATTTGACCTGGAACTTTACCTGGTTGAGGGAAACGAAAGAGGGATGGTCGCTCATCTTCGATGTCCGGGCCCTTCCAGGTCAGCCGATCGGCCGGATGATCAAGAGTTTCGAGAAGAAGCTGATTGACCGGTTCGGCCATCCGGGCTCCTCCTGGCAGTTTCACCTGGAGCGGGACAACCCGCCTCTGGAGGCGGACCGGCAGTCGCCGCTGGTGAAGCTGGCCGCCTCGGCGCTTCGATCGGCCAAACTGCCGGTGAAGATCGCCGCCAAATCCGGCTGTTCCGAGGCGGGGTTGTACCGCCGGGTGGGAATTCCCTCCGTGGTGATCGGCCCCGGCCGGTCGCGAGGGAACATTCATCGGCCCAACGAAGCGATCAGCATCCGGCAGTTGAAATCAGCCGTCAAATTTTACAAGGCGTTTCTGGAGAAAGCATGTTTCTAATCCGTCAAGCCGGCCCGGCCGATTTTGCAGGGGTTTATCGGTTGGCGAAACTGCTGGATTCGTACAACCTGCCGGCCGATCCTGTTTATGTTCGGCGGCTGCTGAAGATTTCGCAGGCCTCGTTCCAGGGGAAACAGCCGAGGTCAAAAGCCGAATACCTTTTCGTTCTGGAGCGGGAGGGGAAGATCGTCGGCTCATCGCTGATCATCGCCAAGCATGGAACGCCGGGGCGCCCGCATCTCTGGTTCGCGCTGGATACGATCACCAAGCACAGCCGTACCCTGAAGATCCGGCGCTCGCACCAGGTCCTGCGGCTGGGGTTCACCGAAAACGGCCCGACGGAAGGGGGCGGCCTGGTGGTTTTGCCGCGCTACCGCCGGCATGCCGATCGCTGCGGCCTGCAGATTTCGTTCGTTCGCTTCCTCTATATGGCGATTCATCCGGACCGGTTCGAGCCGGAGGTGTTGGTGGAATACCGGGGGGCGATGAGAAAAAGAAACACCAGTCTTTTTTGGGAGCGGGTCGGGCGGGTTTTTACCGGTTTGCCGTACCCGAAGGCGGACCGGCTGAGCGTGACGAACAAAGAGTTCATCCGGTCGCTGCTGCCCCATGAGCCGATCTACTGCGCCCTTTTGCCCACGGCGGTCCAGCATGCCGTCGGTGCCATTCATCCCTCTGCGCAGAGGGCGGCAGGGCTCCTGCGGGCGATCGGTTTCCGGCCGATCCGTCAGATTGAGCCGTTTGACGGCGGGCCCTATTACACCGCCCGCCGTCGAGAGATTCGCTTGGTTCGGCAGATGAAACAGGTTCCGGTCGTCCGAGCCAAACGGGAGAGCGGCGCTTACTTCTTGGTCGGCACGGAGCGTGGAGGATCTTTTCGAGCCGTTGTGGCCCGGGGAGAAATGGCACAGGGGTGGTTGTTCCTCGGGCAGGAATCTTTGAAACGGTTGAATGTTTATGAAGGAGAGAAGGTCTATGGCTGTCCCATTTAAAGGCAACTACATCGGCGGCCGATTCCTCCGGCCGAAGAAGGGAACGGAGTTGGTCAGCGAAGATCCCGGGGACCTTTTGAACCCGGTCGGCTCCGTTATTGTCTCCCCTGAAGCGGTGGAGGAGGCGGTCGCGCAGGCGGCGAAGGCTTTCCCCCGTTGGAATGAGACACCGCTTCAAGCTCGCGTCGCCAAGATGCGGGCCTTTCAAAAGATTCTCGCCCGTCGACAAGCGGAGTTGGTGACCCTGGTTGCTCGGGAGGCCGGCAAGCCGATCGGCGAGTCCCGGCGGGAGGTGGATCGCTTGGTCGGCAAGGTGGACGAGATTATTGACGGCGGCCTGAAGCTGATCCGGCCCTTTGCCGTTCGGATGGATCGAGGTGTTCAAGGGGAATGCCGCTATCATCCTCTGGGCGTGTTGGCGGTGATCGGGCCGTTTAACTTTCCGGCGCACACCTCCGGGAGCCACATCATTCCGGCCCTGATCACCGGCAATACCGTTGTCTTCAAGCCTTCCGAGTACACGCCGTTCGTCGGCCAGTTCCTGGCCGAGTGCCTGCATGCCGCAGGGTTCCCGCCGGGCGTCTTCAATCTTGTGCAGGGGACAGGGGAGGTGGGGGCGCAGTTGGTGCAGCATCCGGCGGTGGCGGGGATCTTGTTCACCGGTTCCACAGCGACGGGCCAGGCGATTCGGGCCGCCACGGTGAAGGCGCCGCAGAAATGTTTGGCGCTGGAGATGGGCGGCAAAAACGCCGCGCTGGTTTGTGCAGACGCCGATATCGAGTTGGCCGTCCGGGAGATCACGGTGGCCGCTTACTCAATGGCCGGCCAGCGGTGCAATGCCACCAGCCGGGTGATCCTCGACCGGAAGGTGGCCAAGCCGTTTCTGGCGAAACTTCAGGAGATGGTGGACCGTGTAAAGATCGGCTACCCCCTGGAAGAAGGAATTCTGATGGGGCCATTGGTGAGCCACGATGCGGCCGCCAAATTCAGCGGGTACATGAAGCTGGCCCGCGAGGAAGGTTTTGAAACGCTCCACCCTGGAAAAACGCTGGGCACCTGGGGAAGCCGGCGCGGCTACTACGTGACACCGGGCCTGCACGTGTGCGAGCAGCCCTCAAAAAACAAGTCGCTCCATTACCGCCGGGAGGAAATCTTCGGGCCGGATGTGGCGGTTTATTTGGTCAAGAGCGATGAAGAAGCGGTGGCGATCAACAACGAGGTCCCATACGGCCTGATCACATCGGTCTTTACCCGAAGCCGCCCGCGGTTTGAGCGGATTTTTCCGAAGGTCGACACCGGCATGGTGAACTTCAACCGAGGGACGATCTTCTCCACCGGCAAACTTCCGTTCGGCGGCACAAAGGCCAGCGGCTCTTTTAAACCGGCGGGGCTCTTCTCTCCTTATTACTGCACCTATCCGGTGGCTGTTGTGCGGGACAGCCGGCCGTTGGCCCAACGCTCTTTGCCCATTTAAGATGGCTCAGTCGGTTCTCCTCGGGGATCCACGCTATTTTCAGATCAAGGCCGGTGCCAACCCCCATACACGAGACTTCTGGGGCCGGCGCAAACAGGTTGATCAAAAGGTCGCGTGTGCCCAATGGCGGAACCTCAAAGAGACCCTGGAAGGCCAAGGGGTGAAGGTTCATGTTCTTCCCGCGGTGCCCGATCTTCCGGGGTTGGTTTTTCCGGCCAACGCCGGTTTCCGTTTCGGAAATAAAATTTACCTGAGTAATCTCAACCCCACCCGCGCTGCTGAAAAAGAGCATTACCGGCAGTTCCTCTCCAATCTGGGGTTCGCCGTGGCGGATTTTCCGGTTGGAGAACCGTCCGAGGGGGAGGCCGACTTCTTCCCGGCGGGGGATCCCTACCTCTTCACCTATGGCCGAATGGAGCGTCCGCGCTGGGTTTTCCGGTTGGGAGTCCCGCCGTATCGGCGAGTTTACGGGTTTCGGTCGGATCTGCAGGTTTTGGAAACGCTTCGCTCGATTGCGACAGGCCATGAGGTGATTCCCTTGGAGCTGGTGCAGGAGGCGCATTACCACGGGGACACGGCCTTGTGCGTTTTCGGGCCTCGCAGGGAATACCTTTTGGCCTACCTTCAGGCCTTCTCGGAATCGGCGCAGAACGTTCTCCGGCAGCGGTTCGGTGATCGTTTAGTCCCGCTCAGCGAAACGGACGGCCGGCAATTTGCGGCCAACAGCTTTCAGATCATCGTTCGGCGGAATGGAGAGCAGATCCCTGTTTTGCTGATGCCGGATGGTTTGACGGAAAGACTCTATCAGGGAGTCCGCGCCCGCGGCGTCATCCCGTGCCCGGTCGATGTCTCCGAATTCTTGGAGAAGGGCGGCGGGGCGGTGAAGTGCATGCTGCTTGACCTCGGAGAAATGTAAGCAGCAATAAAAAACCCGCCGGTTTTTGAATGCCGGCGGGCTTCCTTCGTTTTATCGGCGTCGTTATTTCGCCATTTCTCCCAACAATGTCTCCGGCTCCATCAGTGGTTTGCTATACGGCGGAACGACACAAGTGACGAAATCCCACACGCCGTACATGGTTCGCTGCACGCCCCGGCAGAGGCCATCCATGAATCCATAGGTCATCCCCCGGTAGAGATCATCGGAGCTCTGGGTAAACATCTGGTAAGGGAGCTCCGCCCATCCCGTGGTGGTGTTGATGGCGCCCCGGCTGAACTTGCCGAGAATCTGATCGTCGGCGTTGGCCGTTCCGGTCAGCACCACCGTTGCGATGAGCGCCAGAAACAAAATCCATAAAGTCACTTTTGTATTCATGAAAAACCTCCTTAGGGCGTTTTAGGAAGCCCTTAGGAGGAACTATCGCATGGAGCGGAGCTAGAATTCAAGAGGGCTTTAAGCAAATTTCACAATGCACAGCTGGGAAGATGGCCAGGCCGAATGGCTGTCTTTACGGCCTCCTGGCCGGTGAGCATCCGCTGCAGGATCATCGGTAATTCTTTCAGCGGCGCCTCGCCGGTGATCAGGAGCTCCGGTTTGATGATGTCGCCGGCGATCAGCTTCAGCGCTTCCCGAATCGCCTCGGGGGTATGGTGGAAGACCGAGAGGATCGTCAATTCGTCGTAATGGATCCGCTTCGTGTCGAACGACACCTGGGTTCCTGCAGGGCATCCGCCGAATAAAAGCACCCGGCCCCCGGGGCGGACGGCAGCGACCGCCTGCGACCAAGCGGCCGGTTGCCCGACGGCTTCAATCGCGACGTCCGCGCCTCGGCCGCCCGGCGCGGATTCGCGGAGCGCCGCCGAAGGATCGTTTGTATCTGCGAAGTTGATGACCGCCTGCGCCCCGGATTTCTGAGCGAGCGCAAGCCGTTCCTTCCCTTTGCCTAGGACAATCACCCGGACCCCTGCGTGTGACAGGAGCTGTGTGAAGAGCAGGCCCACCGGCCCGGCGCCGAGAATGACGGCGGTTTCTCCGCGCGCCGGCCGGACTGCATGAACGCCGCGCACAACGCAGGCCAGCGGCTCCATCAGCGCGGCCGATTGAAAAGAGAGCGCCGGGGGGATTTCCAGCAGGTTCTGTTCGACGATCCGGGCCGGCAGGCGGAGGAACTCCGCGTAGGCCCCGTTGACGAACAGGAGATCCTCGCACAGGTTCGGCTGGCCGTGCCGGCAGTAAAAGCAGGCCAGGCATGGGGCGGAGTTTGCGGCGGCGACCCGCATGCCCGGCTTCCAGCCGGCGACTCCTGGACCGACGGTTTCGATCACGCCGGCGAACTCATGCCCGAACAGGGTGGGTGGTTGAAGCATCTTGGCGTGGGAGCCGTTTCGGAAAATCTTCAGATCTGTTCCGCAGGTCAGCGCGGCCTGGATCCGAACGAGCACTTCTCCCTTTTCCAGCGTCGGCACCGGAACCTCTTCCAGCCGGACATCCTCTTTGCCGTAAAGAACCGCCGCCTTCATTGCCGGTCTCCGTTGATGCTTGGCGTGACGATGATTTTGAGCGAGCTGCCCGACGGGTTCATGGCCAATCGGAAGGCCTCTTCAATCTGATCCAGGCCAAAACGATGGGTGATGAGCGGTTTCAACTGGATCTTTCGCTTAAAAACAATCTCCGCCGCCTCGTGCTGAAGGTCAATCGAAGCGCTGTAGCTGCCGATCAGTTCCTTTTCCAGTTTCCCGATCTCGCCGACATCGATCGGGACCGAATCGCCGAGCCGGGTTTGCGCGAAGAGAACCACCCGCCCGGCGGGCCGCACCGCTTTCAGCGCCTCCGGAATGGCGGCGCTGGAGGCGGCAGCGACGAGTGCAACATCCACGCCGCGCGGCGACACCCGCTGGCCCGCCCACGGGGCGGCCCCAAGCTTCAAGGCGGTCTGCAGGCGTTCGGGGATGAGGTCGGTGGCGTAGCCCTGCGCCCCTTTCAGCCGGGCCAACTGAAGTAGGATCAATCCCACCGGGCCTGCCCCAAAAATCAGAACCGATTGGCCTGCAGTGATCCCTGCCTTTTCGATTCCTTTCAAGCAGGTGTTCACCGGTTCGATGAAAGAGGCCTCTTCATCCGAAACATCCTCCGGGATCCGCACGAGCCCTTTGGCCACGATCCAGTCCATCACCTTCACGAACTCTGCGAACCCGCCGCCGGCCGGTTCAAACCCGGCGGTGGTTCCGACCCGCAGGTATTGCGGGCATTGGGCGTAGGCCTTCACGCGGCACAATGCGCAGGAGCCGCAGGGGATGTGGTGAAAGAAAACCGCCCGGTCCTGGATTTTCCAGCCGGTGACGCCGGCACCCACCGCTTCAACCCGACCGGCCACCTCGTGGCCGAAAACCAACGGAGGGGGAAGATCGCCGTGGGCGATTTTTTTCAGATCCGTTCCGCAGACCCCGCAGGCCTGGACCCGAAGAAGAATTTCTCCTGGGCCGGCCGATGGGGCGGGGATCTCCTCGACCCGGACATCATTGCGTCCTCGATACACCGCTGCCTTCACGCCGCCCACGTTACCACGCTTTCTCCTCGGCGGTCAATTGGCGGGTTGAATCTCCGCGCAGATTATGCGATAATTCAGATGTAGTTACGAATGTAGTCACATAGAAAGGAGGCCATTTATGGTCCAGTTTGTCAACATCCGAAAGTTCAAGAGCCAGCTTTCCGAGGTCATTCGACGGAGCCGCCGGCAGGGAGACGTGGTGGTGACTTCCCGCGGCAGGCCGACCGCGGTTCTCCACGCAATCTCGGAGGAAGATTTGGAAGATTATCTACTGGCCCACTCTCAACGGTTTCTCAAGAGCGTGCAGGCCTCTTATCGGAGGTATCAGCGCAAGGGCGGGTTATCGCTGGACAAATTGATTAAGCAGACCGAGCGAGAGCTGAGTCGTGTTCGGCGTTGAATACAGCCCGGCCGCTGTTCGGGATCTTAAGCGGTTGGACCCGGCCATTCGCCTGCAGCTCCTCAAGGCCTCTCGTGTTTTGGAATCAGCCCCGTTGCCGGGTGGCAGCAACCGGATCAAGATGCTTGTGGGAATGGCCCCACCCTATTTTCGCCTTCGTGTGGGAGACTATCGGGTTATCTACCGTCTGGAAAAGGGAAAGGTAATCGTTGTCCGAGTGGCCCATCGCCGAGAAGCATATCGTTAATTCCGAAACCTGGCTCTGCTGTATAATGATTTTTTCATGGTTAGGGAAAATCTGGATCGAGTGCGGACGCGGATTGCCGCGGCGGCGCAGAGGGCCGGCCGGGATCCTGCCGGTATCCGGTTGATCGTGGTTACCAAAGGCGTTGCAGTGCAGTATATAGAGGAAGCGATCGCCTGCGGAGTCCAGGAGATCGGTGAAAACCGGGTTCAAGAAGCGCAAGAGAAGCAGATCGTCCTTCGACAGGCTCAGGATGAACGGTTAGCTCAGGATGAGCGGTTGGTTCGTTGGCATCTGATTGGGCACCTGCAGCGCAACAAGGTGAAACAGGCGCTGGAATTCTTTGACCTGATTCATTCGGTGGATCGGCTGGAGCTGGCGGAGGCGCTGGATCGACAGGCCGCCCTTCGACAGGCTCAGGGTGAACGGAGTCAGGGTGAACGGCAGTTACCTGTCTCTGTCTTGGTTGAGGTCAATGCTTCGAAGATCCCGACGCGATTCGGCGTGGCGCCGGAAGAGGCGGCCGCGTTCGTCGAGAAGATCCGGCGGTTTTCACGCCTGCGTCTGCTTGGACTCATGGCGATGGCTCCTTACGCGGAGAATCCGGAATCAGTCCGGCCGATCTTCCGCCAGGTGAGAGAGTTGGCGAAGCGGCTTCAGTTGGCGGAACTCTCCATGGGAATGAGCAACGATTTTGAAGTGGCGGTGGAAGAAGGGGCCACGATGGTGCGGATCGGCACGGCGATATTCCGCCCTTCGACAGGCTCAGGGCGAACGGGGGTGGAGCAGTGAAAATCGGGGTGATTGGCTGCGGCAACATGGGGGCCGCGCTGATTCGCGGGATGCTGAAGAGCCGGTTCATTGCCGGCTCCCGGATGATTGCCTGGGACCCGGACCGCACGAAGCTGAAAGCCATGGCCCGGTCGTGCGGGCTGCAGGCGGCCCGGTCCAATGCCGAAGTGGCCGCCGCGCATGTGGTGTTGCTCGCGGTCAAGCCCCAGCAGATGGATCAGGTGCTCCGGGAGATTCGCCCGCATGTGGCGCACCGACCGCTGATCATCTCGATTGCGGCGGGGATCTCGACCCGATGGATCGAGCGGCGCATCGGCAGATCCATTCCGGTGATCCGCGTCATGCCCAATACCCCGGCGCTCGTCGGCGCGGGGATTTCCGCGGTTGCCGGCGGCCGCCACGCCACGCAGAGCATGCTGAAGATCACCGAGCAGATCTTTCACGGTGTGGGCGAAGTGGTCCGCGTTCCTGAGAAATGGATCAATGCCGTGACGGCGGTTAGCGGCTCCGGCCCGGCCTACTTCTTCTTTTTGATGGAGCAGATGATCCAGACCGGGGTTCGACTCGGCCTCTCGAGGGAGGCGGCCCATCGCCTGGTCGTCGAGACGGCGGAAGGGGCCGCGATCCTGGCCAAGACCGTCGGCGCGGATCCGAAGGTTCTCCGGGCGAAGGTGACCTCCAAAGGAGGAACGACAGAGGCGGCATTCAAGGTGTTCACCCGCCGGCAGCTTGGGAAGATTCTGCAGCAGGGAATTCGAGCCGCCGCCAAACGGGCCAAAGAACTGGGGGGATAGAAAATGTTCGTCGCAGCGAATTTGCTGGAAACACTGGCGCAGGTCCTCAATGCCATCTTAAACATCTACACCTGGGTCCTCATCATCCGGGTGCTGATCAGTTGGGTGAGCCCCGATCCGTTCAACCCCATCGTACAGTTTCTGATCCGGGCGACCGACCCGGTTCTGGAGCCGGCCCGCCGGATCATTCCGACGATCGGCCCGCTGGACATCTCGCCGATCGTCGTGCTGCTTGTACTGCAGGCGCTGCAGCATTTTCTGGTGCGGACCCTGCTGGACATCAGCGCTCGGCTTCGGTAGCGCGATGCACTCTTTGGGGGATCAGCTGAAAGAGACGGTTCGGGCGATTCGGGCGAAAATTCCCGCTGCGCCGGAGATCGGCATCATCCTGGGGACCGGCTTGGGGGGATTGGGCAAAAAAATCGAACGACCCAAAACGATCCCGTACCGCGCCATTCCCCATTTTCCCCGCACCACCGTGGAAAGCCACAAAGGCCAGCTTGTCTTCGGGACGATCGCCGGGAAATCGGTGGTGGTCATGGAGGGCCGGTTTCATCTGTATGAGGGTTACTCCGCGCAGCAGGTGACCTATCCTGTGCGGACGATGCGGGCCTTGGGGGCGAAGATCCTCATTCTTTCCAACGCCGCCGGCGGGATGAACCCGGAATATGCCAAAGCCGATCTGATGGTGATGACCGACCACATCAATCTGACGGGGGCCAACCCATTGATCGGCCCCAACGACGACCGGCTGGGGATCCGTTTTCCGGACATGTCCGCGCCGTACGATCCGAAGCTGATCGCCGTGGCCCGACGGGTGGCCACGCAGGCGAAGATCCGGATGCATGCAGGTGTCTACGTCGCGGTGGCCGGCCCGAATCTGGAGACGCGGGCGGAGTACAGGTTTCTGCGCGGCATCGGGGCCGATGCGGTGGGGATGTCCACCGTGCCGGAGGTGCTGGCGGCGGTGCACGGCGGGATGCGGGTGCTGGGGTTAAGCTGCATCACCGATGTCTGTATTCCGGAAACGCTGAAACCAGTGGCGCTCGAGGAAATTCTGGCAGTGGCCGCAAAGGCCGAGCCAAAGCTGACCACCGTGGTCTTCCGCGTCATCGAGGAACTTTAGGCCACATGGATTACAAGGCCACGCTGAACCTGCCCAAGACCTCCTTCGCCATGAAGGGGAACCTTCCCCAGACCGAGCCGAAGATGCTCGAGCGCTGGGAGAAGGAGGGGTTGTATCAGCAGATCCTGGCCCATCGGCAAGGGGCTCCTTCCTTTATATTGCATGACGGCCCGCCCTATGCCAACGGCGACATCCACATCGGCCATGCCTTGAACAAGGTCCTCAAGGATTTCATCGTCCGTTACAAAACACTGCGCGGATTCCAATCGCCTTACGTCCCGGGCTGGGATTGCCACGGCCTGCCGATCGAGTATGCCTTGATGAAGGAGCTCAAGGTCACCAAGCATCAGGTGGATATCGCCGACTTCCGCCGGAAGGCCCGGGCGTACGCCAAGAAGTACGTCGGCATCCAGCGGGACCAGTTCAAGCGGCTCGGGGTCAGCGGCGACTGGGACAATCCGTACCTGACGCTGGAGCCGGGCTTTGTCACCGCGGCCTTGCGCGTTTTGAGCACGCTCGTCGGCAAAGGGTTCATCTACCGGGCGCGGCGGCCGGTCAACTGGTGCTGGTCCTGCGAGACCGCGCTGGCCGAAGCCGAGGTGGAGTACGACAAGCACACCTCTCCCTCCATCTTCGTGAAATTCGAACTGACCACTGATGCACTTAAGACTTTGGTGGACAAATTTCCTCATCTGAAGAAATTTAAGAAAGCCTACCTGATTATTTGGACCACGACCCCCTGGACATTAATGGGAAATGTCGCAGTGGCAGTTCATCCCTCTTTCGTCTATGCCATTTGGAAAGCTAATTCAGAGGATGAGTTCTGGATTACATTGCCATCCCTTTCAGATTCAACTCAGAATGCTTTAGGTGAAAAAGTCCCGGGTATCGGTCAGGACGCGCATTTGATTTTGGAGCAGATTCCGGGTGATCAATTAGAAAATCTGCGCTATGTGCATCCATTTGGGCTGCGGGAAGGGAAAGTGGTGCTGGCCGACTATGTTTCGCAGGAGGACGGCACCGGGTTGGTTCACACAGCACCCGGCTTCGGCTCCGAAGACTACGCCACCGGAAGGAAGTACGGCCTCGAGGTATTGGCGCCGGTCGATTCCCAGGGAAAATTTGTCGGCCTGCCCAAGGAAGTGGCGCAGTTGAACGGCCAGCAGGTGCAGGCGGCCAACCCTGCGGTGATCGAGCTTTTAAAGAAAGCAGGCGCTTGGATTCATGACAGCCCATTCGAGCATGAGTATCCTCATTGCTGGCGGTGCCATAACCCGATCATCTTCAGGGCGACCGATCAGTGGTTCCTGAAGATCGAGCATGAGGATCTGCGCCGGAAACTGCTGGAGGTGATTGAGGGCCAGGTTCGCTGGATTCCACCGGAGGGGAAGGAGCGGATGGCCGGCATGGTGAAGACCCGGCCGGATTGGTGTCTTTCCCGACAGCGGCTCTGGGGGATTCCGATCCCGGCGGTGATCTGCACGAAGTGCGGCGAGGGGATTCTGGACCGGCAGGTCATCGAGAATTTCGCCAAGGAGATCGAGAACGATCCGGAAGGAAGCGACAAGTGGTTCACTGAAGCCGTGACGAAGTGGCTGCCGCCCGGATTCAAATGCAAGTGCGGCGGCGCCTCGTTCCAACGGGGGACCGACATCCTGGATGTTTGGTTTGATTCCGGCGTGAGCCACAAGGGGGTGCTTGAGCGGCGACAGGGATTGCGCGCTCCGGCCGACATGTACCTGGAAGGATCGGATCAGCACCGGGGATGGTTTCAGGTTTCCTTGATTACCGGCGTTGCGCTTGAGGGCAAAGCCCCGTACAAGTCGGTCCTCACCCACGGTTTCGTGGTGGATGGCGAAGGGCGGAAGATGTCCAAATCGCTGGGCAACGTGATCGCGCCGCAGGAGGTGGTCTCCTCCATCGGGGCGGACGTGCTTCGACTCTGGGTGGCGGCCTCCGACTACCGGGAGGATATTCGACTCTCCAAGGAGATTCTTGCGCAGACCGCCGACATGTATCGAAAGATCCGCAACACGATCCGGTTCTGCCTGGCCAACGTTGCTGATTTTACTCAGGCGGAATCGGCGGTTCCGGCGGCGCAGATGGAGGAGATAGACCGCTGGGCCCTCTCCCAATTGAATGCCCTTGTGGAAGAAGTCACGGAGGCCTACGACCAATACGCTTTTCACCGCGTGGTCAAGGCGATCCATGAATTCTGTACGGTGCAGCTTTCCAATTTCTACCTCGACGTGGTCAAGGATCGGCTCTACACCAGCCCGCCGAAATCGCGTGAGCGCCGGTCCACGCAGACGGCGCTGGTGCAGATTGCCGATGCGTTCATCCGGATGATGGCGCCGATTCTGCCGGTGACCGCCGAAGAGGCCTGGGGGGCCTTATATCCGTCGCAGCAGAATTCCGTCCACGGCGCCGACTGGCCCGACCCGAAGAATTTCCCGCGGGACCGCACACTGGAAGAAAGATGGCAGCGGCTGCTGGAGCTGCGCAATGAAGCGATGAAAGAGCTGGAGAAGGCGCGCCAGCAGCAGGTGATCGGCGACTCCATCGAGGCGGAGCTGGAGCTGTCGATCCAGGACCCGAAGCTGTTGGAATTCCTGAAGCCGTATCAGGAAACGCTGGCCACCGCCTGCATCGTTTCCGGCCTCCGGTTGGTTCCGGCGGCAGGAGCGGGCGCCCCACCGGTTGCCGTCAGCGTCCGAAAAGCCGCCGGGGCCAAATGCCAGCGCTGTTGGATGCATCTGCCGACCGTTGGGCAATCGGCCGAACATCAGGGCCTCTGCCGCCGGTGTGTTGCGGCGGTCAGCACCTGGCCACAATCTGCAAGCAAACTCTGAATTGATCTGGTATAATCAGCGGCTAATCCGATGCTTAAAAAAGATCTCGACCGGTACAAGAAGTTGCTCCTCAAGAAAAAAGAGGAGATCCAGCGGGCGATGAAGCACATCGAGGAGGACAACCTCAAGTCGCCGCGGGATGCCGCAGGGGATTTGTCCGGCTATTCCCTTCACATCGCCGACGCGGCCACCGACAGCTACGACCGGGAGTTTTCCCTCGGGCTGGCAACGAACGCGCAGCGAATCATTTACGAGATTGACGAAGCCCTCAAGCGGGTGGCGGAGAAGCACTTTGGGGATTGCTTGACCTGCAGCAAGCCGATCAACCGACGGCGCCTCACGGCGATCCCCTACGCCAGCATGTGCATCCAGTGCCAGTCCAAAGAGGAAACCAAACGCCGCGGCGTCAGTTCCTCTTCTTAACGCTCGCTGTTGTTCTGCTGGATCAGACGAGCAAGGCTTGGATGGTCCAGGCCCTCTCCGGTGTTGCGACCCGGCCGGTTCTTCCAGGTATTTTCCATCTCACCTTGATTCACAACACCGGAGTTGCTTTCGGCCTGCTGAAGGGAAGCGGCCTGCTGGTGACGCTTGGAACCCTGGCCCTCATCCTCTGGCTCTGTTGGTTTCTTGCGCGAGGGTCCGCGTTTAAAGGGCCGCTCTTCACCCTCGGCGTCGGCTTGGTCCTCGGCGGAGCGATCGGGAATCTGATCGACCGCCTGCGGGTGGGGGCGGTGATTGATTTTCTGGATTTCCGGATCTGGCCGGTTTTTAATGTGGCGGACAGCTGCATCACCATCGGGGCAATCCTCATGGCCTGGCAGATCTTAAAGAACAAATAAAATGCATCCGATCCTGTTCACTCTCGGGCCGTTCCATCTCTACAGCTACGGGCTGATGCTGGCCATCGGGTTCCTGGCGGCCATGTCGCTTGCCGAACGCCAAGCGCCCGCCGCGGGGTTGGACCCCGCGAAGATCCAGACGGTGGGCCTTGTGGCGCTGCTTGCCGGCTTGCTCGGCGCCCGAATCAGCTACGTGCTGCTGAATCTCCCCCTTTTTTCGGATCAGCCGCTGGAAATCTTTCGAGTGGATCATGGCGGGCTGGTTTTCTACGGGGGGTTTGCGGCCGGTTTGATTGCCGGCGCGCTTTACCTTCGAAGGGCCGGACTTCCTTTCTGGAGGACGTCGGATTTGATGATGCCCCCGCTCGTGCTGGCGCATGCCTTCGGCCGGATCGGGTGCTTCTTAAACGGCTGCTGCTACGGCAAGCCCTCAACGCTTCCCTGGGCGGTTGTCTTTCCCGGCGAGGCCGTCGCCCGGCATCCCACCCAGCTTTATGAGACCGCCGCGCTGATCGGGATCTTTTTCATCCTCCGCCGGATAGGACGCGGTGGGAGCCGACCCGGCACGGTGGTCCTGGCCTACGGGCTTCTGTACGGGGTGTGGCGCTTTCTCGTGGAGTTTCTGCGGGGGGACAATCCCATCGCGGCCGGCGGATTGACGGTGTTCCAGTGGTGGAGCATCCTCCTGGTGGTTGTCTGCGGGTTGATCCTCCAATTCCGTCGTCGGTGAAAAAGCCCATCGAACATCAGGTTCCTGCCGATGCCTATTCGGAGCGGCTCGATCAGTACCTGGCCCGCGTCATTCCGGAAACCTCCCGGTCGCAAATTCAGCGCCTGCTTCGGGAAGGGCATGTCCGCTTGAATGGCCAGAAGCCGAAAGCCGCCCGACGCATCGTGCCGGGCGACCGGCTGCAGATCGAAATTCCGGAGCCAACGCCGCTGGAACTCAAGCCCGAGTCCATTCCACTGCGGATTCTTTATGAGGACAAATGGTTCTTGATCGTGGACAAACCGGCGGGGTTGGTGGTCCATCCGGCGGCGGGGCATTTCTCCGGCACGCTGGTCAATGCGCTGCTGGGGCACGGGGCGAAACTTTCCAGCGTGGCCGGTTCTTTCAAACCGGGGATCGTGCACCGGCTCGACAAGGACACCTCCGGCTTGATGGTGGTGGCCAAGGATGATCGGACGCACCGGCACTTGAGCCGGCAGTTCGCCAGCCGGCAGGTGCGCCGGGTCTATCTGACAATCGTCCAAGGGGTTGTTCGCCAGGACGAAGGGACGATTGAGGCCCCGATCGGCCGGCATCCGGTCCATCGGCAGAAGATGGCGGTCCGCTCGGATGCGGGTCGGGAAGCGGTGACTCGCTACCGGGTTCTCAAGCGGTTCGCCCGCGCAACCTTCCTTGAACTCTTGCCGCAGACCGGCCGGACCCATCAGCTCCGGGTGCATCTGGCGCACATCGGCCACCCGATTTTAGGGGATCTGCGCTACGGGGCGGCCGGCGGGCTGTCCCGCCAGGCCCTGCATGCCCATTGTTTGGGGTTTATTCATCCTGCACAGGGAAAGCAGGTCGAGTTTACGTCCCCTTTTCCTGGCGACTTGCAGGGAGCCTTAAAAAAACTTGCTTCCTGAAAAATGGCTGTGATAAACTGGCACCCCATGACAAAATCCAATAAAGGAAGCGCACTGACACTTCTCTTAATCCTCGCTTTTCTCACCGCCAGCGCCGCGGCGACCATCTTTTTTCTCGATCGGAACAAAGAGCAGGCCCGCCGGATGTGGGCCGAAGATCAGTTGGAGAAGATCAAGACCGCCAAAGAGGCTTTGGAGCAGGAGCGGGATGAGTTGATCAAGGCCAAGCAGGGCTTGGAAGCGCAGGTCAGCGATCTGAACACCCAGGCCAAGAAGCTGGCCGATGACTTGGCTGCGGAGAAGAGAGCCCGAGAGGCGGTTTCCGCGGAGCTGGTCAAGACCCGCACCGAGGCGGATGATTTGAACAGTCGTCTCCGCACGCAGGAAAACGAGAAGAGGCTTATCACCGGAGAACTGGCCAAGGCCAAACAGAGCTATCAAGCCCTCAGCAATGAGCTGACAACACTCCGGCAGGCCAAGGAGGCGCTCGAGCGGCGCGTTAAGGAGATGTTGACCTCCCAGGCCAACGAGGCGGAAAAGATTGTTGTCAAGCCGCCGCAGCAGGGCCAACAAGTTCCTGCGCCGAGCGGGCCGGCGGCTCCAGCCAGAACCACCCCCGCCCCGACAGTAGCCAAATTGACGGATGGAAAAGTGCTGGTGGTCAACCGGGAGTTTAACTTCGTCGTCGTGAACCTCGGTTCCAAAGACGGCATGCAGGTCGGCACCAAGGTCAACATTCTACGCGGCAATAAAAAGATCGGCTCCGCCCAGGTGGAACGAGTCTACGAGAACATGTCGGCGGCGACCCTTTTGGTGGAAGAGCAGAAGGGACAGATTAAGGAAGGGGATTCGATCCGCGTCGTTTCTTAACCCTCTCGTGTCATTGCGAGGTCACCAAAGGTGGCCGTGGCAATCTCGTCTTTAATGTCTCAACTCACCATTCAATCGGCACGATCACTCCAAGGGGAGATCACTCTCCCCGGTGACAAGTCCATCTCACACCGCGCCATTCTGTTCGGAGCCATCAGCGAAGGAATCACCCGCGTTTCCAATTGTCTCAAGGCGGAGGATGTCGACTCCACCCGAAAGGCGATCCAGGCGCTGGGCGTTTCCGTGGAAGTTCGGGGCGATGAGCGCGTTGTGCATGGCAAGGGCATCGCCGCTTTGAAATCCCCCAGTGCCCCGATCGACTGCGGCAACTCCGGCACAACGACCCGACTTCTGCTGGGACTGTTATCCGGCCTTCCTATTGCTGCCACACTCACCGGCGATGCCTCTCTTTCCAAGCGGCCGATGCGGCGCGTCACCGAACCGCTGGAAAAAATGGGAGCGAAGTTTCACGGTCCCAACGGCCCGGACCGGCTGCCGCTCACCGTGCAGGGAGGATCGTTAAAAGGAATTACCTACACCCTCCCGATTCCAAGCGCCCAACTAAAATCCGCGATCCTTCTGGCCGGGCTCTCTGCCCAAGGGCCGACCACCGTGATCGAGCCGGTGGAGTCCCGCGACCATACCGAGCGGATGCTCTCTTATTTCGGGACGCGCGTAAAGAGAAACGGCTTAAGTATTACGATTGAGCCAGGCGCTCAGCTGAAAGGACGGCAGGTCTCCGTGCCGGGAGACATTTCCAGCGCCGCCTTCTTCCTGGTGGGCGCGGCCATCGTGCCGGGTTCTTCCATCGTTGCCCGCCGGATTGGGCTGAACCCGACGCGGACCGGCCTGATTGATCTCCTGAAGCGGATGGGAGCCAATATCTGGATCACCAGCGTTTCTGGCGAAGATTGGGAACCGACCGGCGATGTCACGATGAAGTCGAGCCGTCTGCACGGGGAAAACATCCTCGATCATGAGATCCCGCGTTTGATCGATGAGCTTCCTATACTGATGGTGGCGGCCACACAGGCGGAAGGGAAGACGGTGATTCAAGGCGCCGGCGAGCTGCGCGTCAAGGAGACTGACCGGATTCATTCCATGGTCACCGGGCTCTCGGCGATGGGGGCGAAGATTTACGCTGAAGGGGATTCTGTCGTCATCGACGGCCCAACGTCCCTTCGCGGCGCCCAACTCCAATCCTTCGGCGATCACCGCACCGCCATGGCGCTGGCCATCGCCGGCCTGGTGGCCGACGGCCCGACCGAAATCGAAGGGGCCGAATGGATCGGCATCTCCTTCCCGGAATTCCCCCAGCTCCTGCGCTCACTCATCCGAGCTTGACCTGTGAAGGCCGGAAGTATATACTCTTAGTATATCCTACAGGAGGAGAGATGAAAGCGTTGTCTTTAAAATTGCGGGATGATCTATTTGAGGACGTTGAGCGGGTTATTCGAGCCATTCGGATTCCGCGGAACACCTACATCAATCAGGCGCTGGATTTTTACACCAGACTGAGTAAGCGAAAATTGTTGAAGCAGCGCTTGCAGAGAGAATCCAAGGCCGTTCGCCTCAACTCGCTTCGGGTCCTGAAAGAGTTTGAGCGGTTTGAGGATGATCTTCCAGCGTGAAGATCCGGAAATTTCACGTTTATCTGGCCGATCTGAATCCTCGCATGGGTACGGAACCGGGGAAGGTCCGTCCTGTGGTGGTCGTTCAGACGGATCTCTTAAGCGGAGTTCATCTCAGTACCATCAGCTGCCCCATAACAACCAAAGTTCAGAAAGAAGCCGAAATTCTTCGGGTGCACCTGCCTAAGGGGACAGCAGGCCTTCGTGAGGGATCGGACATTCTCGTGGATCAAATTCGAGCGATCGATAACCGCAGATTCCGCAGGCGCCTTGGGCAGCTAACCGAACCCCAACAGGAGAAATTCCTGGGAAACTTAAGAACAATTATTTTGGAATGATTCGTTAATAAAAAGTTAACTCGAAATAGGCCTTGATTTCTCATCCAAGCTCCAGTAAAGTGCAGGGTATGAAATCCACTCCCCGATTTCTTGCATTTGTTTTAGTATCCATTCTTGCTTTTCCGCCCCCTACTTTCGCTCTCCGTACCCTCGCGCCCGAACCTGGGTCCTCTGTCCGTTCCGGCCTCGAAGAGAAGCTGGTAAAAGTTTCGCAAGCAGAGACTTTTATTCACAACCGGATTCATGGAGGATGGGTGGATCGCATCGTTCGGGTCGGCGTCAATGGGGGCGAGGTACTTGTCCCGAAGGTGCAACTGTCCAACCCAGGCGCCATCTCTTTGGCACTCAATCAAGTGGCTGTCAATGGACTGATCAAAGTTCAGGTTCAAGGGCGAAATATCCAACTTCTGTCACCTGCTGATAAACCCGCCGCAGGCTTGGAGGAGCGTGTAGAAGCGGTTTCGGCCAAGGATGCGATTCAAAAACTCCTTAAACGGATCAACGGCGGGCAGATGGATTTTGTGAGTGGTTTCAACCATGCGGGTCTTTCTGTTTGGCCCAGCATGACGGCAATGGATCCTCAGTTTCAGGCAATTGTCAGAATGGTGGAAGGAGTCGCGCGTTCTTCCAATGCGGGGCTCGTCCGCTTGGAACCCAGGGGCCGGGAGGTCTATTTATCTCCCTATTCTATAGTTCCTTCTTCTCAAGGGCTTTCTGCCGGCTTGGAGGAGATAAGTTTAGAGCAGGTTGAGAAGAAAATCCGAGAGTTAAGCGCCGGAGAACCGCAGGCCCGAGTTGCCGCTGCCGCCTTCATCGTGCGTACTACCAGTGGGTCTACCCTTCCGCCCGCCTTTGTCCAGAAGGCAGAACCCTTGGTTGAGGCACTTGTACTCAATCTGAGATATCGGCTACAGCCAACGCCGACGCCGTGGCATCTGATGGCCTACAGGTGGATCACCGGCTCTCTGCCCTCTCAGGAGGATAGGAAGGTTCTCTATGCTCACTTGGTTAGGCCACAGTCTCAAACGGCCCTCGCAGCGTTGGCGAAACACCAACCCTTTCGGGGTCTTCTCAAAGCCAAAGGATTGCTCTCTTCCTTTACTGCCGCCGGCTTGGAGGAGAAAACAGTTCTTTTCAGGGATTTAGGTATAGCTATTGCTCGTTACGTGGAGTTTGCTATGGATGGGTATGGTGGAGCCATGGAAGTTATTGTTCAGTTGATCGGACCTGATGGCGAGCTGAAAGTGACATTCAAAGGGCATTCCGCTCGGTGGGATTGGCCCGATCAGATTTTCAGTGAGTTATGGAAAATAGGTGTGGGGGAATGGAGAGCTAAAGAATGGTTGATGACCATCGGCAACTATGATGAGCACAACAGAACCAAACGAGTTTTTCAGGTTCGTTTGGAACGCTCTCCCTCATCACCTTCCGCCGCCGGCGCAGAGGAAACGGTTTCCATTTCGCTGGACTCCAGTGCTGCTCAGAAATTCCAGGCTCTTGTTGGGGCGATCTCCAAGAATACAGGGACCGACCTTTTGGATCGTGCGGGTGTTGGGCGCCTGGTGAGTGAGTGGTACAAAACGAAAGGGAAGTGGCTCGCCGGAAAAGAACTACAGATTACCCAAGTCGATCCAAAGCGCTATTTGGACGACTCTGGAGATCTCACACCGGCCATAGGGATCTTGTTTAAAACCGGCACGTGGGATGAAGAGCAGGCATTGGCGTTATTTGGAGGAAACCTTTTTGATCAGACACGAGACGATTGGATTGTGCGTGATACCTCTATTGGCACTACCAGCACTGCTATTGAAATGGAAAACCGCAATGCCCCTTCGTCTGAGGAACGGATAGAACCTCAGCCGGTCGTCGTGAAGATTAAGAATCTCAAGCAGATTGTTGGGAACCAGGATCTCCCAGATGAAGTAAGGTTGTGGGCAGCGATTCTCCACGAAATCGAGCCATCATCCGGCCAAATGGTTCGGAGTCTCAAATTATTCCTGGAAACCAAGACAGTTGAGAAATTGGGGGAGCAAGTGCTTCCAATACTGGCTGTTGCGGCCACCCTTGCTGCACCGGGAGTGATTGAATCCGCAGTCTCTGCCGCCGGCGCAGAGGAAGCAAATATTTTGGTGGTCAAGGGAAAGGGGCTGTTGAGCCATCCGTGGGAGCAGTGGGTGGATCAGCTGGCAAAACAGCCGGGGGTACGGGCTGTCGTGATGCCGGTGGAATCACTGGCAAGCCCGGCGAGCCGATCCTTGATTCACAAAATGTATCCGGGTCTTCGGGCGGTCGTCCTGGAGGTGCAGGTGCCGGATGCCACCACGTTGCAGGTCGTCCGGGACATCAACGCCCAATTCAATCCGTCCGGCCAGGAACGGAAAGTCCGGATCGCAGTTGTCCACTCGGCCCCGCTGAAGCCGTTGCGAGAGGATCGGTGGGATGTGCCTGTGCCGCTGGTTGACCTTCGCAAGAATGGCCAATTGGACCGCACGATCCACTCCACGCTCTTGGCAGGCCAGGAGGGGTTAGAGGTTTTCCTTGAGAATCTCATGCAACCAGCCGCCGGCGCGGAGGAAGGTGGTGGACTGAGGCGACTTCTCATCGTGGGAGAGAAGCAGGAAAGCATTGATGCCCTCAAGGATGTTGTCCGATCCGCCCGTCCAGGACTTGAAGTGAAGACTGCAAAGCTACCCGATCAGTTGCTTGAAATCCTTACAACTCTAGACGACCCCGCTCAAGCTCCTGATGCCGCGATGGTGGCTGGGGGCTTTTTTGCAATCCTTTCGAATAAAGTTAGCCAAGTTGTGAAGCAGCTCGAGATAGCTGGAAAGACGTCCTGTTTTCTTTCGGAGCCATACGAGGAGGAAGTCATTAGAAAAGCTCTTAATAGTCTCGATGAAAATGTCCGTCGTTCCACCGGGTTGGAGGAGGCGGCAGTCATGACGCAACAGCGGGTGCAGCGGCCGCTGCGGCTGATTCTTGAAGAGGCGCCTAATGGAATTGTGCCGACAATCGTTGGAAAAGAACTGCTGCAGAAGATGTCGGCGTTGCGGGTAGTTTTGGCTGGCCATCAGGACCAGAATGTTTTCCTGGATGATGGGAATCTGCCGGCGCTCCTTGCCGATTTGATGGGCAAGGATATTCGGGATGTAGTTTTCGTCGGATTAAAAGAAGAAGCGCAGGGTTTCGAGGCCGCGGCGAAGACGGCCGGCTTCACCCCGCGGCTGATTGTTGCCGATCCTGAGCGTCCCGGAGAATTTTTCGATCTCATCTTGAAGATCCTTTCTCAAGCAACCGGCGTGCGGGAGGCGACGTTCAAGGCCCGTGTGGAATTCCAAGAGCTGATGGTCGGACTGGAGGAGATGGATTCCGGCGCGTAGGCGTAAACTGATTGACACCCTGCTTTAGGCGGGGTTAGAATGATTCATCCTTCCAATGGCTGAAAACAATCACTGGAATAATGGCGGGTTCGACAACGTTTTGGGGTTATTCTCCAATGACATGGGCATTGACCTCGGGACGGCGACCACGCTGGTCTACGTCAAGGGGCAGGGGATTGTCCTTTGTGAGCCTTCGGTCGTAGCGATTCCACGGGGCGGGGGCGAGGTGTTGGCGGTGGGTGAAGAGGCCAAGCGAATGTTAGGCCGCACCCCCGGTTCCATCCTCGCCATCCGCCCCATGAAAGACGGCGTCATCGCCGACTTCGACGTGACCGAGCAGATGCTCCGCCA
>OBEQ012761353.1_pt1 | contig 27305 bp, 19 predicted proteins | sample 1670901 | NCBI WGS metagenome assembly OBEQ01 (sample SAMEA104232315, study PRJEB22302) | groundwater metagenome | biome: forest; feature: aquifer; material: groundwater | place: USA | collected 2011-08-07 | depth 5.4 m
CTAAATTATGATACTTTAGAAAAAATCGCTTTAGAAAATCGCCCTGAAGTTCATGCGGCCCGCCACCATGTGGATCACATGAAGACAGAGCTGCGCGCGACGCAAGCCGATTATCTTCCCGATACGATGCTTCAATACAGTCGCCGGTCTTTAAAGGAAGGTGAAAGCGACAACATCGTCATGGTGAAATTTAATGTTCCTATTCTTTGGTTTTGGCGGCAAGGTTCACTCGTGGAAGCAGCGAAGAAAGCCAAAGAAGGCGCCGAAGCTGAGCTTCGTTCCATGGAAACCATGACTCGTTTTGATTTGAAATCGATGATCGCGAAAGTTGAGACCTCAAGGCGCCTTGTGGAACTTTATAGAACCAGCGTAATTCCACAATCCGAAGCATCTCTGAATGTTGCTTCCGCAGGATATGAGGGCGGCACTTCCGGATTTCTTGATTTGATTGATAGTCAAAGAAGCTGGCTTGAGTTTCAAATGGAATATTACCAAAACTTGGCTCAATATTGGTCGTACCTGGCAGTGCTTGAACGCGTGATTGGAAAAGATTTGACGCCACCCGCTGAAAAAATAACGGGCACACCAGAAATAAAAATGTAGGAGAAAATAAAAATGATTCAGAATCAATTTAAAAAATATGGCTGGCCAATTTTAATTCTCACACTACTCGTTTCTCTTCCGTTGATTTGGATAAGCTGTGAAGGAAAAAGTTCTTCTACGGAAATGCATCACGGCAAAGCACTTTACCAATGTTCGATGCATCCGCAAATTACATCAGACAAGCCTGATAACTGTCCCATTTGTGGAATGAGACTCACGAGAGTCGATCAACCGAGCGCATCTCCAAAAAAACCAGGTGATCGAGGAAAAATTCTATATTACCAGCATCCCATGAATCCGAGCGTTACGTCCCCGAAACCTGCTAAAGATGAAATGGGAATGGATTATGTTCCCGTCTATGAAAATGATGCGAAAGGAGTTGGTGCAATTTCAATTCCGGGACACGGTGATGTCTTTATCAGTCCTGAGCGGCGGCAACTCATTGGTCTTCAAACAGCGGTTGTCGAGAAAAAATCTCTTACCTTTACCATTCGAACCTCCGGAGCTGTGGCGCATGATCCTGAACTCTACAGCACGTTCACGGAATACAGACAAGCTGCAATGGCTTATGAAAAAGTAAAGGAAAGCCCGCTTCCCCAAATTCGTGAGCGTGCCCAATCTCTGCTTCACGCCGCAGAATTTAGATTAAAATTAGCGGGTCTCAGCGAAGATCAAATGAAGGAACTTCTAACAAGTGGTCCTGAAAAAATGGACCTTTTGCTTCCAACTGAAACGCTTTGGATTTACGCAGATATTTATGCGTATGAATCGGGGCTCGTAAAACCCGGGCAGAAAGCAAAAATATCAAGTCCTGCTTTTCCAAAAATGCAATATGAAGGTGATGTGAAAACTGTAGATGCGATCCTCAATGCGATGACACGTTCACTTCGCGTCAGAATAGCAGTAGCCGACAAAGAAAAATTATTAAAACCCGAGATGTTTGTCGATGTCACGATTGAAGTTCCGCTTGGGGAAAATCTTGCTGTTCCTGAACAAGCTGTCGTAGATGCGGGTGAAACCAAACTTGTTTTTGTAGATAAAGGCGAAGGAATGATTGAGCCGCGTGAAGTCAAAGCCGGATATATCGCAAACGGTTTTTATGAAATACTTTCAGGACTTTCAGAAGGAGAAAAAGTTATCAGTTCCGCTAATTTCTTGATTGATTCCGAATCAAGATTCAGGGCAGCCGCACAGAGTTTTAAATCAGGGGAAAGCAGTAAGCCTGATGAAAAACAAAAAGCGGTGGAACCAAAACAAACTTCTGAATCCATGCATGCTCATGAATAGGATGAAACCATGATTGAACGTATTATTGAATTTTCAGCAAGAAATAGATTTCTCGTTTTAATTCTGACCGTTGTAGCGGTCGGGTTTGCCATTTGGAGCACGCATCAAATCCGTCTCGATGCCATTCCCGATCTTTCGGATACGCAAGTCATTATTTATTCGCGCTGGGATAGAAGTCCTGACATCATGGAAGACCAAGTCACGTACCCAATTGTAACGGCCATGCTCGGGACACCAAAAGTGAAAGCCGTGCGCGGATTCTCTGATTTTGGTTATTCCTATGTTTACGTGATCTTTCAGGACGGAACGGATCTTTATTGGGCAAGGAGCCGTGCGCTTGAATACTTGAGCAAAATCCTGCCAAAACTTCCCAAAGGGGTTGAAACAGAACTGGGTCCTGACGCAACCAGCGTTGGCTGGGTGTATCAATATGCACTCGTAGATGAGAGTGGAAAAAACAATTTAGCCGATCTTCGTTCTCTTCAAGATTGGTATTTGCGCTACAGCCTTCAAGCTGTTCCTGGTGTGGCTGAAGTTGCCAGTGTCGGAGGATTTGTGAAGCAATATCAAGTGAATGTTGATCCCAACCGCCTTCTTGCTTACAAAATTCCTTTAACGCAAGTTATAGACGCTGTCCGGCAAGGCAATAATGATGTGGGAGGAAGACTGATCGAAGTTTCGGGTTTTGAATTTATGGTCAGAGGGCGAGGTTATGCAAAGAGCACAGAAGACATCGAAGACATTGTAGTTGGTGATGATCCAAAAACAGGCACGCCGATTCTCATCAAGCATGTGGCTCATGTTCAGCTTGGTCCTGAAATCAGGCGCGGTGTTGTGGATCTTGACGGCAAAGGCGATGTGGTTGGTGGTGTGATTGTCATGCGTCAAGGTGAGAACGCATTAAATGTAATCAAACGCGTCAAAATAAAATTAGAGGAACTGAAACCCACGCTTCCTGAAGGCGTCAAAATTGTCGAAACGTATGACCGTTCAGAGTTAATCGAACACTCGATTGATACTCTGAAGCATACGCTCACGGAAGAAGTGATTATTGTGAGTCTTGTGATCCTTATTTTTCTTTGGCATATTCCATCAGCCATTATTCCGATTGTTACGATTCCGATTTCAGTGCTTCTTGCTTTTATTCCGATGTCTTTCATGGGAATTACATCCAACATCATGTCACTGGCCGGAATGGCAATTTCCATTGGTGTGTTGGTCGACGGTGCGATTGTTGAAGTTGAAAATGCGTATAAGAAACTCCAGCTTTGGGAAGCAGGCGGCCGCAAAGGTGATTATCACGAAGTACGCCTCAATGCATTGAAAGAAGTCGGGCCTTCTGTTTTCTTTTCACTTCTTGTGATTGCCGTTGCTTTCATGCCAATTTTCACACTGGTCGATCAAGAAGGGCGTTTGTTTAAACCGCTTGCGATTAGTAAAAATCTTGCGATGGCCATCGCGTCAATTCTCGCGATTACACTTGATCCGGCGCTCCGCATGTTTTTTACGCGAATGGATTATTTTAAATTTAAACCAAAATGGCTCTGCTCGCTTTCCAATCAAGTGTTAGTGGGAAAATATTATCCGGAAGAAAAACATCCGATCAGCCGCGTGCTCTTTAAATTTTATGAACCTATCGTTCATTTTGTGTTGAAACACACGAAGGGAACGATTATCGCGAGTGTTCTTATTGTGCTGACAACAATTCCAGTTTACTTCAAATTGGGTTCTGAATTTATGCCGCCCCTCAATGAAGGAAGTATTCTTTACATGCCGACAGCGCTGCCCGGAATGGCTGTCACGGAAGCCCAGCGCGTCCTTCAAGTTCAAGATCGCTTGCTCAAGCAATTTCCGGAAGTGGAACGTGTGTTTGGAAAAGCAGGCCGTGTGGAAAGCCCAACAGATCCCGCGCCTTTTTCGATGGTGGAAACAACGGTTATTTTAAAACCCGAGAAAGAATGGCGGACGCTTCCGCGTGAGTTTCCGTCATGGCTTCCTGAACCGATTCGGGAATTTTTAACCTCAACTTTTCCAAAAAGACGGATTGAGTATCAGGAACTGATTGATCAAATGGACAGCATTGTTCGCGTGCCTGGTATTCCAAACATTTGGACGATGCCCATTAAGAACCGGATTGACATGCTTTCAACTGGTATCAGAACCCCCATCGGTATTAAAGTGCTTGGAAGCGATATCAAAGAAATCCAGCGCATCGCAGAGCAAATCGAAAATGTGGTGAAAGAAATTCCGGGCGCGAGAAATGTCTATGCCGAACGCGTCGCTGGAGGCTACTTCGCTGATTTTGTATTGAAACGTAAGCAGCTTGCCCGTTATGGTCTTTCGATTGATGATGCGGAAACAATTATTATGTCGGCTATCGGTGGTGACAATGTGACGACAACGGTTCAAGGCCGCGAGCGTTATCCGGTGAATGTGCGTTATGCGCGGGAATACAGGGATAACATGCAAGCGCTCCAGCGTGTTCTGGTTCCCACGAAATCAGGAGCTCAAATACCCCTTTCTGAACTTGCTGATATTCGCATGGTCGAAGGGCCTTCCATGCTTCGTGATGAACAAGGACTTTTGGCTGGATATGTTTACATTGATATCACAGGACGCGACATCGGAAGTTTTGTCGAAGATGCCAAGAAAGCAGTGCAAAGTAAAATCCAAGTCACGAAAGGTTATCAACTGATTTGGAGCGGGCAATACGAGAATATGCAGAGAGTCAAGGAACGTTTGAGAGTCGTTCTTCCGCTTACTTTCTTCATTATCTTTATTCTGCTTTACATGAACACAAAGTCCGCTGTGAAGACGGGAATTATTTTGCTGGCCGTTCCTTTTTCACTCGTGGGTGCAGTTTGGTTGCTTTATTTTTTGCACTACAACGTTTCGATTGCTGTTTGGGTCGGAATGATTGCCCTCATGGGACTTGACGCGGAAACAGGTGTCTTCATGCTTCTTTTTCTCGACCTTGCCTATAATGACATGGTGAAAGAAGGAAGAATGAAAACGTATGAAGATCTTAAAGAAGCCATCATCCATGGCGCTGTGAAAAGAGTGCGGCCAAAGATGATGACCGTCATGGCTGCTTTTATGGGACTTCTTCCCATTATGTGGTCGCACGGCTCAGGAGCCGACATGATGAAACGGGTTGCAGCGCCGATGGTGGGAGGACTTTTTAGTTCATTTGCGCTAGAACTTTTGGTTTATCCCGCGGTTTACGCGATCTGGAAATGGAAATTTGAAATGAAAGAAGGAACTGTGATTCCGAAACCCGTTGAAATCAGAGGACATCATTAAAGGAGGTGACTTAAAAACAGAATTTTCATTTCAACATAAACAAAAAATTAATCTAAAAAGGAGAACATAAAATGAAGAAATTAATGACTGTTTTAATTTTTGCTGCCATGATCGTCTCGCCGATTGCTTTTGCTGAGGCCATGGCAAAATCAAATTCAATAGGCAAAATGGATGACATGGTAAAGAAAGACATGATGAAAATGTATCAATGTCCGATGGATGGTTACACTTCTGATAAACCGGGAATGTGCGCGAAGTGCGGTATGAAACTGGAAGAAAAGGAAATGACGTCAGATGAAGCAAAAGCAGCAATGGAAAAACAAAAATCAGAAAAGGAATAAAACACTGAATCGGATGTGTTATAATTTTTATAGAGGAATTTAACCATGAATAAAAAGGCAGTTATTTTAAGCATTCTGGTTTTCTTTCTGGTAAACATGGTTCTTTTTATCCCGTGTTCCATGGCAATGACTCTGCAGACCGGAGGATCGCATGGATGTTGCAATATGCCCGATTGTTCTACGGCGAAATGTTTTAGCGGATCATTGAAAGGACTTATTTCTTCATCAAAAAATGTTACCGATAACCGCACACTGAAAGGTTTTGTAACAGATTTGGATTTAATTCATCCTGAATTTGTTAAGTTTCAAGACGAAAATCACTCCTCACATTTTTTAAGATCTTTTTTCCCCGCTTCACCTCCGGTTGATCTTTTCATCAAATACCGTACACTCCTCATTTGATTCTGAACTTTCAAGAAATTTGTATGCGCACGCAGTGTCTTTTTTGCGCAGTTTAAAATGAATTCAAATGGAGGAAAATAAAATGAAAACTCAAATAAAATTAATGACATTGATTGCCGTTTTAGGATGGCTTGCGATTCCGGCGTATGCCGATGAAATGGCGGCAGGAATGCCCGGGAAAACACTTTCTGATTTTCAGAAGGAATATTCCGGCACAAAACCGATCGTCGCATGGAACAAGTATCAGGAGTATCTGCAACTTCAAAAAACACCAAGGCCAACGCTAGAACCTTCTCGGGCAAGGATGGAAGCTAATTTGCCTGCGGATAGTTCATCTGGCACGAAAGCCGTGGTTGCTTTTACGAAGTCAGCAAATGCTGATAGTGAAGGTCTTGCAAAGGATGTGAAACAATCAGGGAATTACATGCCTGAGCGTACTTCAGGGACAAAGTCAATTGTTGCTTTTACAAAATAAATCAGGAAATTTAACCACTGACAATAATTGACGGAAGGCCCTGTGCGAGGAAAAACGAGACAAGGTCTTGAGTGGATGGATTGTCCTTTGTCAGATGATCCAGAAACTCAAGGCCTTTCGTGATGAGCGGTTCAAATTCTGGATTTTTGGCACAGCACTCTCTTGCTTTTTCAAAGTTAACTTTCGCTTTCTTGTAATCTTGCTTGTAAAGCTTAAGACAAGCCAAGTTGTAGAGAGTTTCCACATCATTTGGCTCAATTTCAATTAGTCGTTCAAGTGCTTGAGTGGCACCTTCGATATTTCTCACGCCATAATAGGCAATTGCAAGGTTAAAGTAAGTTGCCGTGGATTTTGAGTCGAGCTTAATCGCTTTTTCATATTCTTGAATCGCAAGTTCATACTTTCCGGATTGAAGATAAGAAAGGCCGTTTTGCTTAAAAGGGCAGGATAAACCTATTTTGTTTTCTGCGAAAGCAGCAGAACTCATGCTCCCTGCAAAAAGAAGAGTAAACAAGATAAATGAGATTATTTTTTGACTTTGTTTGTGTACCATAGATGCATAGTTAAAGCAGGTTTCATGCCATGATGCCCGTTAAAATTTACCACCTTATTTTTTCTCTTAATCTTCTTGCAATATTCGTTTATCGAACCAAAATGTGATGATTTATACAAATTTGTAGAGTGAAGGAATCTGTGAAAGAGGATCAAAACCTATATGCACGAAACTAAAATATCACTCAAAACAAGGGGAGAAAATGAAGAAAATTCTAACCATTCTATTAGGGATTTCAATATTTCCGCTTATCGTATCTGCCCATGAAGGACATGAACATGCATCCAATATTCCAATGGTTGTCGAGTGGGGATTGAAAGGAGCGCGGGAGCTCATCAATCTCCATCCACTCTTCACGCATTTTCCAATCGCCCTCCTTTTGTCTGCCTTTGCTTTTTATTCAGTAGGAAGCGTCTTTCAAAAGGAAGAGTTGCATGTTGCAGGCAAATGGCTGCTTTACGCCGGAACCGTTGGCTCAATATTTGCGGTGTGGACGGGACTTCGGGCGGCGGGAACTGTTTCGCACGATGAAGAAACGCATCAAATCATGATGGCGCATCAATATTTGGGAATTGCAATTTTAATTTTGAGCGCTCTTTTGTCATTATGGCTTTTGATCACAAAGAAAAATATGCCGGCTCAGAGATTGCTTTTTCTCGGTTTTCTTCTTCTTTTATCGCTATTGATCGTTCAGCAGAGTGATTTCGGCGGACGCATGGTCTTTCTTCGTGGAGTAGGTGTGGGCTCAAAAAGTATGATGCGTGCGGCGGTTGAACATTCCCCTCATCACGATCATGAATAGTTTGAGATGTTAATTGGTAACAGCACCTTTCGATGCGGAAGAGACAAGGGTTTGGCGTATTTGGCTTCAGAAGCCCGTGGTAGTGCAGATTAACTCGTGACTGCTCCTCGCGACGCTGAAGAAACCAATTTTGCATATTTAGCCATGACACCCGATTTATAACGCGGCTCGGGCGCTTTCCAGTTCTTGAGCCGAAATTGAATTTCCGCGTCAGTTAGTTTTACATCAAGTCGCCGTTTCTCAACGTCGATTGTAATGATGTCGCCATCTTTTAAGGCAGCAATCGGTCCGCCGTCGGCAGCTTCCGGAGCAACGTGTCCGACCATTAAACCGTGAGTGGCGCCTGAAAACCGTCCGTCAGTCATGAGTGCAACCGATTCACCAAGTCCTTCACCAACAATCGCTGCCGTCACACCCAACATCTCGCGCATTCCAGGGCCGCCTTTTGGTCCTTCATAACGAATCACAACAACGTCGCCTGCTTTGATTTTCTTTTCCTTCACGGCTTTAAAAGCATCTTCTTCACGTTCGAAAACGCGGGCAGGGCCAACGTGCTTGACGCGTTTCTCACCGGCAATTTTCAAAACGCCGCCTTCGGGTGCTAAATTTCCTTTGAGAATAACCAGTCCGCCGGTTTTTTTAATTGGATTTGAAAGCGGGCGAATTACCTCATTCGGATTTTCTTTCGCGGCTTTTGCTTCTTCTCCGATGGTTTTGCCGGTAACGGTCATGCAATCTTTGTGAAGAAGTCTGGCTTCTAATAAACGTTTTGCAATCACAGGAATTCCACCTGCTCTGTAAACATCGGTGGCGACAAAACGTCCGCCCGGTTTTAAATCAGCCAAGAGCGGTGTTTTGGAACTGATTTTGTCAAAATCATCAATATCAAGTTTGATTCCGGCTTCGTGCGCAAGCGCCAAAAGGTGAAGAACACCATTCGTCGATCCGCCAGTCATCGCGATCGATGCAATCGCATTCTCAATGGATTTTCGCGTAATAATTTTGCTTGGTCGAATATCTTTTTTCAAAAGTTCCATCACAAGCGCACCGGTTTGACGCGCCACTTTCTTTTTTTCGGGATCAAGCGCTGGAACCCCGTTTGCGCCCATCGGGGAAATCCCGATCATTTCCATCGCGGTTGACATGGTGTTGGCCGTAAATTGTCCGCCGCAAGCTCCGGCTCCGGGGCAGGCGTGATCTTCCAATTCGTGAAGCTCTTTCTCAGACATTTTTCCGGCAGCAAATTTTCCAACCGCTTCGAAAACGTCCTGAATGGTAACGTCGCGTCCCTGAAATTGGCCGGGTGCGATCGATCCGCCATAAAGCATGAGTGATGGGACATCCAAACGAACGAGTGCCATCACAGTTCCCGGAATCGTTTTATCGCATCCTGAAAGCGCAATGACGGCATCAAACATATGAGAACGTGCGACGAGTTCAATCGAATCCGCAATCACTTCTCGGCTCACGAGCGAACCTTTCATTCCTTCAGTCCCCATTGTGATTCCGTCAGATACAGAAACGGTATTGAATTCAATGGGAGTTCCGCCGGCCGCACGGATGCCTTCTTTCACGTAAACAGCCAAGTCGCGCAGGTGAGAATTGCAGGGCATGGTTTCAATCCATGTATTGGCAATTCCGACAAATGGTTTTTGAATGTCGGCGTCCGTTAAACCCATTGCCTTCATCATGGCGCGCGCCGGCGCACGATCGGGTCCATTCGTGATCATGTGGCTTAAATGTTTGAGTGGCGATGAAGTCATCATTTTCTCCGAGTAATAAAACTATATAATCTCATATTTTTAAAAAGAAAACAATAGGGACAGTTCTTTCGTAACTTATTGTGTGGTGATTGGTTGGGGATAAGTGTCCCTTATTTTTTGATGAATTAGTTGAGCAAGATGCCGATCATATGATAAAGTCACTCTTTGTAAAAGATAAGGATCTCGTAAATGCAAAAATTTTCAAAAAAAGAAGCGCTTGAATTCGGTTGGAACATTACGAAAAATAATTTTCCACTGTTTCTTGCTCTGATTGCGTCGGCTTTCATCATTCAATTTGTCCCGTCTTTCATCACGGAGTTGCTGAAGAAAAATCATAAAATTCTCTGGGTGATTTTTGGCATTTTCTCGTGGATTTTGCAGCTGATTGTTTCAATGGGGCTCATTAAAATTTCACTCAGGTTTGTCAGCGGAGAAAAAGGTGAATTGAGGGATTTACTCGGGAACTACGCATTGTTATGGAAATATTTAGCCGGTTCCGTTTTGTACGGTTTGATCAGCATGGCCGGATTTTTGTTGCTGATTGTTCCCGGCATCATTTGGTCGATCCAGTACCAATTTGTGGGTTACCTCATTCTGGACCAGGGGCTTGGTCCAATTAAAGCGCTCAAAAAAAGCAGCGAGATGACCAAAGGCTCCAAATGGAACTTATTTGTTTTCAGTCTTCTCATGATGCTTGTGGTAATGCTTGGCTTCCTTTGCTTGATCGCTGGCATATTTGCCGCCATTCCTACCGTGATGATTGCCGGCGCTTTTGTATATCGAAAGCTGCTTTCGCAAGTGGGAACAGAAATTAAAACAGCGTAGTCGATATGAAAAAAAGGATCTTTTTTTTCGCGATTTTGATATTTGGAATCGCTCCGTTTATTTTGTTTGCCGAAAAAAGCGAAATTAAAAAAGAAACTTACGACAACGGCAAAATCAAGTCGGAAATCGAATATCAAGACGGCGAGCGGAACGGCATTACAAAAGAATATTCCAAAATCGGAAATCTGCTCATGGAGGCGGCTTACAAAAACAATGAACGGAACGGTGTTACGAAAGAATATACCGAGAACGGTATTTTGAAAAAAAGCGTCCTGTACGAAAACGGAAAAGAAAATGGAGAGACAAAACTTTATTCCGGAAAAGGCGCTGTGGTTGCGAAACAAAATTTTAAGAACGGCGTGCTGGACGGAAAAGCTTATGAGTATGCGGCGGACGGGGCTTTAGTTTCAACCACCCATTACGAAAATGATCAAATGCAAGGCGCCAGCCAGAAATTTTATCCGAGCGGCAAGAAATGGATCGATGCTAATTTTGTGAATGGAAAACTGGATGGGGTTTCAATGGAATTTTATGAAAATGGGCAGTTGAAATCGGTTGCCCATTACAAAAATGGCTTGCTGGACGGCCCTGCGAAAACCTATCAATCGACGGGTGAGTTACTGACGGAACTGCATTATCGGCACAATGTTCAGGACGGAGAAATCACGGAGTATTACAAAAGCGGCACCGTCAAAGTGAAAGCCAATTTTGTGGGCGGGAAGCAGGAAGGGAAAACTTATTTTTACAAGGAAGATGGCGGGTTGGAGCGAGAAGTCAATTATGTGAACGGTGAACCCGAAGGCGTTCCGATGCAAATGCAGGGGCAAGTCCAGATGGAATATACGTTCAAAGTTCCAAGTGAAATTCCCGTTCAGTTTACGGCTCAGGTTCCCACCGAAGTGGAAGTCCAGGTTGTCCCGCCAGAAAACTCCAGAAGATAACCGAAGAATCCTCCATATTGATTTCATCTCGATTTTAAGCTGTAATACAGTCTTTCTATGAAAGCTCAATTCAAAGTTCCCGATTTTAATCTCGAAGCGACTCTAGAGTCTGGACTGTAATAGAGTCCTTTCTCATGATCACTCAACTGAACGTCAAGGATTTCAATCTACAGGCTACTCTTGAGTCTGGACAGGTTTTTGGATTTGCGAAGGGAAAAGACGGTTATTTCACCGGAAAAATCGAAGGAAATTCCGTTTGGTTAAGACAAAACCGCCATATTTTATTTGTAAAATCAGATTCAAAGCGAAAACTAACGGATTCTTTGCGGAATTATTTTGATTTGGACCGGGATTTATCAGCGGTTTATCAAATCTTAGAGGAAGAAGATGGTCTGCGATCAGCCCTTCAAAATTTTAGGGGCTTGCGGCTTATTCGGCAAGATTCCTGGGAAGCGCTCGCTTGTTTTATTATTTCATCAAACAACAACGTGAAACGGATTCAAGGAATCTGGAAAAACCTTTCTTTAAGATTAAGCGGCGATAAAGAATCTTTTCCAAAACCGGGTGACATTGCGCGGAGCCATGAGCGAATTTTACGGGAACTGGGGCTTGGGTATCGGGCGCCTTATTTGCTGCGTTCCGCCCAATTTCTTTCAACCAATCCTGCTGCGCTGGGTTGCATCCGCGCGGCGGATTATCAAGAAGCAAAACGGCGGCTCCTTGCCTTTCCGGGAATTGGCGAAAAAGTCGCGGATTGTGTACTGCTTTACGGGTTTCAAAAGTATGAGGCGTTTCCCGTGGATGTTTGGATTCTGCGCGCGATGCGGAAGCTTTATTTTAAAAATCGGAAAGTGTCGGAAGAAAATATTCACGCGTTTGGTCAAAAACGCTGGGGAAAAAATGCCGGTTATATTCAACAATACCTGTTTCATTCCGTAAGAAATGGTGTGATCTGATATGAAAAGTTTTGTGGTTCCGATTTTAATTGGTTTAATTTTAATCGCGCTTCTTTTTGTCCGGGTCATTGGAATCGGGACACCATCAAAGGGAAAATTTCCGTTTATTCACAGCGAGCAAGGGCAAAAAACAGGGAAGCATTCGAAGGTTATTCCATCAACATCCAAAGCCGGAAAATCAAACGGTGTCCGCGGTTTCTCGGCGTCAGGGAAAGTCAGTTCGGAGGTTGAATCCGAAGAAATCAAATCAAAAGAAGTCACAGCGGAACATGTCCTGAAAACCTATTACGACAGCGGCGTGATAAGTTCCGAGTGGCCATTTAAAACCGGACGGCTGGAAGGAATGGCGAAGTGGTATTATCCCAACGGGACGGTCTGGCGGGAAATGAGCTTCAAAGGGAATCAGCCGCATGGCAGTTCAAAAACCTATTATCCGAAAAACGCGCTTTTGAATGAAGTCAACTATGTGAACGGTCTTCCGGACGGGATTCGAAAGCAATTTTATGAAAACGGCTCTCTCTGGATTTTACTCAAATACGTGAGCGGAAAACTGACGGAAGTTGAACTCTATTCGGAAAGCGGAAATCCTGCGGAAGAAAATTCCATCGTGCAGACACCGGCCGCAACTATATTGAAGTCGTATTCGCCGGCGAATCAAAACTCCACGCTTCCGATTTTGGCCCAACACCGAAGCTTCAAGCGGACGTATTATAAAACCGGCAAAATGAGCTCCGAATGGAATTATCAAAATGGATTGCTGAATGGCTTAAGCAGAATTTTTTTTAAAGATGGAACCGTAGATCAGGAAATGAATTTCAAAAATGGGGAAGCCGACGGAGCCTGGAAATCGTACGATGAAAAGGGTACGATTCGGAGTAAAATGAATTACGCAAACGGATTTTTGGAAGGTATTGTGCACCATTATTACATGAGCGGAAAAATTTGGGTTGAAACCAATTTCAAAAATGGGAAAATGGAAGGCATTCCAAAAGCGTATTCGGAAACCGGAAAAATTTTTCAGGAAGCACGGATCATCCGGAAAAGTAATTTAGAGAAAACAACTCCGTGAGGAAATGCTGATGTTTGACAAAATGAAAAATATGGCGAACCAGTTTCAATTGTTCCAGGAACTGATGAAAGATGATAATTTCAAAGCGTTTGTTTCTCATCCCAAAGTGCGCGGCGTCTTTATGGAACCGGAATTTCAGCAGATTGTGCGCGAGCGGAATATGTCAAAAATGATGGCCCATCCGAAATTTGCGGAACTGATGCGCGACCCGGAAGTTGCCCAGCTCATGATGAAATTGAAGGGAAGCCATTTGTTTAAAGGCGGTTTTGGATCTTGAATATGTAAATTGTAATTTGTTTGGAATTTGTCAATTAGGATTTATTTCGCCAGCTCTTCTGCTTGTTTGACCCAATCGTCCAAAATTTTGATTCCTGAATTCCAGAAATTTGAATCTGTCAAATCAAGCCCCACCATTTGAGCCAGTTCCTCGGGTTTCCTGGAACCTCCGAGTGCCAGCATTTCAAGGTAATTGGGAACAAAAGAAGCTTGGTTGGATTTGTATTTTTGAAAAAGGGAGAGGACAAAAAGCTGGGCAAATGCGTAGGCGTAGCAATAAAACGGCGTATGAACGAAATGAGGGATGTATTTCCAGCTGTGGCGGTATTCGTCGGTCAGAACGACGCTGTCACCATAAAATTCAGAATTGGCTTTGATCCAAAAATGGGAAAGTTGATCGCTTGAAAGTTCACCCTCTTTCATTCCGGTTTCGTGTGATAAGAGTTCGAAATCGGTGAGGCAAATTTGCCTGAAAACAGTTGAAAAATTGTCATCGATTTTTCCGCAGATAAGCGATAATTTTTTCTTCCGATCTTTTTCCCGGGAAAGAATGGTTTCAAAAATCAGCATTTCACCAAAGACAGACGCGGTTTCCGCCATCGTAAGCGGAGCGCTGGATTCCAAGATTCCAGCCCGCCGCGCCAAAAATTGGTGAAGTCCGTGTCCCAGTTCGTGCGCGACCGTCATCACATCCCGCATGCTTCCCGTGTAATTTACCAAAATGTAGGGATGTAAATCAGGTGTCGTTTCCGCGCAAAACCCGCCGCCTTGTTTTCCTTCTCGGATTTCCGCATCGATCCAGCGTTTGTCGAAAAATTGTTCGACCACTTTTCCGACTTCCTCAGAAAATGCGTCATAACCGCTTAAGACAATTTCTTTGCATTGATTGAAATCGATTGTTTCTTTTTCTGTATCGATCGGAGCATAGCGGTCGTAATCATAAAGTTCATTCAGGCCCAGCAATTTTTGTTTCAGTTTGTAATACCGTGCCGCAACCGGATAAGCGCGTTTCACGTTTTGAGTCATACGCTGAACGGTTTCGAGCTCGATTTCGTTTGCCAAATTTCGGGAATCCATCGGATGTTTGTATTTGCGGATTTTGAGTGAAGATCGGTGGTCGGCAAGGATCATGTTGTAAATATAAGTCAGAATGTGCGTATGGTCTTTCAGCCCTTCCGCCAAAGATTGGGAAGCTTCTTTTCTCTCCGATCGGTCTGTCGAGTGAAGCAAATTTAAAATTTCACCCTCAGTTTTCTTGACGCGTTTTCCGTCCGCTTCAATGTAAAACGGAATGTTATTCATAATTTCATCAAACAGGCGCGAGAAAGCGCTTCCGCCCGTATTGTCTTTTACCGCCATGATTTTTTCTTCACCCTCGTTTAAAGTGTGCGGGCTGTATTTTCTAATTTGCCCGAGAAGGTGAAGATCATTTTTGAGAGCAGGCTCATTCATTAATTTTTCAGCCGCTTTCTCGTCCAATTTGCTCCAGGAGATTTCCCAAAAGAGCAGGTGGGCTTGAATGTCGGTGAGTTTTGTTTGAATTTTCTGGAGGAAAGCGCCCACGCCAGGGGCATTGGTTTTTTCAGCAAATGACAGGTGAGCGTAAATCATGGGTTTTCGCATGAGCGTCACAATGGCTTTGTAATCATTGAGTAAATTTGCAAGATGGTGAGAGGATAATTGCGCCGGTTTCTCGAAAAGTGGTTTGTATTTCTTTTCAAATTCGATCGACTTCAAATCGGCAGACGTGAGATCGTTTTCGATTTTTGCATCTTGGGCGGACGCGTATAAATCGTTCAAATTCCACGTAATTCCTTTAGCCGGATTTTCCATCAGCAGACCTTACAAAATTTCAGGGATATAATCAAGATAAAAATGCCTTGCTGCGCCGTCCGTGGGTGATAAAATATCAACTCGTTTTATCTTTTATCTCAATCCTCTGCCTGACTCCCTCGAAATAATCAATTGACGCTTTCAATCTTAGTTGCATAAAATAGAGCAAAAGGAGATTTTTGAATGAATATGCCCGGACCATTTGAACTCTTGGTGATTTTTCTTGTAATTCTCATTCTCTTCGGCGGAAAGAAACTTCCGGAATTTGGACGTTCCCTCGGAGAAGGTATCCGCGAATTTAAGAAAGCGTTGAAGGCTGCGAGCGAAGACGACAAAGAAGACGAAAAGAAGAAAAATTAAAATTATTTGCGCCTTTGATGAAAAATGCGCCTGCACTTACTTACATTGAATAAAGAAATAATATTAATAAGGTAGTAAGTGCTGTGCGCAAAGTTACATTGAAGAAATTTATGGTACTTTGCGCCTGCCTCAAGAAAAACTTTGAGACCGGCGCACGAAATCATTTATGTCACTTTTGTTTTTAGAGGTAGCGTGCGCCTGTAGCTCAGTAGGATAGAGCATGGGATTTCTAATCCCAGGGTCGGGGGTTCGATCCCCTCCAGGCGCAAGTTACCTTAGAAATTTAAAAATGACATAAATAAAAAACTTACGCCAGTCTCAGTATTTTTGAGGCAGGCGCACTTTCATATAAATATGAAACATAGAAGAATCGAATGAATCAAGTAACTGATAAACCAAATTCAGCTGAGAAAAGTAAAAATAGCGCGATCCGGCTTTCGATTGTGACAGCAACTTCTCTTACGTTTCTGAAAGTGATTCTTGGTTTGGCAACTCAATCAATGTCTGTCGTTGCATCTGCCGTGGACTCTTTGATGGACATCCTGGTTTCCACCGTCAATTATATTTCGCTTCGGGAAGCCAGCAAGCCTGCGGATTACGATCATGCGTACGGACATGGAAAAATTGAAAGCTTGGCAGGATTGTTTCAAAGTCTTTTCATCAGCGGAAGCGGAATTTTTCTGGTTTACGAATCGTGCCGGCGTTTGATTCATGGCCAGATGATTGTCCACATCGGAACGGCGATTTGGGTGATGGTTGTCTCGACAATCGCCACATTTTTTTTGGTCAGGCGTCTGCAATCCGTTGCTTCTCGCACGAATTCACTAATTGTCGGAACGGAAGCGCTTCATTTTACGACGGATTTGGTGACGAATGTCGGCGTGGTCCTAGCGCTCCTTTTGGTACGGTGGAGCGGGCATGTGATCTGGGATCTTCTGATAGCGCTCGTGATTGCTCTCTACATTTTGAAACAATCGTTTGGAATTATGAAGAATGCGATTGACGAATTGATCGACCGTGCACTTCCGGAAGAAATTCAGGCGGATATTCGAAAGCTTATTTTAAGTTATGATTCGCGGGTGCTGGGACTCCACAATTTGCGCACGCGAAAGATCGGCGACAAAAAATTCGTGGATTTTCATGTGGAGCTTGACAAATCGCTTGGTTTTGAAGAGGCGCACAATCTGACCGAAGATCTCATTGAAGCAATCAAAAAGCGCTATCCCGATTCCGATGTGAACGCTCACTTTGATCCGCAGGGCGGCCGGTAAAGACGAACATTTTATTGTGACCGGTTTATTTCCGTTTGCAGTGAAACGTTTTCCGCTCCGGTATCCCGAATGACTTCCAGAACGGACGTGAGCGCCTGAACTGAGGCTTCCCGGTCGGCACGGAGCGCAATGGGTTTTTCTCGGTTCGATTCATCCTTCAAATTTTCCTTGAGTTTCATAAGGGTCACTCGTGATTTGTTCCACAGAATTTCCCCGGATTTGGTGAGCAGGATTTCTTGCGCGGCCTGCATTTCTGCACGCGGTCCGGTGCTTAATGTCGGAAGGTTGACTTTGATCGGAGATTCGCGCTTGGCCTGAAAGGTGGAATAAAGACTAAATGTGATAAAGAAAAATAAAAATAAATTCATCACAATGTCGGTCAGTGCAATATTGTCCGTTCCAACGTGGGTTTTTAAGCGGTGTTTGAAACGCATGAATTTTAAATTCGTGTCCGGTCAAGCGGTTGTTTGATTAAAAATTTTTCGGAAGTTCGTGAAGATGCAGAATCGGCTTCAATGGTTGAGGTTGAAGCGCGAAGCCGCGAAAGAAATTCGGTCGCATATTTTGAAAGCTGGAGTTCAATTGCTTCGACGCGTGATGTGAAAAAGCCATACGCAAATAAATACGGGATCACAAGAATTAACCCCGCCGCGGTCGTGATCATGGCCTGATAAATTCCGCCGGAAAGTTCCGAAATGGTAACGCCCGTTCCGAGCGCTTCCCATTTTTGAAAGGCAAAAATAAGGCCAATGATTGTTCCCAAGAATCCAAGAAGCGGAAGAACATGGATCAGAGTGCCCAGAAACTTGAGGCTTGATTCCAGTTCCTGGATGATTTCGTCACCCGTCAGTTTCATCACTTCTTCAACGGCGCGAAGGTCAGTCGATTCTTTGGTGATTTCGGAAAGCCCGGAGTTTAAAATCTGGGCGAGCGGATGGCGGGATTTTTGACATTGGCTTTGCGCAAATTCCCATTCGCGTTTTCGGACCGATTCAAAAATTTGTGCGAGAAAAGCAGAAGAAGGTTTCCGGAACTTGACGAGTGCGGCCATTTTTTCAAGGACAATTGCAAAGGCAATGACAGAAACAATGCCAATGGGAATCATCACGATTCCGCCGAGCGCAATGTATGAAATCATTCTCTCGCGTCTCTCCTATTAAGTGTTTGCTAAATCGGGCGATATTCTAACAAATCTATCCCGAATTACCAACACAAAGTGAATTCAATATGGAAAACAGGAAAATACTAAAATCTGCCGGTACTGTGGGAAGCCTAACGATGGTGAGCCGAATTTTTGGCTATCTTCGGGACGCTTCGCTTGCGATGATTTTGGGCGCCGGCAACAGCATGGACGCGTTTACCATTGCATTTCGGATTGCGAACCTCTTCCGCCGCCTCTTGGGCGAAGGGGCGATGACTGCTGCGTTTGTTCCGGTCTTTGCCGAATACCGTGAAAATCATTCAAAAGAAGAGTTGTGGAAATTTGTCTGCAAATTTTTCTATACACTAGCTTTGATTTTGGCAGGAATTGTTGTATTGCAAGTGGTTTTTGCGCCTACGATTGTCAGCATGATGTCGCCAGGATTCGTGAAGACGCCGGGGAAGTGGGAACTCACGGTTTTTTTAAACCGTTTGATGGCGCCTTATATTTTCTTTATCGGGCTTGCTGCCGTTTTGATGGCTGTTTTAAATTCCATGAACAGTTATGCCGTTTCTGCGGCGAATCCTATTTTTTTTAATATCATGGTGATTTTCTCTGCCTTCACCATTTCAAAACTTTTTGACGATCCGGCAATTGGGATTTCAATCGGGGTTTTATTCGGCGGATTCTTGCAAATGTTTGTCCAAATTCCGTCCGCGTGGAAAAAAGGAATGCATTTCATCCCGTCGGTTTCGTTCAGCCATCCGGCCATCCGGCGGATTTCACTTTTGATGGCGCCCGGCATTGTGGGAATCGGAATTTATCAGATCAATCTGCTCGTCGATTCTGTCATGAGCTCACTTCTTCCCGAAGGAAGCGTTTCCGCCATTTATTATTCCAACCGCGTGGTGGAGCTGGTACAGGGAATTTTTATTGTGTCATTCGCGACCGTGATTTTGACTGAAATGTCCGGACATGCAGCAAAAAAGAATTATGAAAAATTGAGAGAAACTTTAACATTTTCACTTCGGATGGTTTCCTTTATTACCATTCCGGCTTCCGTGGGCCTGATGATGCTGGCACACCCGATCACGCAAGTGTTATTTCAAAGAGGGCAATTCAATGCAGCCGATACTGACCGCGCTGCCTTCGCGCTCTTCTTTTACGCAATCGGCCTTGTGTTTGTAGCGGGCGCAAGAATTGTGGTGCAAGGGTTTTATGCGCTGCAAGATACCGTGACGCCGGTCCGCGCTGCATTTGTTTCTTTGATTGTGAATATCATCGGCAACTGGGTTTTGATGCATCCGCTGAAGCAGGGTGGAATTGCGCTTGCGACATCACTCGCGGCCGCCGTCAATTTTTTTCAGCTGCTTCTCGTTTATCAAAAAAAGTTTGGCTCGCTGGATTGGGACGCTTTGAAAGATAGTTTGATGCGAATTGCAATTCAAACCGCCGGAATGATGATCACTTGCACGGTTTTTTTGAGGCTGTTTCGGTTTGATGAGCAAAAACATTTGCCTGGCCAAGCGCTCGCTTTATTTGGAACGATCGGGCTTAGTTTATTGGTTTACTTCGGCGTCGCGCTTGTCTTGAAATCGAAGGAAATTTCTGCGCTTGGAAAAGTCCGTGCGTCGAGCGCCGAAGTTCAAAATTTGGAACTTGATTGAGGGGAAAGGCTAAGCCTGCAGATTCAGCCTTTTTTTCTAAATTTCAGTGTTTTTTTCTTCATTTAGTCCTCCTTATTATCACCTAATTTTACTTTTTTCCGGTCAAAAACTTGACTTATTAGGAATGAAGAGATATACTTTTAAAAATATTTAAGAAAGTAGGTTTTTAACTGAAGAATGAGATTAAAATTCCCCCAGCGAATCATAGCAGCCACCATTCTTTTCTGCTTTACGCTTCAAAATAGTGTCACGGTTAGTGGCTCACCGTCTGCCGCTCCCTTTTTTGTTTCCACAAAATCCGTTTCGCATGTGACTCCCGAATCCGCTGTCAATACTTACGGTAAAGAACTACGTTCAGAGTTGCGGGTGGATGAACTTGAGCGAGCAGCAGAAAGTGGTGACGGATTACGCAGGCGTTCGGGAGAAGAACAAAAACTACCCGAGAAAACAGCGCTCGAGCGGATCAAGGAAGAATTAGAAAAGGCCAGGTCGATAAGCGAGCTTCAAGGTGGATATGCCAACTCACTTCGCGCGCGTATGAATGCGTTTTATGAAGGTGCCGATTCCGAAACCCGCCGCCAATTTCTCGAATGGGCAGGAACAAATATTTCAGGCCAATCTTTTCCGGACGCTCAAATTTTAGAACAATTACAAAGACTTCAAGCAGAGCAGACTAAAGCTGATCAACCTTCTCACGAACTTCCGCCAGCATCTCCCGATCAAGCAGTAGAACCAGTTGCTGCTCCCGCCGAAGATCAACCAGCTTCTGAAAATGTAGAGCCAAAAGAACTGGCTGGCGAAAAACCAGATTCAAAACAAGATGTTGCTCCAGCGAGTAAAGTTAGCGAAGATCAACCTGAATTGCAAGAAAGTGATCACACAATAACCGATACAGCAGTGGTTCGCGAACCGGAACGTCCAGCCGAAGTTTTCGCGGTGCCGGAAACGCCGCGATTGCTAGGCGAGTTATTTTACGAAAGAGGTCAGAAAGAATTCCAAAATGAGCGGCGGGAATCTTGGTTATTTGGTGTGGGGCATGTTTTTAAAGATGTTCAGCTTCAGATTCAATTATCTGGTTCCAAAATTAGAATTTTCACAATAAAAATTTCTGCTCTTGATCCTCTCATTGGCGACGGAAGGTGGGGGCCAGATTATCCGAAAGTTTATAAAGAAACAAAAAAACAAATCCACTATTACCAAGATCGTCAAATTAAGTCTATTTTAGACATACTTCAGATTAAAGGGGCTAAGGACTTAGAAGAAAAATTGCAGGATTTTTTCCGGGATCAATATGTGATTCTTGAATCCGAAGCAACACCTCAAGGCGTTAAGTTCAATATTCTTGGTATTGTCCATCAACCTGTTTATCAATTTAATAATTTTGATCCAACCACAAACGAACCGATAAAATTTTCCACAGAAGCGGATCTTCCAATTTTTGATCCTAATATTAAACCAAATGCGAAATTTCATGCATGGACTGGTGAAAAATTAAAAGACGAACATCGAATCATGAACTTGGTTGAAAGTGCTATGTTATTTGGCCCGCTTAAAGATGTGACTGGTGAAAAACGTGAAGCGCTTTTAAAATTAGTTAAGCAGTTCCAAGAAGAAGACATAAAGCGCCGCGACACAAATTTTCATCAGGAACACCCCTCTTTCCGCGAACAAATTCGAAGTCTTCCATTCACCGTTCAATTGGAACTCTTTGATGCCTCAAACATTAATCAAGTGCGTCACGGGTTTCAAGTGCAACGTCTGATTAACCGGCGCAGGGCTCAAAAAATCGCCAGAATTTTGAAGGCAAATCATGTGACCGTGCCGGATGACTTGCTATCAGCTCCTTCATCCATGATTAACAACGGTACGATTGAAGGAGGAAAGTTGCTTGTGGAAGCTGCTAGTGCTTTTTCGGAAATTCCAGATTATGCCCAGAAACTGGAGGCTTTCCGGGTTCGTTTGAACAATACGCGCGAGTGGATGAACATTTTTACGGAACGTTTTAAATATGTTCCACCAAAAGAATTTTTTCCAATTGCAAAAGCGATGGGACTGACAGCAGCTTCGACGAAAAGATTTTTACCTCACAATCCTGATAAACGGCAGAAAAAATACAACTGGGCCAGCAAGTTACGGAAAAAAGATCTAAAAGTAACAAAAGATCATAACAATCAATTGTGGTTTGTGCACGGCAGCAAACGTTACAACTTTGACATAGATGGCTTTTTACAATTTTTGAAAAATAATTTGAACGGTGTGGGAGAAGAAAAGAAAGAAATGTACCATTTTGGCTACCTTATGTATATGGAAAATCCAACTTCACATACCGCCGACGCATATCGAGCGCAAGTTGAAACAGGTAGGTTACAAGATATACCAGAAGTTCCTTTTTCAGCGGTTTCCTCCCAAGAACCAAGTTGGGTTTCTAAAAGTACGGGTTTTCTCAAACGACTCGTATGGAATGACGATCCCTCTGAACCATATGATCCTGCTGGATTGATGATCAACCCATTTCTTTTAAGTGAGATATTCGTTCAGACTTTTGGCATGGATCTTTTTTCATCCGTTTTTCTTGCCACTGGTTTTATCGGAGCAGGAATATTAATTAAGAATCACATGGCCCGTATCAACCGCCGCGCGGAGCTGCGCACTGTCTCAATTGGTACTGGAAAGACGATTTTGGAAACTTCACGTGGTAAGGTCGAGATTCGCCGTAAGAAGAAATGGGATGTTGCAACTTTAGCCAGTTTTCCTCTCGGAGCTCACATTATTGAACCTTCTCAATTCAGTAGATCTCACATGCAAGCAGACCGTTTGGTTGAACTTACTGTAGACGGGCATGTGGTTGGTCATTTTCATTGGAATGAGACGATAGGAGCATTGGATTTTTTTACAGCTTTTGCTTCCAAACCTCGCGCCGAGCTGCGCCAAGTGACGCGGCGGGAGTTTTTGAAACGGACAGCGGTTGGAATTACTGCAGCAATGAGCGGCAGAATTCTTCCGGCGCAGGTTGCTTCGCAACCGGAAACCAAATCCGCAACTTCTCAAACCGTTTCAAACGAAATCGAAAAAGAGCCCACAACGGTTCAAACAAACGAGTTGGTTGAATTTTTCAAAGGCCCATGGGTCAATTTCTTAATCACACTTGGAAACGGAAAACCGGTTGATGAAGCAAGTGCGGAACTTAAAAAAGCTGCGGAGAAAATCTCACCTGAATTATCCAAAATGGTGTCTTATTTAACTCAGGAATCAGACAAACTTCAGGCCGAAAACGTCCAAAAAGAAATTGCGGAAAAGTGGCATGACTTCAATCAAAAGTTTCTTGTGAAGAATGGAATTTTCGTGCGGCTTGAAATCGTACAAATGACGGATACAAAATATCACTTTTATGTGTCGGTTGTTTACAAAATCGAAAAAATAAAATCCGTCACCATTTTGAAAGATCAAAAAATACAAATCCTTCATTCGAGACGGATTCAAGACGTCTCGTTTCTTAGAAATTTTGCAGGTCACAGCATTTATGGTGAAGATGTTGTCAATATCGATCTTCAAAAAGTGGATGAAGAAGTAGCTAAGCTTCAGGAAACAATCGATCCAGATTTGAAAAAATCTTATTTTGACAAAATAGCAACGACATTGGTCGACGATCGGTTGCGCGAAGTTTTTCAAGGGAAAACAAAAGAGGAGCTTCGCGAGCTTATTTTAAATGATCTCGAGCATCACGAGCTTGCACACAAAATCAAAGAGAAGCAAAAAATCAAATATGTACTGGATGATCGGTTTGGAATTTCCGAAATCAAATGGGGAAACAATTTGACCCCTGAGGCAAAAGAGTCCATTGAGAACGAAGTGCAGGCTTATCTGGCGCATCTCGCGCTTTCGAAGGAGCCAACACTCATTCTTGCCCAGCTTTTGAATCATCTTCATTCGCTTGAATATACGGGTGATCTTTTTGCTTATTATCATGCGGCGCGCTACATTCTGAATACGCTTGCAGAATTTCCGCATGACGAGTGGGTAGATGTCACAAATCAAGACCGACTGCTCAAGGTTTTCGATAAACTTCAAAAAGACCGCGAACTTCAAAAGAAAGCGGAAGCGCTTTATAAAAAAGCATTTCCCGACCTCGAACTTCCTTCCCGCGCCGAGCTGCGTCACATAGATGAGAAACAGGCCCTTGATAACGAGGTGAATGCTTTTAAAAAATTGGGAGTTTCTTCTGGAAGCTTGTCTGTTGACGCACTTCGACGAATCTTTCAAATTGCGGCTCGTTCGCTTCGTAAAAAGCCGTTCAAAATCAAAAAAAGCCATTTGATCCAGCACATTCGTGCATTGAATGGACGAACTCTGGAAGAATTAATAAAGCCGTTTCGAGATCCGAATGAATCGTGGGACGATTCGCTTCGAAAGTTTAAAGAAAAAATTGGTGTTCAAGCGGAGTCAACTTTCCGCGCCGAGCTGCGCACGAAAGAAATTCCTATGGTTCAAGCGAGACTTCATTTAATTGCACCAGGTCATCAGGGATCACTTGGTTTTCGCGATTCTATGAGAATTATTGATTTGGCTGTCCATATTCAAACTAAATGGGGAATTGCTATTTCAGCTCGACGTGTTTTTGGAACCGAGAAAGGTGACTGGATTAGTCTTCTGTATCCAGTTAATTTAATCAGTGCTCATTTTACGAGAGATGACTTAATGGAATTGAAAGCAGAAGGAAAAGGTTTTGCTTCACTTCGACCGGGCGAAGTCACCAAACTTCTCGAAATTGTTAAAACGCTTCTTGAAACAGAATATGGTCAAACTGATGTCGACGCGCTCAAGAAACAAGTTGAGAAGCTCCGTTCCCGCGCGGAGCTGCGTGTGTTGGAACCTGCGCTCCGGCGTTATGCCGATGTGCCATGGCCAGAGAAGAGCGAAATTCAATTCCATCACGAAGCTGCCTTGGAAATTGCGGCATACACTCCACACGGAAAGACCGAAGCGAGCGGCTCTTTCATGCGGCTTCTGACGGATGAAGGAGCTCAAAACATTTATTTTGTTTATTCGGATCCCGATTCTCCGATTAGCCGTGTTAATCTAAATGGTTCACGCCATCCGTTGGATTCGACGGATCCTTCCTCGTCCAATTTTGTTGAATATCATGCGATACGGCTCCTGTTCAATTATTTGATGTCAACCTTGTGGGAAATTAATCCTGCCATTGAATGGTCAAAGGCACAATTTGAAAAAGGCAAGGCATTGATTCCACGCCATTTCCGGATTGTCTTAGATGATACAAAAGATTTTCTTTATCTTCAAATAAATGAAAAATTATATGTCCGTATCTTAAAAAAATCTCCGCATCGTGTGGAAATTTTGGTGGGCCCAACCGAGCGTGACGCATCCCAACAAGTGCGATGGCTGAGCGCTTGGTCTCCTGAGATCATATCTCACAATCCTCATAATGCAGAAATGCTTAACGCCATGATCATGGCCATACAATTTCAAACGATTCTAGTTTATTTTTTTGGAGATTTTTTCAAGAAATCCGGTGTGGATATTCCGGTGGACGTCGATCTCTTGAATCAAGCGATCAAAACATTTCTTCTTCGCCGCGCTGAGCTGCGCTCTCAGCCTCCATCAAAATTTGTAGCTGAGAACACTGCTCCTCCCGAAGCGCGTCAGATTCCATCATCTGACGCACGTTCCGAGCTGAGGGCGAGTGTGAGAAGAATTGAGGCAAGCACACTCTCGGAACCCGAGGCTGAATTAATAGGAAAGGCATCCAATGGAGATTCTATTTTTGTACGCGTGCGGGACATGGGTTCTATTGGTGGCAAACCATACATTAAATTGGAATTACTTCGAATATTTACCGATGATGACAGCCGGATTTTGACTTTGACCAGCCTCGATTCTCCCGAAAAAGGCCGGGTGAAGATTGATGGTAAGCCGTTTGCAGATATCAGTTTTGAACACTCGTACGCCGTCATTCGTTCTCCAAGCGATGTCAGTCCTCAAACTTCCCGCGCCCGCCGCGCTGAGTTGAGAAACCTGTATCAAAACGCCGACATCGGCTTTCTGGAAGCGAGCGTTGGCAAACTGCCCATTTACGGCACGCCGGCCACGGTTGAAGAAACAAGACCTTTAATCCAAAGATCCAGCATCGGCGACCTTGACGCTCAAAATGAACTAATCCGTGGTTTGATGTGGGTTGTACTGAGAGCAACCAAAACTTTGATAGGAAGGCGGGGGGATCTTGAACAGCGCTTTGGAATTCACGCCGCTGACCTTTTTGCCGTGGGTGAAGAAAAAATAATCGTCGTCATCCGTGGAATGCTTGCGCATCTTTCGGATCAAAATTACAAAGATTTTATGGACGACCCTACTCGTTTCACGGCGCATTTGACCACCGTGGTTTCAAATTCCATGAGAACGTATATTCGAGATTACACAAATTCCAAGCGCTCCGGCGTTTTAACAAGCGATTTGGATATTTCGGATGGGGAGGGCGATGAAAAAAGAAGAAATCCACTTGATGGAAATGCAGACAAATTCTCCGGTGAAACGGTTTTTGGATATTCCTTTTTGCAGGATACGCCAGACCGAATTGTTGAGGCAACCGAAAATGTAAGAGTTCTTTCGGAACGGGTTAAATTGCTTCACTCTGATGAGCGCACAGCCATGGAAAATTATTTCGGGCTAAACGGAAAAGCGCGACTTGGAGCCAAAGGCACCATGACACATTTAAATCTTACCCATGATGCGCTCGGGCGTTTAATTTTGGCGTCATTTATGAAACTCTTCGATCTCACAAAACCCGAAGCTGTAGAGGCCTACAAACGTTACAACAAATTATTCGGCAAAGAAAGACGCCGCGCGGAACTGAGAAAAAAAGACAGTCGCGAGTCGATAGTTTTGAGTCATGCGGAAAAGCCGACCACTCAAGACGCACGACTCAAGACTCATGGCCAAAACAGGGCGGAGCTGCGAAGTAGGCAATGGGTTCGCTCCGACTTTCTTAACGACTCAAATTTTGTTGAATTCTTGCTCATATCACCCGATTCGCCACTGTCGCCAAAACAAAAAATTGTTTTGAGCGAATACTTTCAGCTTCAAGGCCAAATTGAACGAAGGACTTTTAAAGATATTGGACGCCTGGAAAATGTAAATGTGACAAGGAACCAAGTTAGACAAATTCTTGCGGCAGCAATTAGGAAAGGCGAGAGACAATTTGAAGCAAGTCAACGACCGGAATCCGTTTACTCTGCCAATTTCTCCGTAAGAACCCGAAGAACCCTGCAACGGTTAGAAATCCAAACTTGGGAAGAACTGTCGCAAAAAACAGAATCAGAACTGCTTTCTGTCAGGAACTTTGGCCAGGCCAGTCTCGCTGAAATCAAAGAGGAACTCGCTAAGCGGGGGTTGGAGTTATCTAAACCCCGCGCGGAACTGTTC
>OBEQ011557891.1_pt1 | contig 27286 bp, 36 predicted proteins | sample 1670901 | NCBI WGS metagenome assembly OBEQ01 (sample SAMEA104232315, study PRJEB22302) | groundwater metagenome | biome: forest; feature: aquifer; material: groundwater | place: USA | collected 2011-08-07 | depth 5.4 m
AGATTTGGATTTAGGTTTTTATTTTTTAAATGATCTTTAAATCTTTTTTCAGCTTCTTTTAAAACTCCCTTATGATTGCTAAATCCTAAAGAACTTATTATAACAGACCTTAATAAAATATTATTATAACTTTCATCTTTCTTTTCATCCCAACCTAATTTTGAATATATTTTTGAGAATAATTTAATAATAAAAGAATCTAATTTTTCTTGCGGTATTTTATTTAAGAAAAGAAATTCTAACTTGCTAAGATTTCCAGAAATATCAGCCCAAATTAAGTAATTATTTTCATTATTATAGTATTTTATTATATCAAGAAAATTGTTTATTAATTTATAATTTCCTCTTGCTAAAGCATAAAGGTTATTTTCTATTCCTAACTTGTCTATATCATTTAATTTATTTTTTTTAATTAAATCTATTATACTATTAAATAATTTTTCATCGTAATTTACTCTGTAAAACCCAACTTGCGAATTATTAATTTTCTTGACATCTTTAATATTAATCTCAAACTCTTTATCTTTCATTTCAAAATAGATTATTTTGTCATTTTGAGAAACTGCAATTGGGATATGCCATTTTGTGTTAAACTTTTTATCTCTTAAATACAAAAATCTTTCTTGCTTTAATTTTAATTTTTTATTTTCTTGTGAAACTATGATAACTGGATAACCTGGTTGCTTTGTCCATGTGTCCATAATATTTTTTACAGGTTTTTTTGAGATTTTTTCTAAAGAATTCCATAAATCTTCCGTTGTTGTATTACTATAAATAAAACTTTTCATATAATCTTGCAAACCTTTTCTAAAAACTTCTTCTCCTAAATATTCTTCAAGCATTCTGATAACAGATGCACCTTTATTATAACTAATTTCATCAAATATCTGGGAAATTTCATCTGGATTAATCACTTCAACTTCTATCTTATGTGTGCTTTGCAAGCAATCTAAGGCTAAGGCTCCTAGAGTTTCTTCATCATAAAATTGAGTCCAAAAATTCCATTCTGGAAATATTTTATCTATAATTTTAAAAGAAATCCAAGACGCAAAACCCTCGTTTAACCATAAATCATCCCACCATTTCATTGTAACTAGGTCACCGAACCATTGATGAGCTATCTCGTGTGCAACTGTTGTTGCTATTGCTTTTTTTCTTATTAAGGGAGAATTTTTTTCATCAAATAATAGTTGAGTTTCTCTATAAGTAATTAGACCCCAGTTTTCCATAGCGCCACTTTCAAAATCAGGAATTGCAATCATATCTAATTTAGATATTGGATAAGGAATTCCGAAATAACTATTATAATATTCTAAACATTTTATTGTTATATCTAAAGCAAATTTAGCCTTATCTTTTTTTCCAGGTGTTGTAATTATTCTAACTAAAGTGTTATCTTTGGTTTTTCCCTCTAAATATTCTAATTCAGAAATAACAAAAGCAACTAAATATGTAGACATGATAGGAGTTTCTTGAAAAATTAATTTTCTAGAATTTCCTATAAACGATTCTGATTTAACAGGCATATTAGAAACAGCATCTAAATCTTTTGGAATAATTAAAGTTATATTAAACTTAGCTTTTAATTCTGGTTCATCAAAACAAGGAAAACAGCTTCTGGCATCGTTTGCTTCAAATTGCGTTGTTAACATTGTTTTTTTGCTTCCATTATCTAAAACATAAGTACTTTTGTAAAACCCCCTTAAACTATTTGAGACTTTTCCATTGAATTTTATTTTTAGATTAAAATTACCTTTTTTTATTTTTTCTTTAAAAAAGAATGTAGCTGTTTGTGTTTTTACATTATAAATTATTTTAATAGCCTTAATATTATCTATAAAAACTTCTGTAATTTCTAGATCTCTAGAATTAATTATTATTTCTTGTGCTTCTTTAATAACATTTAGGTTTATTATTTCTTCTCCATTAAAATTGAAATTATCAAAATTAGGTTTTATCTCTAAGTCATATTTTATTGGTTTAATTGTTTTTGGGAGAATGTATGGATTATCCATGAAAATACCTTAGAATATTTGTTTATATAAGTTTTGGTAGAAAGATTTAAATATTTTAATAGCAAAACAATAATATGGTTTTAGATACACCGAGCACATTAAAAAAAGATGAGTTTATTCATTTGTTAGATGATATCAGAAATTTGTTAAAATCAAAAAAAGATTTTAATTTACTAAAATCCAAAACTAAGGAACTTTCTGATCTTGTAGACTTGGGTGATAAAAAAATAGAAGCAGTTATATTTAACCCACCAAAAGATAAAATTTTTTTATATACTTTAGTAGTTAATCATGATAGAAAAGGCTATGCAATTGCAAAATTAAAAGGATTTTTTGATTATATAATTAATAAAAATAATGATTATCCTGAAAATGGAACACTTAACTCATATTATGAATTATTTGAGAATTTGATACCTTTTTATAAAAAACATCTTTAAACAATAAATTTATATAATTCTAATTTAAACTGGTTTTGGTGATAGTTTTCTGTATTTATCATTTAAATTAATAATATATTCAGCAATGTTAATTTCTGTTTTCTTTCCTGGAGAATGTTCAATGATATATTTTGAATCATCACTATTCATCCTTAATTCATAAGCCTTTTGTAGTTTTCCTTTAATTCTATCTCTTATTTCTTCTAAATCATCTCTTTTATTAGAAGTATATAATCTTGCGAACACATTGTCACCAATATTTCTTATAATTGTATCTTTAGTTTTTTTTATTTCTGCATCTAAATCAGATTCTTGAACTAATAAATTCTCCAAACTTTTTATTATTTCTTCTTTCTCTAAAATCTCTTTTAACTCAACCATAATTTTAATAATGGCGATAAGTTTATATTTCTTCCTATGAATTAAGGCTATAGCAAGTTTTATATAATTAAATTCTAGTTAAAAATTAATGCAAAGAACTTGGATTAATGAACTTAAGGATAAAAAAGAAGCTTTCTTAGAAGGGTGGATTCATGATTTAAGAGACTTACCCAAAGCTAGATTTTTGTTATTAAGAGATGCAACAGGAATAGTTCAATGTGTTTTAAAGCAAGGAAGTAAAGGTTTTGAAGAAAAATTAAGTTTAGAAAGTGTTATCAGTGTAAAAGGCAAAGTTAAACAAGCTAAATTAACTAGCGAGGAACTAACTTTAAAAAATATCGAAGTAGAAGTTGAGGAATTAATTTTATTAAATAAAGCTGAAAAACTTCCAATACAAGTTTTTGAAAAAGATAAGGATATTTTAACTGATTTAAGCACTAGACTAGATCATAGAAGTTTAGATTTGAGAAGAAAAAGAACTAAAGCAATATTTAAAATACAAAGTGAAATTTCAACATCTTTTAGAGAGTTTTTTAAGAAAGATAATTTTATAGAAATTCAATGTCCTAGTATAATAGCAAGCGCAAGTGAAGGTGGAACAGAATTATTTGAAGTTAAATATTTTGAGAAAAAAGCTTATCTTGCTCAAAGTCCTCAATTATACAAGCAATTATGTGCAATTTCTCTAGAAAAAGTTTTTACAATAACTCCTGTCTGGAGAGCTGAAAAGCATAATACAGTAAGACATTTGAATGAATCAAGGCAAATGGATATTGAAGTTGCATTTAACGATGATATGCAAGTTATGAAATATTTAGAAGAATGTGTTAAATATATTGTTTCAAATGTTGTTAAAAATTGTGCTAAAGAATTAGAAGATTTAAATTTAAAATTAGAAATTCCTAAATCAAAATACCTAAGTTATGATGAAACTATTGAAACTTTAAATAAAAATAAATTAAAAATTAAAAATGGAGATGATTTAAGCCCTGAAGCTGAGAAAAAATTAAATGAAATTTATCCCAATACAATTATTTTTGTGCATTCTTGGCCTTTAGAATTAAAGCCATTTTATATTCTTCCTAAGACATTTAATGAAAAAGAAAAATTAAGCAAAGGCTTTGATGCTTTATTTAGTGGAATAGAAATAAGTTCTGGAGGACAACGTGTTCATATTCCAGAAATTTTAGTAAAACAATTAAAGAAAAAAGGTCTTAATCCAGAAAATTTTAAATTTTATGTTGATAGTTTTAGATTTGGTTCAGCGATTCATTCTGGTTGGTCTATAGGATTAGAAAGATTTACTATGGCATTATTAAAATTAGATAATATTCGTGAAGCTTGCATTTGGCCAAGAGATAGAGATCGCATAACACCATAAATAAAAATGAAAAATAAAAAAGATTTTATTAATCCGGCTTTTAATGAGTTTGAATTGGCTTGGAAAGAGTTTTTTAAAAATAAGCCTAAACCAAAAACCGATGAAGAAGATAGAAAACAACAGGAAGAGTTTATTCATTGGTACAATTATGAAAGAAAACAAAAAGACACTGGAAAGACCCCCGCTGAGATTTATAGGGAAGCTTATGGAAAAGAACCAAACAAAAATTCAAAAGAACAAAGTAGGATGTTTGATTTTGCATGGGATGAAAATTATAAAGAACCAGATGAGTTGCTCCAAGAAGCAGATAAATTGATTCACAAGAGCAAATATAAAGAAGCGTTAAAGAATGTTAATGAAGTATTAGAAATTATTTCTGATGATGAAGAAGCATTATTAATGAAAGCAGAAATTTTAAATAATTTAGAAAAATTTGAAGAAGCTGAAAATATTCTTAAAATAGTTGATAAAGAAGGAGATTTAAAAGCATATGCTTCTTTTTATAGGGCAGAAAGATATTTTTTTGAAGCAAATTTTGCCAAGGCTTTAGAACATATGGGGGATGCTTATAGGCAAGAGCCGGGCAATTTTGACTTTGTTATTGGATTGGCAAATTATTTCTATCTAAATCGCGATGAAGATTATAACAAATATCTAGAAAAAGCAAAAATAATTGATAAAAAAAGAGCAGAGAGGTTTCTCAAAAAATTTTGGATTGAACCCAAAGAGATTATGAAAGGTTCATTTACTGTAATTGCTTTAGAAAACATTGATAAACTCATGGGGGAAAATAAAATTGAAGAAGCAGAGAAAAACCTTCAATTTCTTTTAAAAAATGAAAAATATCTTCCGAAAGATATCATTAAAGTATTCCGTGGTTTGCAAATTGAATGTCTTCTAATTAGAAAAGGTTTTGACGAATCCTTGATAAAAATAGAAGAATTAATTAATATTGATAAAAATAATCCTCATTCTTGTTTCTATAAAGCACAATATTTTTATGATAATTCTAAGCTAGATGAGGCATTAAATGAAATTAACAAATGTTTAGAGATCGCAGAAAGGAAATTGCCCCACCCTGATTTTTATTTTCTTAAATCTTTAATATTAAAAAAACAAGATAATGATGAGTACATTTATTATGAAAATAAGGCGAAAGAGTTAATGAAAGGTCAAAAAGTATTAAGAGAAGCGTTTAAAGAATTTTTAGGAAAATGAATAGAAAGTTTTACTTGCTTAGACTAAAATAAAAAGATTAATAAACTTTTTCTTATATATTAATTTTATGAAAAAAAGATTGATTAATTTAACTTTAATTTCATTATTATCTTTATCTTGCAACACTTTTACTTTGAAAGATATAAAAAATAATAATGCTTTATCATATATTGCAGACACGATTGGAAATCAAAATGGCTATGTTTCTGAATCAGAGCAACGAGATCTAATTAAAAAAATAAAAAATAATGATCACTTTTATTTATTAACACAAGGTCCTGATGAAAATTTTAAACTTTTTGTAAATGAATATACCATTTATTTATCAAGAGAAGAGTTAATAAAGGTTAATTTAGACTTTAAAACAAAATTTGGAATTCTAGAATTTAATTCTAAAGGAGAAATCATAAAAGCATATTCAACATCAGAAGATATTTTAAAAACATGGAAAGAAGAAAATATTCCTGGAATAGATTATAAGAAAGAAATGATAGAAAGAAGAATTGATAATCATTTTAGAGAAGAATTAACTGATTCAGATAATCTTGCATAAACCAAAATCTTTTTAATATATGATAATTCTCTAAGATTATGTTTATTTCAATAGAAGAAGCATTAAATAAAGGTAAAGGGAAAGTAAGTATTCGTGGTTGGGTTTATAGAGAAAGAAAACAAAAAGATATGGTTTTTCTAGTTATTAGAGATTCTACAGACATTATACAATGTGTCATTAAACAAGATAAAGTTTCTAAAAAAGAATGGGATGATTCAAATAAAGTATTAATTGAAAGTTCTTTAGAAATAGAAGGGGAATTAAAAGAAGATAAAAGAGCTCCTACAGGATATGAAATACAAGTAACTAAGATAAATGTAATTCAATTTGCAGATGTTTTTCCAATAAATAAAGATCAAAGTCCTGAATTACTATTAGATTACAGGCATTTATGGTTAAGATCAAGAAAATTAACAAGTGTATTAAAAATTAGGAGCACTATTTTTAATGCAATACATAATTATTTTAGAGGAGAAGGATTTTACGAATTTCAAAGTCCAATCATTCAAAGCACTCAAGCTGAGGGAGGCTCAACTTTATTTGAGGTTAATTACTTTGGAAAAAAATTGTTCTTAGCACAAACTTGGCAGTTATATGCAGAGCCAGCAATATTTGCCTTAGAAAAAATTTATTGCATCGCACCAAGTTTTAGAGCTGAAAAATCCAAAACTTCTAGGCATCTTACTGAGTATTGGCATGCTGAAATGGAACAAGCATGGGCCTCATTTAAAGATATTCAAGATCATGGTGAAAAATTAATAAAATACATTATAAAAGAAGTTCTTGATAAAAATAAAAAAGAACTTGAACTTTTAGAAAGAGATATTTCAAAATTAGAACCTAGTTTAAAAAAACCTTTTCCGAGAATGACTTACACAGATGCATTAAAAATCTTAAAAGAAAAATGCAAAATTAAAATTGATTGGGGTAAAGACTTGAGAACTATTGAAGAGGATAAACTAAGTGAACTATACGATACTCCAATTATTGTAACACATTATCCTAAAATTATTAAAGCATTTTACATGAAAGAAGATCCTAAAAATCCTAAAGTTGTTTTTGGATGTGATTTTATTGCACCAGATGGTTATGGGGAAGTTATTGGAGGTTCTGAAAGAGAATCTGATCCAGATAAAATTATTTCAAGATTAAAAGAACAAGATGAAAATCCCGATAATTACAAATTTTATTTAGATACAAGAAAATATGGAAGTGTTCCTCATGGGGGGTTTGGAATGGGGGTAGAAAGGATAATAGCATGGATTTGCGGATTAGATAATATTAAAGATGCAATTCCTTATCCAAGAACAATGTTAAGATATACTCCTTAAGTAATATTTATATACACAAAAATTCTTTATAAATTCTAAGAAAGAGGTAATATGTTGCAACCATTAACAGCTTTATTTATAACAATCTTAGTCGGCTATTTTTTAGGAGAATTATGTAAAATTATTAGAGTTCCAAGGGTTGTTGGATATTTAATTACAGGTTTTATTCTTGGAATGCCAACAATAAAATCTTTTTTATTTACAAAAGAAAGCTTAGATTTAATTGATTTGTTGGCTAATCTAGGAATAATATTATTATTTTTCTTTATAGGACTAGAAGTGAATATAAAAGAATTTAAAATTAATCTAAAAGAATCTAGTTTAGTCTCTATTTTTAATACATTAATCCCTTTGGGCTTGGGATTTTTAGTATCTCATTTTATTTTCAATTTAGGAACAATTCCAAGCATTGTAATAGGGTTATGCTTGGCAGTTAGCTCTCAATTAATTTCATTAGATATCCTAGATGAATACAAGATTCTAAAAACAAGAGTTGGGCAATTAATTATAACTTCTGGTGCTGTAGATGATATTTTTGAATTAATATTAATAAGTTTTATTTTATCCATAATAAATTTTGCAGGAAATTATGAAAGTGTTTTTCAAGTTATAAGCAATATAAGCGTATTTATTGTTGCTTTAATTTTATTAAGACTTGTAGTATTTCCGTATATATTTAAATTATTTGAAGGAAGGACAACAACAAGTTTGTTTTCAGCTGCTTTGATAGTAGCATTTCTAACAGCTATACTTTCTGATTTACTTGGTTTAGGAATTTTTGTCGGGGCTTTATTTGCAGGAGTTGTTATAAGGCATATGCTTCTTCAAGGTAAACATAGAAAGCCCTGGGAAGAACACAGTATTACTCATTCAATACACTTAGTCGCATTTGGTTTATTAGTACCATTATTTTTTATTTCAGCCGGAATAAATACAGATTTAAGCTTGATTTTTGATAATTTAAATTTAAGTTTGGCATTTATTTTAATAGCCTTGCTAGGAACTGTATTAGGAAGTGCTATTGGGGTAGTATTGAGCAAAGACAGCTGGAGAGAAGGTTTGATAGTTGGATTTGGTGTAAGTCCTAAAGGAGATACAGAATTAGTTTTAGCAACTTTAGCTGTAACCTCTGGTTTGTTTAGCCAAGTTATATTCTCAAGTATAATATTTATGGCAATGATAACTACTTTTATTAGCCCTATTGTTTTTAGAATTTTAATTAAGAAATATAGATCAACTTTAGATTTAAAAAGGTTGAAATAAATAGTTTTATATTAAAAAATTTATCTTTGGAAATCTTCAAGACTAAATCTTACTTGATTATACTGGGCAAATAATTTAGGATTTCTTATTGTTATGTTAGGTGTTATGATATCTTTATTTGTTAAACCATGATATTCACCAAAACCTTCTATATACCCCCTAATTTCAGCTGGATCAAGATAATCAGGATGAATTGGATATGGGTATGGGTATGAACCTAATTTATAATTCATACCCCGACTACTGTCTTGTGTTGTATAGTAAGCAGATATGGTTCTCCAAAAGTTATGGTTTGTATTGTCCTGTACTTTGAAGGTTATATCACTAAAATTATAACTAAAATTTCCAGAAAATTTTCCATTAGCTATAAAAGGAATTTCGGGGTGCTTGTCATAAGAGCCCTGATCGTAATAAGGACCAGTTTGTGTAAAATTTCCAGCATAGTTTCTCTTATTAGAATTATCATGGTCTTTATAAAAAACATATAAGGGGGAGGGGGATCCATATCTATAATTAGTGAACCAAGCGTCATCTGTAAAGACATCCTTTGAAACATTATTGAAATATTTCTTAGGTAATGTTATTCCATTACTGCTTGAAGATTTAATATGAACGGTTTGTACGTTTTCAAATCCTGGTAATTTGGAATCAGAGCTTAAATCAACATTTTTAGAAACTTCAAGTACATAATCAGTTAAACATCGTCCATAAGCATTACAAATTTTTCCAGGAGAACATTTACTATTGTCAGAAGCATAAGATGCTCCACTCAAAGAACATACTAAACATTGTGTTCCTTGTTTCAAAGTTCCAGGAGTACAAATTTTTTGAATAGGTTGAACCTCTGAACTAGGATTTGGTGCTGTTGCTACCACTTTATTAAAAGGCCATATGAATTGTCCTGAAGGTTGTCTGCTACAAGCACTTATTGTAAATAAGAATAAAACTAGAATCAAAAATAATGTTATTATCCTCTTATCCAAGTTTTTCATCTCTTTTTAGTTTTAAATTCTTAAATAATGAAAGAATTAAGGTATATATATATATCGGTTCTAAAGTATATAATTAAAAATAAAGTTTTATTGATTTTTAAAAATCAACTCTTTAAAGGAAGAGTTCTTTTAATTGTTATAGGAAGAATTCCTTTTTCAAATTCTATTTTTGCTATTCCTATTGGATTATATCTTATTTTTTCTAAATCTTTTTCTTTTAAATCTAACAATAATGGAGCACCCATAGCAATTTGTAAAGCCCTTGCTCCTATAATTCTAGCTTTTTCGTATTTTGTAAAAATAGCAGGATTCATCTTAATAAGCTCCTTACTTCTTTTTCTTTTTTCATGGCAATCTCAACCATTTTATCAACGTCTTCTAATGTAAGTCCATAATCTCCGCCTTTTTGCATAGCATGAATGTTTCCTTCATATACAGAAACACTTAATCTAGCATCTAAAGCAGCTTCTTCTTTTGAATTAGGGTCTAGGATTATTTTATCTTGTATTTTTCCAAAAGTGAAGTTTATTGGGAGCTTACTTAACTTTAATTTTTCATTTGTAAATTCACCATAGGAAACTTTATCATCTTCATATTTTGGCATTCTTGCATTTTTTAATGCAGCTAATGCTGCTAACACACTTGCATCTATTAAATTACCATCATCATTTATAGGGTATATATCAAGGAAAATCATCCAGACTTTTTCTCCTTCTTTAATGCATAATTTTTTGAAATCAATACATTTACTTTCTCTTATTCCTCTATCAACAACTCTTGCTAGCTCAGTTGCCCATTCATTTGGAGGTCCAAGTTCAAAAGAAGGACTAGCTATGGGAGTTAACTCGGCTGTTACCATTATAACACCCTGATCTTGAGAATCTGAATAAGGTTCTCCAACATCCATTTTTACTCCAACAATAACTTCTGTCTCACCGATTTTACAACGTGCAGAACCTTCGGCATTTTTACTTATATTATACTCTATTTTAATTTCTCTATATTCATCTGCTTCTCTTCCATCTATTCTTTTATTTTCCTTAATTAATGATAAAATGTAATCGTTATTCATTTTGCTTATAAAACTCCCTTAATGCTTTCTCTTGTATTTTATTTATTTTTTCACAACTTGCTCTTCCTAATTTTAAAGCTTCTTCTAATTCTTTTTTTGTAATATTTCCATCTAATTGTAATAATGTTAATTCTTTTTTTCTTGCTGTAAAAGCTACTGGAATATCTGTAGCATCTTCAACATCTTCCTCATCTTTGCTTAAGTCAACATAAATTTTTCCATTAATTCTTCCAACTGAAACAGCAGCTACCATATCTTTCATTGGAATTCCCGCATGTGCTAAAGCTAATGCTGCTGCTGAAATTCCCGCACATCTTGTTCCAGCGTTAGCTTGTATAATTTCTATAAAAACATCTACGACTGCGTTTGGAAATTGACTTAAATCAACTGCTGGAAGCAATGCTTTTTGCGTTACCAATGAAATTTCAACACTTCTCCTGCTTGGACCAGGTCTTTTTCTTTCTGGAACTGAAAAAGAAGCCATATCATAGTTACATCTTAAAATTCCTGTTTCAGGATTTTGTAAATATCTTGGATGCAATTCCCTAGGACCATAAACAGCTGCTATAGCTATTGTTTCTCCCACTCTAAATAATGCAGATCCGTCAGCTCTTTTTATAATTCCAACTTTAGCTTCTATTTCTCTCATCTCATCTGCTTTTCTTCCGTCTGTTCTAGTCATTTTTTACCTCAAGCATTTTCTTTATTTTATCAGTTAAGCCATCAATATGAGATTCGTGTTCTATTTTAAAAATAACATTTGTTACAATAATTTCTTTATCTGTGTTTTCTCCTTTAATCCAAACTCTTCCGTTTTGTCCTATAAGAATACTACATCCTGTACTTTCTTTAATCATTGAGATCATGCTCCCTTGTTTTCCAATCATTCTAGGAACTTTACTTGAAGTTACTTCAATTATTTTTCCTCCAATTAATTTTTTTAAACCAGGACCTTTTGTTGTTAAATCAATTGCTTTTTGTTTTGTTACTTTAGTAACCTGCGCAACAATTAAATCACCATAATCATAATATTTTGTTAAATCATCATTTTTTTCAATAAATCCAGATGTTTCTCTTATGGATAATGTAGCATTATATGCTCCGCCTATATCAACACTCCATCCGTAAAATCCAATATCAATAACTTTTCCAATAACTAAATCTCCAACTTTAGGCATGTATCTTCCTGTTAATGGAATGACTTTAACAAAACGCTCATTTAAACTGGACAATCCTAAATAACTAGAAATTATCTTGCTTCCTTCTCTAAAAGTTCCTTGACTTGGAAGATAATCTAAACCTTCTGCTAATTCTTGCCCTGGAATTACTATTTCTTTATCTTTAACTAATAATTTTGATGTTGTCATTTTACATTTAGTATTTTGCTTTCTACTTCTCCATGAGTTAATGAATTTAATTTGTCAAATAATTCTGTTTGTAAACCAGCTGGTATTTCTAGTACAGCAAGTAAACTTCCATCATTTTGCCATTCATCTTTTATCAATGTACCATATTGTTTTAATGTTGCGTAAGATTTACCGGCAAATTTAGCAGGTATTCTAACTTGCAATTCACGCACTTCAAATTTAATCGGTAAAACATGCCTTATCTTATCTACAATTTCTTTAACTTGATCCTCTGCTTTTTTAAACTCATCGATTCTTACTTTTGCTTCTTCCATAGCAGCTTGTATTCTTGCAGCAGGATGCGGTAAGTTATTTGTAGGATTTATTGAATTGCGATGTATTAAGTTAATTATTTTTAATTTTTTTTCTTCTCTTAATTTATCCCTGTACTCTTTGGTTAACTGAACTTCACCATCTTTAATTATTTTTTTTATTATCTCTTCTTTATTATCTGTATTAAATATTCTCTTAAGGTCATGTTCTGAAGCATGCTCTCCTTTTTTCACATCTTTAAAAATATCAAAAGTAAAAACAACTTCATCTAAAGGAATTTGTTTTCCATTTTTTAAATCAATTGCTTTTTCACAATCTACTAAAATTTCAAAGTTTAAACCTTGTATACTCAGTCTTGCTGTTATTGCTTTATCTATTGTAGTCATTTTATCAATTTTTGTAAGTATTTAATATCCATTTTTTTAAATTGTTTTTCAGAAGTTTTAATATAAGCTCCATCTATTCTTTTTATATCAAATTCTTTTCCAAGAACTTTTTTTAAAGCTTTTATAGCTAAAATAGTTCCTTCTTCTAAATCCATTGATTCTCTGTATTCTTTATTTAATATTTCTTTAATTTCTGTTTCAGCTTCTCCGATAGCTGTTGCTTTATATTGAAAATAGATTCCTGTTGGATCTGTTAAGTATAGTTCTGGCTCTGAATTAACTCCTGCAAAAAGTATTGATACTCCAAAAGGACGTGCTCCTCCGAATTGAGTATATTGTTGTTTTAAGTCACAAATATCTTTTACTAAAGATGCAGTGTCTATTGGTTCATCATAAGTAACTCTGTGTTGTTGAGCTAATAATCTTGCTCTGTCAATTAAAATTCTTCCATCGCTTAATATTCCTGAGGCTGTTGCTCCAATGTGGTCATCTATTTGAAAAACCTTTTCCACAGAACTTGGAACTATTAATAAGTCAGTAATTCTTTTATCTGCAATTAGAGCAACTCCATCTTTGCAAACTACACCTATTGTTGTGCTTCCTTGTTTTACTGTTTTTTTAGCATATTCAACCTGTAATAATCTGCCGTCTGGACTGAACATAGTAGAAGTACGATCATAACCCATCATCTGATGCTGCATTGGTTCCATTTTTCTTAATCCTCCTTTAATTTATTTATTAAACCAGAGGTTTTTACACTCTTTAGATTTACTTTTTCATTATTTATTTTATTTATAATTGTTAACATTGCTCTTAATTTATTAAGATATTTTGCATTTACTTTTATTATGCCTTTATTTTTATCCAAGCTTATCAATTTAAATGAGCTTTTTCCCACTTCTAAAGCTCCAAGGAAGGTTAAAAACTCCTCTTGCAAACTTTTTTCAACCTCTTTAACGCTTAACTGCTTTTCAGCATCAATTTGAAACTTAATGTAACGGTTGTTTTCGCGTAAGGTTGGTAATATTGGCTTCATTATTTATAGAAAGAAGCTTCTTCTTCCTTCTCTTTCCGTTAAAAGTAATGTAAATTGAGTTTATAAAACTTTGTTTTTTTGCTGTAAGGTTAACGACACCATTTTTTAGATTTTAAATAAATTTATAAAGAATTAAGAATATGTTTATCAAGGTGAAAAAACTATGAAAACAATGACTTGTAAACAGCTTGGTGGAGCTTGTGATGTAGAATTTCATGCTAAAACTTTTGAGGAAATGGCTGAGGTGAGCAAAAAACATGCTCATGAGATGTATAAAAAAGGTGATAAAGCACATATGAAAGCAATGAAGGAAATGATGGAACTTATGAAGAACCCTTCAGCCATGAAGAATTGGTTTGAAGATAAGCGAAAAGAATTTGATAAAATTCAAGATGACAAATAAAATGAAGGAACCTATGGAAAAAAGGAAAGGTTGGAAGCCAATACCTCTATCATTAAAAATACTTTTTGTTGTATTTATCCTTTGGTCTGTCGGATCTGTTTTGAACGCTCCTAATCTATATGAATCGGGATTGCCACTTTTTGGAGTGTTTGTGTATGGGGTCACTGCCATTCTTGTTGTGTTACTTTTAGATATTGTAGGACCAATGACATTTCTATATGCTCTCTGGAATAGAAAATCTTGGGCAACAATATGGGCACTCTCTTACATCTCAGTCTTTATTCTAAATAGCATAGTTGCTTTTTTTATTGTAAGAGAACAATTAGGACTCATGCAGATTCTTATTCCAACCATTGCTAGTGTTATCTTTTTTATAGTTATTTTCAAAAAGAGGGGTTATTTTAAATAAATACTCTTGAGAGTGAAAAAATGAACATGAAAAAATATTTTCTTGGAGTGATTGCATTCATCATAGTTGGGTTCATCATAGCAGCGGTTTGGCATTTTGTTCTTTTTGGGCAAGTTTATAGTGATTTAAAGATTTATTCAATAGAACCAATTATAGCATTGGGTTTTATTTCATTTATATTAGAAGGCTTAGCTTTTGTTTACGTATTTCAGCTTTTTAGAAGAGGAGAAAAACCACTATTGGAAGGATTATTATTTGGATTAGTGGTTTATGGAATAATTATGGGCGGTGTTGGAGTTCTTGCCGAAGGGGCTAAGCATTATGTGACCTCTCTTTCAACATGGCTTTTAGTTGAAGGGGCATTTTATCTCGTAACGGGAGCAATTCTAGGGGCTATCGTTGGAATGATTTATGGAAAGAATTCTAATAAACAATAATGGCAAAAGAATATTTAGAAAAGTTATCTGAATTAACAAAAAGAATATCTCTCAGAGGGCTCAAAAATATAAAACTAGAAGTTAAGCATTTTTTTAGTGGAGCAGCATTATATATCAATGGAAAAATTTACGCAACACTAACCCCAAAAGGTTTTGCTATAAAGCTTCCAGAAAAAAATAGAGAAAAACTTTTGAAAGAAGGAAAAGCAAAAAGGCTTCGCTATTTTCCTAAAGCTCCGATAAAGAAGAATTATATCCTATTACCTAAAGCGATAACTAATGATTTGGAAATTTTTAGTTATTATATTAAAATGAGTATTAATAATATCATAAAAGAGGGGGTAAGAAAGAAGTAATTTTTAAATCTGGTGAAACTTATGGTATATGATGAAAAACTAGCGAATAGGGTACGACAAATACTTGTTCATCGAAAAGCAGTTGATGAAAAGAAGATGATGGGTGGCCTAACTTTTATGGTAAATGGTAAAATGTGTGTTGGTGTTTTGAAAGATGAGCTCATGGCTCGCATAGACCCCGAAGTCTACGAGGCAGCTTTACAAAAAAATGGTTGTCGTGAAATGAATTTTACCGGCAAACCTATGAAAGGTTTTGTTTTTGTCAGTCCTAAAGGAACGAACGATGAAAAAGATTTAGACTATTGGATTGACCTTGCTCTCGATTTCAATAAGAAAGCAAAAGCTTCTAAAAAAAGAAATTAAATTGCCACTAGAAACTTAGATTCTCTATAAGTTAAGTGAGGATTTTCTAATTAATCCAATTACTGATTAAGATTTAAATTAATTTTAACAAAAAAAAAGTTAATGCATAAAATCAAGACTAGCAATATTTATAAATTCTAGAATAATTAGATTATGGGGGGTTAAAATGAAAAAAATATTGTTTATACTTTTTGTAATAGCTTTAATCTTATTAGCTGGATGTAAAAGTGATATAAATAATTCTAATACAAATCAGCAAAAAACAAAAGAATGTGCTCAAGTAATTCCACCTGAACAACAGCAAGGTTGCACAATAACCCCCGTTTATAATCAAGATAAAACTTGCATTATTAATTTTAGTGAAGTATGCACTCCAATACAAAATAAACAACCTGAAAATAAAACTGAAGAGTTTGGCGTAGAGGCATTTAACATAGAAGCAGATGATTTAGGATTATATCCTGGAGAAATTATCGTTAATCACGGAAATAAAGTAAAAATAACATTTAAAGTTAGAACAGATAAAGTTTATTATGGTGGTCTAGATTTTAGAAGTGATGTTTTTAATACAGGTAAGGTTTTGCCTGGTGAAACTAAAACAGTAGAATTTACAGCTGATAAGAGTTTTGAATATAAATCATATTGGCCAGCATCAGAACGTTTAAAAGCTACTGGAAAAGTAAATGTAATTATATACTCAGAATATAAAGGAGGTTAAATATGAAAAAAATATTATTTATTTTAGCTTTGTTAGCAATTTTATTAATTGCAGGTTGTGGTAAAAAAGTAGATACAACTGTACAAGGAAATACTATAGAAATTACAGACAAAGGTTTTTCTCCCAAAGAATTAAAAATTAAGCAGGGAGATAAAGTAACCTGGATGAATAAAGATAGTTTAGGACATTGGCCAGCATCTGCAATGCACCCAACACATGAAAAATATCCTGGATCAAGCATAAAAAAATGCGGAACTTCAGAAGAATCTAGTATCTTTGATGCGTGCAAGAATGTAGAAGCAGGAAGTTCTTGGAGTTTTACATTTAATGAAAAAGGAACTTGGGCATATCACGACCATTCAAATCCTACTTTATTTGGTAAGGTTGTTGTAGAATAATCTTTCTTTTTTTATTTTTTAAAAACAAAGTTATATAAACAAATTAATCTTTGATTGATTTTAATGAAAAATAAACTTAATATTTATTACGATAAAAAAGGGGATTTTTTAGAGATTAGGATAGGTAAGTCCACTGAAAGTTATTATATCGATATTGGTAAGGATATTTTTCAGAAAGTAGATAAAAGAACTAATAATATTAATGGCGTTGCAATATTTAATTTTGAAAAAAGAAATAATAATTAGATTTAAATGTATTCTTTAAAATATATTTTCTATTAACCTGGTCCAAAGGACAATTACGCTACGAATGTTTATAAATAAAAAAGTATTAATTCTAATTAAAAATGAGAAAATGGAATAAAAAACTAGTTATAAAAGAACTTAGGAAATTAGCTAATGAATTAGGGCATTCTCCAAGTAGGAGAGAGGTTCCTCATCCTTTATATTGGATTATATACAATAATTTTGGAGGTCTAGATAAAGCTAAAAAAGTAGCAGGTTTAAAGATATACAAACTTAAATATAACCCCGTTAAAAAATCAGCTTATAAGGTTTCAAAAGAATTTGCTTATGTTTTAGGTGTTGTTTATGGGGATGGAAGTGTTAATCTAATTGAAAATTCTCACGGTTCCTCTGGAAGTATAAGTTTAGCGGTTAAGGATAAAGATTTTGCTATATATTTTAAAGATATTATAGAAAAATGGTCTGGATTAAAAGCAAAATATAAATTGCACTATGAAAAATTCAATGAATTTATCCTTAAATTTCATAAAATAATTCTTAGTTCTGTAGATGCTTGTAGAATAATTAATAATTTCAGTTTAAATAGGATAATGTTATGGAAGAAAGAATTTCAATTTGAATTTATGAAAGGTTTATTTGATTCAGATGGGGGGATTTTAGGACAAAATTTGGATAACAGGAAATATGCGAAAAGATGGCTCCATTTTTCCAACAATAACCTTACTTTAATCTTTTTAGTTAAAAAAATATTTGAAAGGATGAAAATAAAGTATTCAATTAGCAGAAGAATTAAATCTGGGTTTGGTAGTAAAAAATGGCAATATCAAATTCAAATTTATAATCTAAGAGGTATTTTGAAATATCACAAATATGTTGGCTTTGGTATGAAAAGAAAACAAGATAAATTAAGAGAGGTAATAAATTCTTACACGACTTATACTTCCGAAATATTTAATAAGGCTAAAAAACTTCATAAACATATTGGTTTTAGAAAAGTTGCTAGAGAACTTAATTTAAATCCTGGGATAGTTTATGGTTGGTTGTTTAAAAATAATAAAAAACAAATATTAGATTTAAAGGAAGAACTGAAATGAAAGAACATAAAGTTACAATTTGGATGACAAATTCGTGTCCCTGGTGTCATAAAAGTGTTGAGTTCTTTAAAGAACATAAAATTAAATTTAAAGAAATTTTTGTTGATAAAGATCATAAAGCAGCTCAGGAAATGATAAAAAAAAGCGGGCAAATGGGAGTTCCTGTAATTGAGATAGATGGGCAAATTATTGTTGGATATGATGTTGATTCTATAAAAGTAGCTTTAAAGATGAAATAATTTAATAAGTTTTATATATACCCTTATCTATTTTATAATTAATGAAACTCGCTTTTGCTGACCCAAATTATAATGATGCTGATTTTGTTTTTATTGGAATCCCTGATGAGTCAGGTAGTCATTCATATAGAAAAGGTAGTTCTAGAGCACCTGAATTCATAAGAAAAATTTCTAATGAAAGATTTGTTTTTAAAAGAAATAATAAAAAATATATTTCTCAAACACAGACTGGATTTATTAAAAATAAGATATTTGATTACGGAGATTTAGAAAAGAAAAATTTAAATGTAAAAATAAAAAAAATCTTAGATGATAATAAAAGAATAATAACTATCGGAGGAGATCATTCAATTACTGCTGAAATATTAAAAGGATATAAAAAATTTAAAGATATAAGCATAATATATTTTGATGCTCATCCTGATTTTATATGTTCTAGTAAAAATTATTATGGAAGTGTAATATGTGATATAAAAGATTATAAAAATATAAATCTTAAAAAAAGCGTAGAAATTGGAATTAGAGAGCCTGAAAAAGAAGAATTAATTAATTTAAGAAAATCAAATCTAAAAACATTCACTAGCTTAGACTTTTTAGAATATGATGTTAAAGAAATATTTAATAAAATAAAAAATATTATTACAAATAACGTTTATGTTTCAATTGACTTTGATGTTTTAGATCCTGCTTTTGCGCCAGGGGTTAGCAATCCCGTGCCTGGAGGAATAACAAGCATTCAATTAATTTATTTAATGAAAAAAATCTCTAAATTAAATTTAATTGGTTTTGATATAATGGAGATAAATCCTAATCACGATATTAATAATATGACTTCTCACTTGGCAGCTAAATTAATTTTAGAAACTTTAAGTTAACACAAATTTTATATACTTCTTTACTTAAATAATTTAGAGGTGATATATTGAAAACTTATCAAATTTATATTAATGGAGAGTGGATTAATTCTAATAGTAATAAATCATTTTCTAGTTTAAATCCTGCAAATGAACAAGTTATCGGATATTTTCAAAGTTGCAATAAACAAGATGTTGATTCTATTAAAGAAGCTTTAAAGATAAAATGAGAAAAATATATTTGATTTTATTTGTTGTACTAATTTTTTTAACAGGATGTGTAAATAAAAAACCCGATAATATCAATGATGTTGTTATTACATTAGAGAGAACTGCATGTTATGGTACTTGTCATGCATATAAATTAACTATATCTGGGGAAGGTACTGTTGAATATGAAGGTAAACAGTTTGTGAATGTAATTGGTAAACAAACTGATAAAATTTCTATAGGTAAAGTTAATGAATTGGTAAATACATTTTATAATATAAATTACTTCTCATTAAAAGATAATTATTACGAACCCGTTACAGACTTACCGACCACAACAACTTCGATCACAATTAATGGTAAAACAAAGACCGTAGTAGATTATGTTGGGGCACCGCAAAGCCTTAAAGATTTAGAAAATAAAATAGATGAAATAACAAATTCAAAGAGATGGATAAAAGGAGAATAAAATCTTTTTAACAAAATTTATATAGTTCTTTTATCTTATTAATTTATAGGTGATATATTGAAAACTTATCAAATTTATATTAATGGAGAGTGGATAAACTCTAGTTCAAGTAAATCATTTTCTAGTTTAAATCCTGCAAATGAACAAGTTATTGGATATTTTCAAAGTTGCAATAAGCAAGATGTTGATAAAGCAGTTGAAGCAGCTGAAAAAGCATATCCTTCTTGGAGTAATATTCCAGCACCTAAAAGGGGAGAAATTTTACTTGAAATAGCTAGACTACTTAAAAAAAATAAAGATAGACTAACTAAATTAGTTACTTTAGAAATGGGAAAAGTTTACAAGGAAGCTGCTGGTGATGTTCAAGAAGCTATTGATATTTTTGAATATATGGCTGGCGAAGGCAGAAGATTATATGGAATAACAACGCCAAGTGAATTGCAAAATAAAGCTTGCATGACTATTAGAGTACCAATTGGAGTAGTTGGGCTAATTACGCCATGGAATTTTCCAATTGCAATTCCTGCATGGAAAATTTCTGCTGCATTAATTTGTGGTAATACAATTGTATTTAAGCCAAGCTCTGATACACCTTTATGTGCTGTTGAGTTAGTTAGGATTTTGATTGAAGCTAAAATACCAAAAGGTGTATTAAATTTAGTTACTGGATCTGGAGAAGAAGTTGGCAATAATATAATTAAACATAAAAAAATTAGAATGATATCATTTACTGGATCAAGAGATACTGGAGAATTTATATTAAAAAATGCAGGCATTAAGAAAATTGGGTTAGAGCTTGGCGGAAAAAATCCAATAGTTATTATGGATGATGCTGATTTAGATTTAGCATTAGAGGGAGTATTATGGGGTACTTTTGGAACAAGTGGACAAAGATGTACAGCAGCTTCTAGAATTATTTTACATAAAAAAATTAGAAATAAATTTGAAAAAATGTTATTAAATAGAGTAAAAAAATTAAAACTTGGAAATGGTTTAGATGAAAAAACAGATATTGGACCTTTAATAAATAAAAAAGCATTAGAGAAAGTTCATAATTATACACAAATTGGAATTAAAGAAGGTGCTAAATTAATTTGTGGTGGAAAAATTCTTAATTCAAAAGGTTTTTTTTATTATCCAACTATATTTACAAATGTTAATAAGAATATGAGGATTGCACAAGAAGAAATTTTTGGTCCAAGCTTAGCAATAATTGAAGTAAGTAACTTGCAAGAAGCTATAGATGTTTGCAATTCTGTTGAATATGGTTTAAGTTCTTCCATTTATACTAATAATATAAATAATGCTTTTAATGCAATACAAAAAATTGAATCTGGAATTGTTTATATTAATTCAAGCACAATTGGGTCGGAAGTTCACCTGCCTTTTGGCGGAGTTAAACAGACGGGCAACGGAACTAGGGAAGGTGGTGTTACTGGAATTGATGAATTTAGCGAGCTGAAAACTATTTATATTGACTATTCGGGTAGGTTGCAGAAGGCTCAAGGAATTAAATAAACCAAAATATTTATATAGTAGCACTTCTTATTACTACGTATGGCTACACATAATATAAAAATAGGGAATTCAAAATTGACAGTCTCAATTAATACAGAAATTCTTAACAAATATAAACAGCATTGTGAGAAAAAAGGTCTTATAACTTCAAAACAGATTGAAAATTTTATGCTTAAAAAAATAAAAGAGGCTGATCAAAATAAATAAAATAACTTTAGAACAATTTATTAGAATAAATCCAAACAATATAACCATATTTAAGAGGAAATACTTACCTGTTTTATTACTAACCCTACTTAAGAAGTATAAATCACGTTACAAGATAGTGAAAGTGTTGGGATGTTCTTATAGTTATTTTAATGGTTTTGTAAGGGGTGAAGAAAATATTTCTGTGATGTTAGCATTAAAAATTTGCAAATTAACAAGTTTAAATATTAAAAATGTTGTTGATAAGATACACCCAAATAGTAAAACAAATTTAAGTTATATTAAACCAAAGTCTTTTCCAATAAACTTAGATAAAAATATCGCAAATTTAGTAGGACATGTTTTTGGAGATGGTCATCTTGGACACCATATTCATTATACAAATTCAAACAAAGTTCTTATTCGCAACGTAATTGATTTGGTTAATAAACTACCCGTAAGAAATTTAACATATAATTTACAAGAACATAAAGGCACAAATATTAGATTTTCTACATTAGTAAGAGATATTTTAAAGTGTGCCCAAGCTCCGGTTGGTAATAAAATAATATCAAAAATATTTATTCCATCATGGGTTAAAAATTCTAAAGATGAAGAAATAAAATCTGCTTTCTTAAGAGCTTTATTTGATGATGAATCGTGTGTGAGTTCAAAAGATAGGGCTATTATGATAACTTTTAGTAAAATTATACCACTTGAATCAAATTTAGATAAATTTATAGAAGATATTATGGTTATGCTTGATGATCTTGGCATAAAAAGAATATCTAAAAGAGTAGAGCGATATTATCAAGGTAAAAAATATAAAACTATAAAAAAAAGTTTGAATTTTTATGGCTATTTTAATTTAAAATCATTTCAAGAAAACATTGATTTTTCTCATCCTAGAAAACTATTGAGATTAGAGAAATGGATTAAAAATGTAAAAATATTTAGATTGAGTAAGAAAGATAGATTAAATTTATTTATTAAAACACTAAATGAGAAACCCTTACTTACTGCTAAGGAAATATCAAATATAGTAAATATGCATCATCATGCTACACTTGGATATTTAAATAAACTACGTAATAAAGGATTAGTGGAAAAAACAATTTATGAATGGCCGACAAGGTGGGTTTTACCTATAAATCTAGATAAAAAATGATAAAAATATATCCTAAAAACAAAAATAAATTTTTGAGATTACTAAGGTTTGGTAAAGTAATCATAGAAATATGCAAAAAAATTGGAATAATGCCCATAGTTTATGGAGGCTTCGCTTATTTTATTTATACAAAAGACAATAGAATCAATGTAAATGATCTTGATTTTTATATCTCAGAGAAATATTTTGAAGAAATAGACAAGATTTTGAACAAGAAGAAAATCAAACATAAATATGATAAGAAATGGCGCACTATACAGGTATTTAAGGATGATATGAAAATAGAATTGGATTCAATGGAAAAATGGTCTGAATATGGTAATAAATATAGGAGACCATTCAAAAAATTTAATTTTTATGGGAAAAACATAAAGATTTTAAATTTGAAGGCACTTACTGATGTCTATAAAAGAGCTACCAAAATGAATACAATAGAACCAAAACAAAACAAGAAAAAATATTTAGCACTTAAAAAACTAAAATGATAAACTTACCAGGAAAAAAATCTTTAAAAGTTTTAACTAAATTGAAAAAATTGAATGGAGATTATTTTGATCCTTATCCTTTTGTTCATTCTAATAAAGGAAATGGCTGTTATTTTCAGGATCTAGATAATAATACTTTTTTAGATTTTAGTTCACAAATTGCTTCTAATCCTCTTGGTTATAATAATCCAGAATTAAAAAAAGTTATAAAAAAATATTCTAATATTCATCCAATTAAATATGCAGGACAAGATTTTGCAATTGAGGAGCATTTAAAATTACTAGAGGAATTAACTTCAATTACTCCTAAAAACTTAAACGCAGCTTTTTTAATTAATTCAGGTGCAGAAGCTGTTGAGAATTCTATAAAAATTTGCATGAGAAAAAATGAAAATGCAAAATTCGGATTATGTTTTAAAGGATCATTTCACGGAAGAACTTTAGGAGCATTATCTTTAACACAATCTAAACAATTATACAAAAAAAATTATTTTACAGTTCCAGTTAAAGTTTTAGATTATTCTGAAAAAGCTGTTGAAGAATTAGAAAAATTATTAAAAAATTATTCTTCTGGAGAAATTGCTTTTATGATTATTGAGCCTATACAAGGTGAAGGAGGATATAATATTGCAAGCAAAAAAATGATTCAAGATTTAAGAAAAATAACTAAAGAAAATAACATTCCTTTTATTTCTGACGAAGTTCAAAGTGGAATGGGAAGAACTGGAAAATGGTGGGCTATCCAAAATTATAATATTATCCCAGATGTAATGAGTGCAGCTAAGGCATTGCAGGTTGCAGCAACAATTTCGAATAGAAAAATGTTTCCAGAACCAGGTGCAATAAGTTCTACATGGGGCGGTGGTCATAAATTAGACTTAGCTCTTGGTTGTAAAATTATTCAGATTATTAAAAAACAAAAATTACTAAATAATATTAATAATCAGGGAAAGTATTTAAGAAAAAGATTACAAGAATTAAATCTGGATAAAATTTCTAATGTAAGAGGATTAGGATTGATGAATGCATTTACCTTACCCAATGAAAAATTAAGAAATGACCTAGTTATAGAATGTTTGAAAAATGGATTAGTTTTATTAGGATGTGGACATGAAAGTATTAGATTAATTCCTCCTTATATTATTAAAGAAAGAGAAATAGATGGAGCAGTTAATATAATTGAAAAATCTTATAATAAAATTGTTAAATCTGGATTTAAACACACTGGACAAATATGTAACTATATGAATTGTGTTAAAAGCAATACGTAAAATTTTAGCAAAGTTTAAATAATTTATTAAAAATTTAGTTTTGATATAAATGAATCTTGAAAATATGATAAGAGTAATCCCACATAGGATAGATAATGCTGCAATGAGTTTATCTATTGACAGAGCTTTATTTGACTCTATGAATGAGTCCTTAAATAATAATGATAAAGTTTCTCCAATATTAAGAACTTATCAATTTTCAAAACCAGTTGTTATTTTTGGAAATTATCAAAGCTTAGAAAAACGTTATGATGGTTCTATAATGAATGTAGATCTTGTTAAAAGAGATACTGGTGGAGGACACATGTATTTTGGAAATAAAGATATACATTTTTCTTTTATTGCACCATTTGAATTTTATAAGACGAATGATTTAATTCTTCAGTATCATAAGGTTAATGGTTATATTGTAGAAGCTTTAAAAAAATGTGGTTATGATGCAAGTCTTGGCAGAACTTCTATAAGAGTTAATGGCAAAATTTTGGTTGGGACTGCAAGAAAACATGAAAAATTATCAGCTTTACATCAAGGAGCTATTTTACATACAAAATATGATGATCCCATATTTAAATTACTTATGGCAAGAGATGATGAAATAAAAAGATGGAAGGAATTAGTAACTTCTTTACAAGAATATAATCATAATGATTTTAGAAAAATTCCTAAAGAAATTATTTCTTCTATTGGAGATTACTATGAAGAATACTTAACAGCTGATGAAATTAGTAAAGCAAAAGGATTTTATGAAAAAAAATATACTAATATGAATTTCATAAAAGAAGGCACAAAAAATGAAGATATTTGCCTTATTGCTTTGGAATGGACTAAAGATGATGATAAAAAGAATTAAAACTTTAAATTTTCTAAACATTCTTTAAATTTATTGCTAAATCTTGCAACATAAGCACCATCTACAACCCTATGATCAAATGTTATTGAAAAAGGTAAGACTTGTTTAATTTCTATCTTATCGTTTATTACAACAGGTTTTTGATACATTCTTCCTAAAGCAATAATTGCTGTTTCAGGATAATTTACAATTGGAGTTGCAAATAAACCGCCTATAGAACCAACATTTGTTATTGTAAACGTTCCCCCTTTTAAATCCATAATATTAACTTTTCTTGTTCTAACATCATTTGCTAATTTCTCAATTTCTTTAGCTATTGTAAAAATATCTTTTTGATCTGCTATTTTAACAACTGGAACAACTAAACCATCTTCTGAATCTACAGCTACCCCTATACTATAATATTTTTTAACAATTATCTCATTATCTTCTATGCTTGAGTTGATTAAAGGAAATTCTTTTAATGCTTTTATTAAAGCTTTTGTAATATATGGTAAAAATGTTAATTTTATTTTTTTCTTATCTGAAATTTTTTTATCTTTTTCTCTTAATTCAACTAATTTATCAATATAAGCTTCATCCATATGCGTAACATGAGCAACATTAGTATTTGCTAAAGACATTTTTTCAGCTGTTGCTTTTCTTATCCCTTTCATAGGAACTCTATCAATATAACCATACAAATCATATTTTCTTTTAACTAACAATTGAGGTTTTTGAGTTTCAGTCTGAACTTGAGGCTGTGAAGAACTTTTTTGTATAAATTTAAAAGCACCAATTTCTTTTGCTTCTTCTAATGATCCTACAACAGCCTGGCCTTTTTTTTGTTCTATTACTTTTTCAGAAACTTTTTCATTTTTATCTCCAATTATAACCATAACCTGGCCAACTTTTACTGTTTCACCTTCTTTAAAATTAATCTGTAATATTGTTCCTGATTTTGGAGAGGGCATATCAACAACAGCTTTATCTGTTTCAATTTGTCCAAGAACTTGATCTTCTTTTACTTTATCACCTTTTTTAACTAGCCATTTAACTATTTCACCTTCTTGAATTCCTTCACCTACATCTGGAAATTTAAATTCATATGGCATTTTATATATTTATTTTTATTACTCCTATAATTTCTGAAATTATTGTTCCTATAATTATAAGTGCTAATAAAACTAATAGTGGTATTTTAACTTTTTTATTATTTATTAATCCTATTAAAAAACTAGGAATTATAGAACTTATACCCATGATCCAAAATAAATTTGTTAAATTACCTAAATTATTTAACCAACTATTTTGAGATATATATTTATCGCCAATTATAAATAAAAATAAACCAAGTAAAATAGATATACTTATTAAAGATCCTAAGAATATTCCGCTTAATTTTAAACCATTTTTCCAATTAATTTCCATTTAATCAACCTCTTTTAAAAATTGTTTAAGTTCTTTTTTATTCCACCATGCAAAATCATTTGGAATATTATTTTTATTAAATAAAACAATTTCTTTAATTTCATTTCCATAGTTTCCTTTTTTTGGAACTTTTTCTAATTCAGCAATTACATGGGGTGTAAATGCCCATTGTTTGTCTTTACTTTGTAAACTAGAATCAATATAAACAATTTTGGATTTTTTAACATTAACTCCTGTTTGTTGTTTTACAATTCTTTTTACACATTTTTCTAAAGATTCTCCATATATTATTAAGTTATGACAAAAAAATAATAACCCATTAGGATATTTATTAATATTTGGAGGAGATTCATGTCCCGGAATACTTTTTCTTCTTAAAGCAATATATTTATTATCTTTTTTTAGAATTATTTCGCAAGTTATATGTGTTCCACCTTTTACTTGTTTTGTTAATG
>OBEQ010294632.1_pt1 | contig 27249 bp, 21 predicted proteins | sample 1670901 | NCBI WGS metagenome assembly OBEQ01 (sample SAMEA104232315, study PRJEB22302) | groundwater metagenome | biome: forest; feature: aquifer; material: groundwater | place: USA | collected 2011-08-07 | depth 5.4 m
ACTCATGGTAATTTGTCCTTGTTGCATATGCCCTCTTGATTTCAAAAGAGGACATTTTAACTTGGGGCAAATCGGACATTATCGCTTTGGGCTTACAATTGATCTCCTGTATGTGGACACATCTGCCTTAAACTGCCTAGAATGGGCCACTTAGGTCAACGGAAATACCTTTACCATTCAAAGCCTACAAATGGCGAATGGAGCAGCTCAACGACACTATGGAGAAAATATATGTCTGAGAAAAATTTGAATATAGCTCTCGCTTATTACTAAGCAATCAACGATAAAAACTTGGCTGAAGTCGAAAAATATCTTCATTCAGAAGTCACACTTCTCAGTCCTTTGGCAGAAGTGTTAGGAAAAGAGGCTGTGCTTCAGGCTGCCAAAGGCTTCTGTTCCCTCATGAAAAAAATAAGCATCCGGGCGAGATTTAGTGCACAAAACCAAGTCATGCTCGCTTTTGACATCGATTTCCCAGCGCCAATTGGAGTAGTTCGTTCTGCAGTACTCATGAGTTTTCAGGATAATCTGATTCACCGGAATGAGATGTTTTATGATCCAAGATCGCTTGAAAACCATAAGGGGAAAATTTTTACGCAGAATTAATTTTTGATTCGTATATATTCCTCCGAGATCAGAGCACTGAAATTTTGACCAACAGTCTTGTGTCCCAGAGGGAAGCTTCTGAAGAAATTAAGTTGGAAAACGCGTCATGAAAATTCTTTCTTCTCAAGGCCTTGTCTTAATTGTTTGTGTAGCGACTTTAGATTTTTTAGCCGGGTAAGAAATCAAAATTTCAGCTCCCTCAAATACTCCATCACCGTCAAGATTCTTCCCGGGATGCCTAATTCTTCTTCCGCAGATAAAAGAGCTCGCTTTTCTCTTTCAAGAGTTTTTGGATCAGTGATTTCATAAGCGACTTGAATCAGTTCTTTTTTTCCTGCAGGGTCGACGCTCACAAAATCAATTTCGTAGCCTTCTTTAGTTTGGTAGAAGTAGACCGTTTTGTGCTGTCTTCGAAGATCCAAATAAACCAAGTTTTCAAAAAGCTTTCCGTAGGATTCCTCTGGATTCACGCCAACAGCATTAATGAGTCCAAAATCAATGGCATAGATTTTTTTAGGTCGAGTTTCTTTTTCTCGTTCGGAGGTTGAGTAAAAGGGAATGACGAATATTAAAAAGGCATCTTGAAGGTAGCGTAGATAAGCGTGAACGGTATCTTTTCCCACTTTGTATCCCTGGCTTTTCGTATCGTTATAAAACTTATTGATGGAGAAGGGCGCTGCCGTGTTTTTGAGTAACGTCGTTGTGAGATATTTCAGTAAATTAATATTGGAAACGTCATATCTTTCGATGATGTCTCGTAGAATGGTCACGTCGATATAGTTTTGAAGCATTTCCCTCCACTCAAAGGGAGGCATGTTTTGGACGGCCGGAAATCCACCGACTGAAAGATATTGCAGCAATTGTTGTTTTCGTTGATCGAAGGCAGCTTGTCCAAAGGGGCCTTCAGTGGATTTAACTCCATGAGCTGTCAGATATTCTGTGAAGCTAAATGGAAGGATCTCGATAGCTAAAGATCTTCCTCGAAGGTTCGTGTTAATTTCTGTGCTGAGTAATTTGGCAGAAGATCCTGAGAGATAAAGCGCAACATTTTTTTTGTCGAAATAGCGTCGAACAGTCAGGTGCCAATCTTCGACGTTTTGGATCTCATCCAAGAAAATATAACAACGCCTCTGATGGTTTTCAGGGTATAGGCTGTAAAATTCATCTAGTAGCGCTCCCATGGTTTTGGCGTTCATGGGCGATAGTCGATCATCCTCGAAATTAATAAAAAGCACCTGTTCTTTCAGGATCCCTTGGTCCAGTAACGCATTGATCGTCTGATAAAGGAAATACGTCTTGCCACTACGTCTCATCCCAATGGCGACTTTGATTATGTTATCCGCTTGAGGGAATTGATATTGGCGAGGAACGCTATTTCTGACGGCGGATAAGATAGCAAACGATTCCTCTAGTAAAGTTTCTAGTAGATTTGACATGAAAGTATCCTTTTAAATAAGGACATTATAATGCAAAAGTATCCTTATGCGAAAGGATACTTTAGAATAAGTCGCCAACTATTTAATACCATCCAGGCCTTTTCTTAGCATTTAGGATTTCAACGGTTTTATATCGGCTTTTTTCTCCTAAGCGCAAAATCACTTCAGAACGTCTTACTCCAAATTCTTCGGTTAAGAACTCGCAAAGGGCTTCATTCGCTTTGCCTTCTACGGGCGGTGCTTTTACTCGAATACGAGTGCGTTCATCGTACTCGCCAGAGACTTCAGTCTTTTTAGCCCCGGGTTGAATGTAAAGTAAAAGGACGATGGAGCTCACACAGGGCTCCTTACTTAAAACTCGGATAATCTCGACTAAAAACAGCCTTCCCAGAATTAATGAGGATGTGCAAAAACAATCAAAACTTTTTTCATTAGGATAAAATCTCATGGGGGTGATTGAGATGATAGTCCAAAGTTTTGACGAGAGAATCTTCCATGCTGACTTTGGGAGACCAGTCTAAGTATTTTCGTGCATTCTCAATGGAAGGGACGCGATTTTGAACATCTTGGTAACCTTCGCCGTAATACGTTGAACCTTGGACTTCAATGATTTGAGTAGCTTTTGCCCGCGCTTGATAGTCTGGATATCGACTGATGATTTTGACCAAAAGATAAGCCAATTCTTTAATCGACAAATTATGTGTTGGGTTCCCGAGATTAAAAATTCTACGATTCGCGCTGCTTTTTCGTCGTTCAATGATGCGAATCAAGCCGTCAATACCGTCATCGACATCGGTAAAGCATCGGCGTTGATTTCCCCCATCCACCAACTGTAGTTCTCGGCCATGAATGATATTGCCGATAAATTGAGTCAGCACCCGCGCGCTGCCTTCCTTATCACTTAAAATATTATCGAGTTTGGGACCTACCCAGTTGAAGGGTCGGAAGAGGGTGTAATTCAAACCTTCTTTTTCCCCAAAAGCATAAATGACTCGATCCAACAACTGTTTGCAGCAGGCATAAATCCAGCGACTTTTATTGATAGGTCCCAGCACGAGCCTTGAGCTTTCTTCATCAAAGGGAACATCTTCACTCATGCCATATACCTCGGAAGTGGACGGAAAGACTAAGTGTTTTTGATATTTGACGCATTCACGCACGATGGCCATGTTGGCTTCGAAGTCGAGCTCGTACACATACAAAGGATTACTGACATACAAACTGGGTGTGGCGACAGCGACTAAAGGCAAAACCACATCGCATTTTTTGACGTGATATTGAATCCATTCCTTGTTGATCGTGATATCGCCTTCCACAAAATGGAAGCGAGGATGATTTAGGAATTCGCTAATCTTGTGCGTTCCGATATCCATGCCATAAATTTCCCAGTCAGTACTGGCAAGGATTCGTTCCGACAGAGAACTTCCGATAAATCCATTGACACCCAAGATGAGAATTTTCTCGACCGTCATGAGTGTTCCTCCGTATTTTTTTCAGCAGATAAATGGGTTTTGATGATATAACGCGGACGCTGCCGAACCTCTTCATAAATCCGTCCGATATATTCTCCAACAATGCCAAGGCCCATTAGCAAAATTCCTGTTAAGAAAAATTGAATGGCAAAGAGCGTAAACATGCCTTCAACATCTGGTCCGTAAAGGATTCGTCGAATCATCAAGTAAATAAATAAAAGCACGCTCAAAAAGGATACCGTAAAGCCGATGAGCGTGAACATTTCGAGGGGGGCTCGAGAAAAGTTGGCGAAGAAATCAAAATTATATCGAATGAGTTTGTAAAACGTGTAGCCGGTGGTCCCTGCCAATCGCTCGGCATGTCGCACAGGAATATCGGTGGGATTGGAGGCGTAGGTGATCGCTAAGGCAGAAATAAAGGTTGATCGCTCACCACTTTCTACCATGGCTTTAACAATATTCTTTTGGTAGGCTCGAAGCATGCAGCCCTCATCCACCATATGAATTTTTGTGACTTTCTCTCTCAGCCAATTATGCAATCTTGAGAGGAGTATTCTCCACCATCGATCTTGTCGATTCATTCGAATTCCACCCACGACATCATATCCTTCAGACATTTTTGCGAGCAGCAAGGGGATATCTTCCGGAAGGTTTTGGAGATCGGCATCCATGGTGATGACAATATTTCCACGCGATTTTTCAAATCCAGCCATAATGGCCATATGCTGACCATAATTTCGATTGAATTCTAAAATGACAATATTTTCCGGACGTTTTTGATATAACTGATGAAGGATTTCAGAGCTTCGATCTCGACTTCCATCGTTGATCAAAATGATTTCATAGGCTTGAGAGAGTCCATCCATGACGCGAGTGAGTCGATCGAATAAGGGATTCAAACACTCTTCTTCGTTATATACAGGAATCACAATGGAGAATTGAGGTGACAATTTTTTTGAAGCGGACATATGAAAATCCTTAATTTTTTGCAATTAAGACCACGCCTGCGCAGATGACTAAAATGCCCAGTATGCGGATCAGTGAGAGACCTTCCCCTAAGTAGAAATACGCTAAAACGGCATTCATCACATAGCCTAAACTGACCATCGGATAAGCGACGCTGACTTCCAAACGGGAGAGAACCAAGACCCAAAGGCCGAGGGAGAGTATATAACAGGTCAAGCCTAAGAGAAAAAATGGGCTGCAAGCAACTTTAAACGCAATAGGAATCACGGAGTGAAAATTAAAAGCAAAGCCCCCGATTTTGTTCATCCCCGCTTTGATAAAAAGTGAAGCCAAGGCATTGAAGATAATGCCGACAAGAAGCAGTAAGTAGACCATGAAATCGCCGAACCTGATGATAAGTTTGTCGAGACTAAAGCCTGCTTTGAAATTTTTCTAGCATTCTGACAGGATTGTCATTTTTTTGTCATTCCCACGTCAGAGAGCTCTGCTAAATTAGAGAGCGTGGCACGTTGGTTTCGTTTCATGTCTCCCTCTCTCTAGGTTAAGGCGTGCCACACTTCAGTTTACCCTATCCTTACAAAAGTTCTGCAATGACAGCTTGAGTCCCTCGAGCTTGTAATCCAGGGTTATCCTTGATGCGTTGAATGGAAGCTTGCGAATATTGTCCACGGTATAACACACAAGCCGCATAAAATGGATTGGCTTCCGTTTCAGAGAGGTCCTGTACTCTGAGTGCTGGACCTTCTCCAATCCCTAATAAACGAGGGAAACATTGATGCTCATCGCAAAAAGCTAACAATATTTTTCGGTGTTGTCCGTATTTATAAAAAGCTAAGCTAAGTGCGATGAAGTGCAAGGCATAGACTTCAGGCGTGGCAGAATTTAAAGACATAGACATCATCATTTTGCTTAACGTCATTTCTGTCAGGCTCGCGAGTTTTCGGGTGCTTACCGCAAAATTCTTGATTAAATACGCAATCAATGAAGCTTGAGGCAAGCCTTCTTGATAGGGATCTCGAGAAAGCTCGAAATCTTCGCTTGAGAAATGAAACCATTCTCCCGTACGAGGATTAAACCGCTGAGCTCTATGTCGAATTAATTCCTCTGCACATTCCCGTTGAATAAGAGTCTCTGGCAGTTCCGGTGAAATAGATAATCGAATATCAATGCACAAACGCGGAGAGATCAAAGCCCAACATTGATACCCGGGATAAAATTCAACTTTAATCCAATCGGAAGGGATACCTGGATTCCCTGCTTCAAGGGCTTTTCGAAAATATACCGTCGATTCCACGATCGAAGCTTCACTGAGTGGAGCCTTGAGATATAGAACAAAATCAATATCTTGAGAAAATGATTTTGTTTTTGAGTCTAAGATGGATCCATAAACCCAAAGCCGACGATCGAGTTCGGCAAAGGGAAGGATTTTCGGCGCAAAAAAATGATCGAGTATTCGATAATGTTCGAGATAAGGAAGAAAACAATCGGGACTGGTTTCATGAATCGTCCTCATGAGTGTCATTGGCACAGGAGGAGGGGGCACTACCAGTTCAACACACTCTGCAATAACAGGGACTGAAGGCTGAGGAGAGAATCTATCTAATGCTGTAGCAGCTTCTCTCAAAGTGTCGAGTATGGCCTCAAGAATAGGTTCTGGAGAAGGGTCTCGACCTGCACCTCCTGCCGGCTTTGCCTTTTTCTTATTTTTCTTGGGACGTTTTTTCAATGAAGTTTGCTTTTTTCGGTCTTCTTCTGTGACGAGGTCTTCAGCCATTTTGTTAGCAATCACGGTTTTTTCAGCAAGCTCAAATTGTGTTGAAAGCTGATCTTCAGCTGCAGCCTGCGTAAGTTCTAATTGCCTGCTTTTTATTTCTAAGAAATTGATCAGTACCATGAGCAACTTTGCTTCATCTCCCTGAAATATTTCAGGATGGGTTCGTCTTCTTTCAAGAAAGATCTTTTTTATTTGAAGCAATTGCTTAACGAGTTCGTGATGATGGGTTTCAGTCATAATGAAGTAATAGCATAGACTTGGACCATGAAGATGATCGACTGCATCGTCTAAGCTCTCAAGATTGGCGGTGACTAAAGGTTCTTGCTCTGATAAATACGCTAAATTTTCTCTAATACGAGCCAGAGGACTGGCTTCAAGATTCTCGGAAGTGGTACGCAAGCATTTTTCAGCTTTTTCATGAAATGTTTTGATGATTTTAAGGGAGTATCCCACTTCTAAGGAATTCGTTTTTGAATTAAGAAACAGGCAGGGATCTCCAAAGTTGATTTTCTTTAAAAATCGATGAGTGTAAAAAATGCAGGAAAAAATCAAGTTCGTTTCGTCATCAGTGAGAAAAGGCTTGTCTTGATTGAGTAGATCTACACTTTTTTTGCATACATTGAGATAGGGTGTTCCTCCTCGAATAGGGAAAGTTTGCAAGAGAGGAAAATTAGCACTCATTAAATCACAAATTTTTCCATAATCGTTTTTAGAGAAAGCGATATGGAAGATTTTAAGCGCCCTGGCATCAAAAACTTTGTCGAGAGTATAGAAACGTTGAGTTTCATAAATCGCTAATTTTTGATAGAGCTCTTTATCCATGCTGCTGATTTCGGTCGCGAGCTCAAGAGGGGTTCGGCCGCAAGAGTCTTGAATCGCATCGCAATAGGATTTCGCTAAAATTTCTTCGGTAACATGCCTGGGCTCTATGGTTTTTAGGGTCTGCATGCGAGTATAAAAATACACCTGACTGTCAAAAAAGAAATGAGCCCATTCTTTGACAGCTGCTGAACGGAAAGGCTTCTCTGGTCCAGATAGCAACCATAACACAAGGATGCGAGTGAGGGGGCTCTGAACTCTTCCGGAGCCTGCGGCTTCAGGAATTTCATCGATTAAGAAAAGATCTTTCATGAACTCATCGGAGTGGTAATCATAGGCTTTTGGGAAATAAAATAGGTTTTGTCCCAGACTATTGGCCTTAGGACTTAAACAACCTAGGCGTAAGAGTCTTTTCATCAGTGGAACATCACCGTGTTCAGCAGCGAGATGAGAAAAAGTATTCTCGAACGCATCCAAAGCTTGATGATGAGGGATGACCTGATCAAACATAAGAGAGATCAATAAATCACTAGGCTCAAAAGCCAGTATTTTTGGAAGCAAGGGAAACTGTTTTTGTAACTGAAAAAACTGAAGATATTCCTCTTTGAGTTGAGTATAGGTACCACTGGTTAAAAGCTCTCGTGTCACAGGTTCTTCTGAGCGGCAGCTTAATATCGCCAACATTTCTGGATTGATGGGATACTTCATGGGGGGGTAGGAGATCATAGTTAAGAGTTCAATCGCTGAAGAATAAGAAAGTGGATGGCCATTGAACGTACAGGTATCCTCTTCAGGAATCACCATCCTTCCTCGATGTTTCCAAGGCAAATCAATATTTTTCATCGCGGTTTCGATCATCATCACTTGAGCCGCGATTTCTTGGTAGCTTTGCTCAGGGCTGAATTCAGGTTTTGCTTCAAAAGGGATACAGAGCATCTGGAGAGAAGTGCATTTCAAAATGGGATGACAAAAATCGAGCCTGGCTCCCCGATCAAACAGCATTTTGGCTTTAATAAATTTTTGTTGCTTGAGTAACGTGAAAATAACGGGAGTCGCAGAAAGGTATGTCGAATCATAACAATCAATACCCAATCCCGCAGGGTGAAGCCAATCCAGAAGATGTTGATATACACTATTGGAGTGAAGTGGTGTTAAAAAAACGAGAGGAAGACAACCGAAATGCTCGGGCTGGCGAGGATCGGCTCCTTCCGGGATCTTTAATGAAAGATTTTTTCCTACCGGAAGTGCATCGGGTTCATTAAAGGCGGAGACAAAGGTATGCAGGACCTTAGATAATCCGAGTAGAGAGGGAGGAGGCGTTGGAGCAGACATAATGGTGGCATATTGGTGATAATTATTTCCATCATTTTGACATTTCTTTGTGCGGAACATCAACGACTACTCCAGCATCTTTTCGCTTTTTTTCGTCGATTTTCATCCAACACAGGTTTTCAATAATGGATCGAACATGACAGGTATCCAATTTAAATCGTTGTGCACTTAGCAACAGTATTTGGTTGAGGGTCCGAAGCGTCTCGAGAGTCGTTTCTTCTTTGTGCAAAACGCAGGCGGCATAAAACGGGAGCGCTTCTGTTGAAGGAAGGCGGGAAACATGAACGGTAGAGGGGCTTGAAATCCCTAAGAGCCGTGGAAAACATTGATGCTCATCACAGAAATCTAGCAAAGCCTGCCTATGCTGAGTGTATTTATGAAAAGCTAAGTTAAGCGCGATAAAATGCACAGTATAAGCTTTCGGCTTCGCAGGATCAAAAGATAGGCAAAGCATCATAAATTCGAGCATTTTTCGAGTGCGTTCTTCCAGTTTTCGAGTGCTCACTGCAAAATTTTTAATTAAATAAGCAATGAGGTTTGGCTCGGGTAAACTTTCTTTGTAAGGATTTTTCAACAGTTCAAAATTTTGTTTCTCTGACTTTCTAATTTCCCTTCCGCTGTGAGGATTGAATCGTCTTGCTTTGTGGATAATCAATTCGTGGGCAAGCTCAGATTGAATCTGGACTTCAACAGGATCGGGAGAGACCGATAATCGAATATCAATGAGTAGATGGGGAGAGGTTAAAGTCCAGCATTGGTGCTTGGCGTGAAAGAGGACGCTGATTGCGCTCGGCGAAACGCCTGGATTAGCTTTCTCCAAAGCCTTTCGAAAATAAGCGTTAGATTCTTCAATGCGTTTTTCTTCAAACGCTGTCTCAAGATACAAAACGAAATCGATATCCCCAGAAACGGATTTGATTTCTGAATCTAGAAGAGAGCCATAAATCCAGAGTCGATCATCCAGAGCATCGAAGGAGAGATATCGAGAAAACAAGCTCTCGACCAATTGATAATGTTTTTCATAGGGAAGGAAATAATCAGGCATGATCCCACGTTTACTTCGTTTCCGTTTAGGAGGCGAGGATACCATTTCAAGTGGGGCAACAGAGACTGAGCTTTCCGGGGAGGGTGTTTCAAATTCAGGTTCCGGTTCTGGAGAAGGGCTGCGGCCAGCTCCTCCGACGGGTTTTTTAGTAGAAACAGAAGTTTTGATGGGGGTTGCGGGAATGGGTTTGGCAGGGGGAGCTTTTTTCTCGGTCTTCTTCGGTTTTTTCTTATTTTTTTTCGATGCTTCTTTAGAGGTTTTTTCAGCTTCTTCTTCCGCCAGTAAGTCTTCTGCGATGCGATTGGCTTCCTTAGTTTGTTCAGCGAGATCAATTTTCTTTTCAATATCACTGATGAGCATAGCGATGGCAGGTTCAGCATGAGCTTGGGCCTCGATGGAGGTGAACCTTTCTTTTTCACGGAAGACTTTTTTTAGCTGAGACAATCGTTCGACAAGCTCAGAATCATGGCTTGAGTTAAGCACAAGAGAAAAAAACAAGCTGGGACCATGTAAAAAATCCAGAGCTTCATCCAATTCGTAAAATTCCATTAGAGGATCTGATCCCAATGTCGACAGATAGGCTAGTGTTTCTGTGATTTTTCTCATTCGGTCTTGGTGCAAAGCATGCTTTTCTGGGTTGTCTCTCGACTCAGGAGAATCAATCATGATACGAAGCACTTTTTGAGCCGCTTGATGAAAATTTCTGACGATACTGAAGGTGGAATGAACCGCTAACTTTCCTTCTTCTAAAACGAGGTAGGAAATTTGAAAGTTGAGGCTTTTTAACACTTTGTGAGTATACACAATGCAAGAAAGTATGAGATTAGCCTGGCCTTTATCGATAAGAGGCTTGGTTTCCGTCATCAAATCTAAACATTCTTTCACGGCTTTTAAATAAAATGTTCCTCCTTGAATGGGCAGGGGCTGCAGTAAACCCGGGAATTCAATACACATTAAAATGCTGATTTTTTCATAATCTTCTTTGAATAAGGCGAGCCCTATAATTTCGATCGCTTTTGCTTCAAAACGGCGCTCCAGGGAATAAAGATATTGAGCTTCATGAATGGCTAGGCGTTGGTAAAACTCAGAGTCTAAATGCGGAATTTGAGTCGCAATTTCAAGAGGAAATCTGCCAAGAGGGTCTTTGATGATGTCGCAGTAACGAGAAACATTAAGCGCTAATCTGGCATGCGAACGAAGATCATGATCAAGAAAATAATTTGCCCATTCTATCACGCTCTCGACATTAACTGCTTTTCCCAGCTGTGTTCGGATTAAATAGAGCATCAATAACTGCGTTAATTTGCTATGCACGGTGCAAGAATGAACGCCTGCAGGGAATTCGCTTTCGATTGAGAAAAGAAATCGCATGAAATCATGAGTTGACAAGTGTTTTTGCATTACTGAAAAGGTGAGAGGGTCTTGCCCTCGTACGTTTTCTCGAGTGCTGAAAAGGCCACAGCGCAAAAGCTCTTTAATAGTCTCCAGATCGCCGTGAATGGCCGCGAGGTGGGAGAGGGTATTGCCCTGTTCATCTAAGCATTCATTGCGAGAAATGGTGTTGTTGAGCATAAGACTAATCAGCATATTGGCCGGATCAATAGCCAGACCGACTGCAATCCAGGGAGAGGTTTTTTGAAAAGGAATAAAAGCGAGATACTCATCTCTCAAGGTGCGTAATAGCGTGCTGTTCATTCTGATGGAACTTATAGTCAAATCTCCTGAGAGAGAGCCTTTGAATTGATCAAGAAGACTACGGTCGATGGGATATCTGGCTTCAGGACTTGCAGCAGGACTCGTTAATTGTACTAGAAGTTCAAGAGCGCTCAGGGAAGTTGTCTCTGGAATGGTGATTTGTCCTCGATGTCTCCAGGGTAGGGCAGGGTTTTTCAGAGCTTCTTGAATGATTGCAATTTGAGCTTCTTTTTCTTTTGCGTTTCTTTCCTCGGAGAGTTTTGGTTTTTGAGAGAAGGGATAACATAAAAACTGTAGAGAGTGTGTTTTAAAAATAGGATGGTAAAAATTCAAGCGTGCTCCGCGATCAAACAAGATTTTAGCTTTGCAAAATTGTTGTTGTTTGAGCAGGGTAAACAAGACGGGGCTAGCTGAATAAATCGTTGGATTGTAATGATCGAGAAAACGGCCTCCACAGGGCTCTACTGGATGGAGGAGATCGACAAACTCTTCAAATATTTCAGGGGAGTTCAGTGGAATCAGGTAGGTGAGCGGAACGCAGCCTAGAAGGTCAGTTTCACTGGGATCAGTCCCTGTACTAATCAGGGATTTAAGCGCTTGTTTACAATCATCAATATAAGTTCTTGCGATTTTTTTTGAGCTCGAAGGATGAGATTCTTGAGCATTGAACGCAGCAGAAAATTCAAGAAGAAGTTCTGAGAAAGTCGAGGGGAAGAAACCAGGCGTTGGAGCGGACATGATTCAATCTTATGTTTTCTTTATCTTAGGATCTTATCGATTTTGCTGAGATTGTGATCTATCTGATGCAGCAATTCCTCATTTAATTGCTCATTTTTTGGCCACTCACATTGTGTGGAAAAAGCCTCTAAAAAAGTCTCTGCCAGCTGATTCATTAAGGGATTCAAGGTCATTGAGAGAGCAAGATTTGAGAATTCATAGGATAAAGTGAATTTAACTTTCGTGGCTTCTTCAGAGGCTCCAAGCGCAATAAATTCCCAGCGTCCTAACAAAGATCGAAAGGGACCTTCGACCAAATTCATCTCGATCCAATGCGGTTTTTGTAGTCGATTGAAGGTTCGAAATGAAAAACGAAGTAATCCTTTTTGTACATGAAGCGTGGCCTCAGTTTCATGTTCATTTTGGTGGTGAATTTCTGTCTTCGAACACCAGGGTAGGAATTGTGGATAATCTGCAATGCGATTGACCTGATGAAATAAAGCTTCTGGGGATCGTGGAAAAATCGCTTCTTTGTGAATTTCTGGCATTTTCGTTGTCTCTGGGGAGGGGAGGGCATAGAATCGCGCGATTTTAGTGCTTAGGCGTTCAATTTCAATATGACTCATCAATCAAAAACCTCATCCATCTCGCAGAATCGAAAAGCGACGCATGATTATACCATTGAAGCGAAGTATGAAGCGGGGATGGTTTTGGAAGGCTGGGAAGTGAAAAGCATCAGAGCTGCTCGAATTCAGCTTCGAGATAGTTACGTGACGTTCAAAAAAGGCGAAGTCTTTTTGATTGGCTGTTTAATCACACCCTTGGGAAGCGTTTCAACGCATTTTATTCCCGACCCAAATCGAACGCGAAAATTATTGCTCAAACAGCGAGAAATTCAGAAGTTAATGGGCAAAGTGAAGCAAGAGGGATACACCATCATCGCCTTGAATATGCATTGGAAACAGAATCGAGTGAAATTGGACATTGGTTTGGCGAAAGGGAAGAAACGTCACGATAAACGAGCGTCTGAAAAAGCTAAAGATTGGGATCGAGATAAACAGCGAATGATGAAGATCCAAACACGCTAATTTCAGCAGAGCATAAAATTTGAATCAGAATCAATGCAATCAAGGGCGAAAAATCAAAGCCGCCAATGTTAGGAATAACGCGTCGAATGACTCTGAAATAAGGTTCTGTCAATAAATTTAGCAAAATACCGATGGGATGATACCGAGCATTCGGCAACCAGCTCATGAAGCTACTGAACAAGATGAGAAAAAAAGTCACATTCAAATAAAAATGAATCGCCATCAAGAAAGCACTGAGCAAGCTCCAAGCCGACCAATGCTGAGAAATCATCAAAGGAGGGAGTGAGACTTCAAGCCAAATCAACCCATAAAAAAGTAAGACTGCGGCGAAGTCCAGACCGTACAAACCAGGAATCACTCGTCGCAAAGGATGAAGCAGGGGAGAGGTCATGCGAATTAAAAATTGGCAGAAAGGATTTCGAAAATCTGCTTTGACCCATTGCAAGAGAAAGCGTAGCAGTACGCAGAATTCGAAAAAATTGAAGACGGCCTTCATCAGAAACAGTAAAACTTTGAGACTAAAGGCAGACAGACTATTCACGATTGACCCTGCAAAAGCCGGTGAGTGTGAGGAAAATTAGGCAATTTTTCCAGCCCTTCTTGCTTTTCACTTCCCATTTCTTTTTCGCTTATGCTTTAATCCGCGTTTTATGGCACATAGGTCTTTTTTTATGCAATTTTTACCCTTTGAACAAGCCATTGCTGATTTGGAATCCAAGCTAGATTCGCTGCGTAAAATTGAGCACGGATCACTAAACTTTTCTGAAGAGTTAGTGAAGTTGGAGATGAAGTCTAAAAAGTTGACTGAATCTATTTTTAAAAATTTAAGCGATTGGCAAATTATTCAGTTAGCTCGTCATCCGGAGCGTCCGTACACCTTGGATTATCTGCCTTTAATTTTTACAGAATTTGATGAATTACACGGGGATCGAAATTTTGGAGATGATTCTGCCATCGTCGCAGGGACAGCCCGTTTGAATGGTGAAGCGGTGATGGTGATTGGTCAGCAGAAAGGCCGGACGACCAAAGAAAAATTGGCCAGGAATTTTGGAATGCCGCATCCTGAGGGTTATCGAAAAGCCTTGCGACTCATGAAACTCGCGGAGCAATTTGGTCTCCCAGTTATTACGTTCATTGATACTCCAGGGGCCTATCCTGGAGTGAATGCAGAGGCACGAGGGCAAAGCGAGGCGATTGCAAGAAATCTTCGGGAAATGAGTGTTTTAGAAGTCCCCATCGTTTGCGTTGTGATTGGAGAAGGTTGCTCTGGCGGAGCACTTGGCATTGGAGTGGGAGATCGAACCTTGATGATGCAGTACAGCTACTACGCGACCATTTCTCCAGAGGGTTGTGCCTCTATCTTGTGGAAAGAAGTCTCGAAAGCGTCAGATGCGGCCGCAGCGATGGGAATTACCGCTGAGAAATTATCCAAGACAAAGTTGATTGATCAAGTCGTGGAAGAGCCTTTTGGTGGTGCTCATCGAAATTATGCTGAAGCGGCGGAATTCTTAAAAGCCGCCATTGAATCTCAACTCAAGTCACTGCAATTTTTATCGAAAGAAGAGCTACTTCAAAAACGATATGAACGCTTAATGTCATTTGGAGAATTTCAATTAGATCTACTTTAGACGAATTGCCTCGAGATCAGCCGCTGTTTTTAGCGTTCAGTGGTGGCATGGATTCTTCCGTCTTGCTTCATCTGCTGGTCGAAGCTGGTTTTAAACCTCAGCTGATTCATATCAATCATGGTTTAAGTCCTCAAGCTGAACGTTGGGCCGCGCATGCCAAACAAAAGGCAGAATATTATCAACTTGCTTGCGAAGTGCGTTGTCTGTCCTCTCGTCCCTCGAAAGGGGAAAGTTTGGAAGCGTGGGCAAGGACAGCTCGATATGAGATCTTTGCTGAATGTCTGCGAGAGGGAGGGACCTTAGTTTTGGCGCATCATTTGGATGATCAGGCGGAAACGTTTCTACTCCAAGGGCTTCGAGGAGCGGGACCAAAAGGCTTATCTTCGATGGCGATTAAAAAACCTTTCGGAAAAGGATTCCTATTTCGACCATTGCTATCCTTAAGTCGAGAAGAACTTCAAGCTTATGCAGTGGTTCATCAACTTTCTTGGGTAGAGGATGAGTCTAATCAGAACTTGAAATTCAAACGAAATGTATTGCGCCATGAGATCCTTCCACTCCTTAAAACTCATTTCCCCGGATGTTTGTCGACGCTCTCACGTTCCGCGCGCCTCTGTGCAGAAGAAACTGAAGTTTTGAATGAATGCGTGCAAGAAAAATTGGCTTTGCTTGTGGAGAGGCAAACTGAAGGAAGTCATCGTTTTTATTTTAAGCGAGAAGCTTTTCGCTTGGCCTCTCCTTTGCTGCAACGGCAACTCTTGCGAGCTTGGATTTTTTCAATTTCTGCACAAGCTTTGAATGAATGCCATCTAAAAGAGATTGAAAAATTGTTGAACGCCGAACACTGGGGAAAATCAAAGTTTGAGGTGACAGCGAATCAAGTTCGCTTAGTTTTTACTCGAGAAAAAGAGGCTTTATTTTCATTTGCCTTGATTTCCGATGGGTACTAATTGTGTGAATCTTGATCTTTCACGGTTTCAATAACGTCTGATATTTTTTGAGCAAGCTGATCAAACCATCCAGAAACACGTTCTTGAACCTGTGTGACTACACGAGGAGTCGATTCAAGCCTGAAAAGGCTGGCGACATTAGAACACATGGATTGTGGAGCTAAGGTTTCAGGCTCTTCTATAACAGTAGCAACAGGAGGTACGGGTACAGGTTCTGCAAGCACTTGTGGTTCTACAGCAACCGCTGCGGCTGGGACCGCAACACGTACTTCGGCAGGAATATCGAGATCAGCAACAACCAAAGCGAGTTCTGGAGTGGTCCCTGTGGATGAAGGCGGGGGCGTAGGAACAACGGGATTAAGAGGAACAACTTTATCAATATTCACTCTTGTTTCAGGGACTACAGAGGGGCACTCAGGGCAGACATCCATTTTAGCGTTGAGGGAAGAGGTATCATTATTGCTGGGCATCGCGTCGGCAAGTGTTCCCCCTGCGGCGAGGATGCCTGCAACATGGCCATTCGAACCCGTTCCTTCATCCACCCAACCCACATTAACGGGAGCGGGTGGTGCGCTAGGAAATCGCGATTTAGCTTGAGCGACTGCCGCATCTAATGAAACGGCTGTTTTTGGGCGTTCCGCTTTTAGCCCTACTAAAGAACGCAGTGATTTGTGTCTGCGATGTTCAAGAAAATGTCGATATTTTGCCTCGATTGCGCTTACTTCTTCAGACGTTTTGGCTCTGGCGAAGCTCAGCTCAATGAGTTTCAAGGCTAATGATTTAGACCAATCTTCCCAGTGATACGGTTTTGTGCCAGCAGGCTTAGTTTGGGCCTCTGGTATCGGTGCTGGATCGAGTTCGTTTATGAGCGTTAAGTGAGCTCGCAGAGCATTGTGACAGCGGTACAGGGCTGGTGTATCATAATCATCTTCTCTGTAAAATCCAGGCTCACCTGTCTTAATGAGATTAAATAAATCTTGGTATTGAGAACGATTCGAAGCGGGGACGCTCCAAATTAGATTTGTGAGGAAAGCTAGAACAAGACCTAAGTCTGATCCTCGAGCATATAGGTCTAAAAAGACATAACTCATCAGCATGCGAATGGAATCCATCCTCATGCTTGGCGCTATGGTAGGAGAGGCGAAGAGTGGACATTGAATATTAGCATCAGCTCCTTGCTCCAATAGATATTGTGCAACGGGGTAATGCCTCATTTTCGCGGCTATCATCAAAGGAGTACAGAAATGCCCCAAAGATTGCTCGCTATTGAGACAAGAACTATATCTTTGATAGGCGGAGTCAACAGGAACTTTTTGGTCTTCTACCAGCCATTTCACTAGATCGGTATCTCCGCATTCAGCAGCCACACCCAGTAAGAAGATTTTTTCTTCCGCCGGGAGACTTGCGATAAATTCTCTAGAAAGTGTTCTCTCATCTTTGTGAAGATAATAAGTATCCGTCGTGATTGCTTCAAAATACTGTGACTTAAAGATAGTCACTGACTCCTTGTGGACTTCTGCCGTAGAGGCTTCTTCGGCCTTGGGCGGAGCAGAAGGTTCTTCTGATCTTGCATTAGAAACTGCTGTAACGAGTCCAAATCGAAGCATCAATTGGTACATCGGTCGAAGGTCAATCAGAGGCTTGGAAGAGCAGTAACCATAACGAGAAACATTTTGAGCATTAAGAAAGGTCCGTTGTATCACCGCTTCCACGATTTTCTTTGCAAAAGGATCAGTGGCATCCCTGGATTGAAGGTCGTTTTCAATCGCGACGATCAGGGATTCAGGAATCGGTCGAGTGGGATAATCATCTCCTTCGTGACCTGTTGCATTTTTTAATGCGATCTTTATCTGGTTGAGATTCTTGTTTTGTAAGCCAAGCCCTAACAAGTCTGATGGGCTAACAACTGAATATCCTGACATGTCTCGATTCTCCTATTCTTATTTTACTTTTGAAGTCGAAAAGATAGCACAAAAACATTAAATTTTCATTAAATCTATTTCGTAGGAGCCTTTCGTTTTCGATCTGACTCTAAGAGTAATTTCTTGCGGATTCGGATGGATTTCGGAGTGATTTCGACTAATTCATCGTCATCGATAAATTCCAAGGCTTCTTCCAAACTATGACGAATTGGGGGTGTCAGAATAATATTTTCATCCGAACCGGCTGCTCGGATATTGGTGAGCTGTTTTGCTTTAGTGGGATTCACGACTAAATCGTTGTCTCTGGCATGCAAGCCAATCACCATGCCTTCATACACTTCTGTTCCATGACAGACAAAGAGTTGCCCACGTTCTTGAAGATTGAACAGGGCGTAAGCCACCGCTTTTCCCAGGCAGCTTGAGATCATGGCACCACGCGTTCGCTGATTCTGAATCGCTTGTTTTTTCGGACCATAGTGATGAAAGACATGATGCATAATTCCCGTGCCACAGGTGCAGGTGAGGAATTCAGTGTGGAATCCAATGAGTCCTCGTGAAGGAATCATAAACTCCATTCGAGCTCGTCCTTTTCCATCATGCGACATATCGGTCATTTCAGCTTGTCGCATGCCGAGTCGTTCAATGGCGGCGCCTTGATAGGCTTCTTCGACGTCCACAATCAAATGTTCATAAGGCTCTTCAACTTCGCCAGCCTCATTCGTTTTCATGATGACTTCAGGCCGAGAAACGGCGAGTTCAAAGCCTTCTCGACGCATATTTTCAATCAAAATCCCCAAATGGAGTTCACCTCGACCACTGACTTGGAATTTATCAGGATCATCCAGGGGGCTGACTCGCAGGGCGACGTTATGAATCAGCTCTTGTTCAAGACGTTCCATAATTCGTCGAGAGGGGACATATTTGCCTTCTCGACCCGCAAAAGGCGAGTTATTCACTTGGAAAGTCATGGTGACCGTCGGTTCATCCACTTGCAGAGGCGGTAAAGCTTCTGGGAAATTCAGGTCACAAAGCGTGTCAGAAATATTGGGCGTATCGACTCCGGTCACGCAAATAATATCGCCAGCTAACGCTTCAGGCACTTCAATTTTTTCGAGTCCCAGATGTCCCAGAATCTGAAGAATTCGTCCCTGTTTTTTCGTGCCATCAGCTTTGACAATGATAATGGGGGTATTGGTTTTAATTTTTCCTCGGGTGATGCGACCAATGCCAATCGCTCCCACGTAACTGGAATAGGAGAGCGAAGAAATTTGCATTTGGAAAGGACCATTTTCATCCACTTTGGGGGCGGGCACTTTATCGAGGATGGTCTGGAAGAGAGGATCCATATTGGTAGAAGGATCACTCAAGGAATGTTTCGCATAACCTAAAATAGCAGACGTATAAACGACGGGGAAATCAAGCTGTTCTTCAGTGGCACCTAGATTGCTAAATAAATCAAAGACTTGATTTAAAACCCATTCTGGACGAGCGCCTTCTCGGTCAATCTTGTTGATTACGACGATGGGCTTGAGATGTTGTGCAAAGGCTTTTTGCGTCACAAAGCGCGTTTGAGGCATGGGTCCATCGACCGCGTCGACGAGTAAAAGTACGGAATCGACCATGGAAAGAATGCGTTCCACTTCGCCCCCAAAATCCGCATGTCCAGGCGTATCAACGACATTGATGAGGCAAGATTCATTCGTTCGAGGATCCGTCCAACGAAGAGCCGTGTTTTTCGCGAGAATCGTAATGCCCCGTTCCTTTTCAAGCTCGTTCGAATCCATGACACGTTCCACGAAGGCCGCTCGTTCCCCGAAAGTCCCCGATTGCCTGAGCAGTTGATCGACCAAGGTGGTTTTTCCATGATCGACGTGAGCGATAATGGCAATGTTGCGAAGCTTGCGAGCTTGAGTGCCTGACATAATTAAGGGCTCCTTGAAAAAAGTTTGGGAGGGTATCACGAGTTTTCGCTAAATTTAGCTAAATTTCGCTGGGATCGATATTTTCTGTGATTTTCAACTGATTGCTGCTGGCGAAATACATAATTTCATCAAATAAGGCCGGATATTGATTCTTGAGTTCATGGCTCACCAGAACGCTGGATCTGCCTTGATAGGTTACGGGTCTTAATAAAGTGGAGTAACAAATTCGTCGGCCTTTGAACTCAGATAGTGCATCACAGAGGCGCTCTGCCCAGTCGGAAGGTCTGAAAATTTTCTTGTCGAGCGTGATACCTTCGATGAGGAAAGGTGAGCTTTCATTCGGTTTTTTTGAGGGAGGACTTTTCATGGTAAAATCCAAAATTATTGACGTATTTCTTGTGATTATAGGCTGAATTAGCTTACTAAAAAAATAATCTTTAAATCATCAATTGCGCTGCGTCTAGTGAATCGATACCCTCAGCCAAAATTTTGATGGCGAGATTCGCTGGTGTTCAAGCCCGTATCGTTCTGCATCGGACTTCGCTATACCCGAGCGAAGAAAAGAAATCATTTTATTTCTTTTATTTCTGGCGTTTCGATGATCGGTATTGCACTGGGCGTGTTGGTGCTGATTACCGTTATGTCTGTGATGAATGGATTTGATCGAGAAATCAAAGATCGAATTTTGACGATGATTCCTGAGGTAACGTTGACCACATGGCAGGGGGAAATGTCAGATTGGCAACCCGCGCTTCAAGTTTTATCCCAACAAATTGATGTGATTGCCGTTTCGCCTTTTGTGATGGGACAAGGGATGCTCTCGATGAATGGAACTTCTGCAGCGGTGGTGGTGGAAGGAATTGATCTAAAAACAAAAAATCAAGTCTTGCCCATTGCCAGCAAAATGATTTCGGGCGAATTATCCGATTTAGAGCTCAGTCCTTTTGGTCTCGTTTTAGGGAAAGACTTGGCAGAAAGTTTAGGTGCTGCAGTGGGGGATAAACTGACGATGATCGTGCCCCAAACCTCGCTGAGTCCGGTGGGAGTCTTGCCGATGATTAAGCAATTCACGGTGAAAGGAATCTTCCAAGTGGGTTATCAATACGATTCCAACTATGCCTTGCTGCGTCTTTCGGATGCGCAAAAGCTTTTTCAATTAGGGGACGCCGTGACGGGCATTGAGTTGAAACTTAAGGATGCATTTTCTGCGGATCAATTCGTTGAAATCTTAAGAGAAAAACTTCCTCCTACGTATCGAATTCAAACTTGGATTGAGCAAAATCCTAATTTCTTTAAAGCCTTGAAGATGGAAAAAATGATCATGTTTTTGATGCTTTTGCTGATTATTGCCGTTGCAGCGTTCAATATGCTGTCCTCATTGGTCATGCTGGTTACAGATAAGCAATCGGATATTGCTATTTTAAGAACCTTGGGCGCTTCAAGGGGCTTTATTCTTCAAGTTTTTATGATTCAAGGCATGATGATTGGTTTGATTGGAACCTTGATTGGAACCGCTTTAGGGGTGGCACTTGCCTTGCATGTGACGCAGATCACCAATGCTTTTCAATCCTGGACAGGGACAGAAATTTTAAATAGCTCGGTGTATTACATTGATTTTATTCCCAGTCATTTGGAATTTTCGGACGTCTGGCATATTGCATTAATCTCCTTGAGCTTAAGTTTCGTCTCCACCCTTTACCCAGCTTGGAGAGCAAGTCAAATTAATCCTGCGGAGACGTTACGATATGAATGATCCTCAGCAAAAAATTATTGTGGAAGCCAAAAATATTCAAAAAAGTTTTTGGGATGGGGGACGAGAAGTCCAGGTCTTGAAAGATATTCATCTGCAAATTCGATCGGGAGAAAGTCTGGCAATTTTGGGGGCTTCTGGATCAGGAAAAAGTACCTTGCTGCATATTCTGTCAGGTCTGGATTTGCCCAGTAGCGGAGAGATTTTTGTTCATCAGCAGTCTCTTGTGCTGATGAGAGAGGCGGAGCGAACTCAATTACGAAGCCGATTTTTTGGTTTTGTTTATCAGTTTCATCATTTGCTCCCGGAATTCAGTGCTTTGGATAATGTGCAAATGCCTTTGCTGATTCGAGGAGAAAGCTCGAAAAAATCTCAAGAAAAATCGAAAGCTTGTTTAGATCAAGTTGGTTTATCCGATCGATTTTCGCACAAACCATCCATGCTCTCTGGCGGAGAACGTCAGCGGGTGGCGATTGCACGAGCAATGGTGACGAACCCAGTCTGCTTATTCGCGGATGAACCCACGGGGAATTTGGATTCAGAGACGGCGGCTAAAGTGTTTGAAGTTTTATTACGATGTAACCGAGAGTCTCATACGGCATTGGTCGTCGTAACGCATGATCTTAGTTTGGGCAGCCATCTTCAAAAACAACGGCGATTGTCATCAGGAGAGTTTGTTTAGCGCGATTCCATCTAAGCATCTAAAATTCTTCTTGTGAAAAATAACGAGAAGAAGATGAGTATTTATTTCGTTCGAAAAAAATTATTGAATGCGATGTTATGGGGAATTTTGTTGGGATCCCCAGGATATGCCGCAGAGACGGTGCTATCTGCGCAAGACTTCTCTGACACCATGGCTTTAGTGAAGAGTGATTATGTCGAAGAGGTGTCGGACAATCAGTTGTTTGAAGGTGCTATTGAGGGGATGTTGGAAGAATTAGACCCCCATTCCACTTATTTGAATGAACGAGAATATCAGGAGCTTAAAACGCTCTCAGAAGGGAAACTTTCGGGCATTGGTTTGGAAGTTATGATGAAAAAAACAGGAATTTACGTCATTACCCCTGTCGATGGCTCCCCAGCGCAGAAGGCGGGGGTTTTGAGTGGAGATAATATTGTCAGTATCGATCATGAGTCCGTGATGGGACTATCTCTGGAAGATGCCGTTGATTTGATGCACGGACAAGCGGGAACTCGCGTGAATTTAGAGCTGGTTCGAGAAAGTGAGAAAGATCTTCTTCATTTTGATTTGATTCGTGCTCCGCTCGACATTGAGAATGTCAAAGGTGAATTACTGGATAAAAAATATGCTTACCTTCGAATTTCTAGTTTTCAAGAAGGCACAGCACAAAAAGTTGATGAGGTACTGAAACAGCTCAGCACAAAGGGAAAATTAGAGGGCGTGATTTTAGATCTTAGAAATAATCCTGGAGGCTTGTTGGATGAAGCTGTCAATGTTTCAGATATTTTCTTGGCGGTGAATAGCGTGCCCTATGACAAAGTGATTGTGACAACAAAGGGACGCAATGGCAGCATTCAATCGGTCGCAAAAGTCAGTTCACCTGATCATATCAATGGAATTCCCATGGTGGCATTAATCAATCATGGCACGGCTTCTGCGGCAGAAATTGTGGCAGCAGCTTTGCAGGACGATAACCGAGCCATTGTGATGGGAACTCGAAGTTTTGGGAAAGGTTCGGTGCAGACGATTTTCCCACTTCCAGGTGGAAAAACGGCTGTGAAATTGACAACGGCACGTTACTACACGCCAAAAGGCAGGCCTATTCAAGCGGGGGGGGTGACGCCGGACGTGATCGTGGAGCAAGCAACCGTCTTAGGCATCAAACCGGAAGACAATATGGTCAATGCGGAAAGTGCTCTACCCGGGCATCTTGCAGCAGAAAAATCTAAAAGCTTAAGTGATGAAAAAAGTCTTTCGGGTCAAGATGACAATCCCTTATTGAAAAAAGATTTTCAGCTGCACCAAGCGCTGATGGTTTTGGAGGGGACAGTTTCTTTGGAGAAATAGCCTAGGGCTGGGGAGCGTAGTGCAATAAGCGATGCAAAGCCTGATCCACAAAAGGCTCTGTACCAGCGAGCGCTTGTATCTGTAAAAAAACATTGCTTGCAATCTGCCTTTTTTCTTCCTCTAAAATTACAATCGGATCCCCTACAAAGGTTTCTCCTGGGATATCTTTGACAGATCCGCTCAATTGCCACAGAGCAAGCCAAAGATCTATTTCAAATTGTTCGAGATTTAATGGAGCGGGTACTGTTTCTGGAGGTTCCGCAGCACAAGGTTCAAGGCTCTTGGCCTCCTCTGGTGAAGAGGGTAGAGAGCAAAACACTTCTGGAAACACGGGAGCGCTAAGCACACTAAGAACGTCAAGGACCGCAAGCGCGATAGATAATCTCAAGGAAGTCACGGATATCAGTAAATGGGTTAAAACCGCAAGGACTTCTCCGTGACCGATTAAACCGGGCTCATTCCATAAGGTGCACATAGCGTTATATACAAGAGAGGCTCGAGTTCTGTCCGATAGAAAGTCTTCGCCAGAACGTAATTGTTCTTTCAAGAAATCAAAGGCAGCTAAATCGACGGGCTTGACGGTGAATAAGTCTAAATTTTTCATAGTTTCATATTCAGAAGGAGAGAGTTTTCCTTCCTCACAGAGTATGCCTAAGCGTTTCTCAAGCTTTCTTGCATAGATCCGTGTAAAGGCAAGCCCTGCTTCACTCTGAAGTTCCTGAGCAAAGTGACCAGGGTCCAAACGATACAAGGCTAAAAAAGCCCAAGTCATTTCTGTTGTTGAGGCTTGATGAGGCTGAGATAAAATTTCCTTCGTGAGCGTGGAATCAAAATCACGAATTTTTGAAACAATCCAATAGAGATAGGGACGATGAGGGTAGCGTTCTGCTCCATGTAAGTCGCCTCCTACGGGATAGGATCCATTGTCAATTAAGGATAAATACAAGCGAGAACGAACTTCAGGAATGTTCGAAAAAAAGTCTCTCAAGCTAGGATCCAGTCCTAAACAGGTTGCGATTAATTCTGCAAAACATTCTCGATGCTCACGTTGTTTGAGAAATTTTAGATTCTTGCAGCAGAGTTGAAGAAGGTTTTTGTTGGAAGGTTCGAAGCAGGGAGATAAGAAATTAACGCGAAAATACTCGTGCACAAGATTGAGCAAAGCCAAGCCAAGACCAGGATGGATTTCAATCATGGCTTTAATCTTAAAATATCTGTCTTGATAGGTCTGTGGATTACAGTAAAGGGTGGTGATGCTGTCTTGCAACTGGAGTTGATTCAATTGAATCCCTCCTTTCTCCCATATCACAGCAATGGCAAGGCAATTTTTCTTAGACAAAGCTCTAGACAGTAAAATGTGAGAGGCGAGTTGGAGAAATTCAGGCCGCTCTCCCATCAAATCCCAAATGCGCTTTTCCAAAAATCCGATTGCTGCTGGCTCACACATCTCGTACAAAAAATCTTCGGTTAGTAGGGCTCCTCTCTCCAGCAAGAAAAGAACGAAGTGAAATTTTCGGTGCGTTTTGGCATATTGGAGAAGATTTCCCGCGGTAGCAGACTGCACAAAACGATCAAAATCGGGATGGCTTTGAATTGAGTCCCAGAGGGGATCGGAGCCTGGGCTGAGTGGAGCAGAGGTAGCATGATAAATACAGTATTCCAAGACTTCTCTCGTCAATGGATATCTATGCTCAATCAGGGCTTGAAGCGCTAAGGGGCTCCTGCTCTGGCAAGCCTCTGAAAGTATCACTGATGCGGAATCTTCAGCCTTGCATGGCAGACCTAAAGAAAGCACCCAATCCCAGTCTTCTTTTTGAGCAGTGAGCCATCGTCGAATTATAAAAGGGAGGCTGAGCACTCTTCCTCCCTGTTCTAAAAGCCAAAGTTTGATGATCACTTTTAGCGGTAAAGATTGTCCGATCTGGACAAAGGCAAGATCGAAAAAACTGAGCATGCGTGTATAGGCTGCTAAATTACGGGGAAGAGGATCTTCAAGAAAATCAGGATTCACTTCTGCCCACCAAGCAAAGATGGTGTCGACAATTTGAGTTTTTTGAGAATCAGGCTTCCACTGACCTTTTTTGTCCTCAGTGAGCGCGAGTTCAATCTCTGTTAATATTGTACGTAAGGAATGAGGCGTGCCGAGAGCTCTCAGAGAAACGACGGCCTGTTCTAGAATTTTGGCTTTTTCATGACTTCCAAACAGTTTCGTACTCGCCCGAAATTGTGCTGCTAGCGCAGATAAACGACTCGCCAACACTTCACGATGGGCAAGAGGATTAAAGCCAGCTTCCTCTGAAGGGCTCGGAGCTCCTGCGCCGCCGACCGCGGGTCTGGTTCTTGTTGCTGAAGACATGATAAATCCTTATTATTTTTGTATAAGGCAGGGCTGAACAGTACCATGAATTCACATTGATAAGCAATGGGTTTTGTTGAATTTTATTCGAAATGATTTACGTTTTTTTCGTCATCCCTAACCAGTGGAAAATTTTTAAAGCATTTTCCACTGACAGGCGAGTTTTGCCTTGTTCGAAACGATTTAAAGTGGGTTTGCTGATCCCTGCTAAAGCTGCCAGTTCGTATTGAGTCAGCTTTTGCATTTTTCGCCGTTTTACGGCTTCTTGGACAAGCTCTTGCCAAGCAAGAGGAAGCAGTGATTCCATCGTTTTTCTACCTGTTGAATAAGAAGGGTTTTATTGAAAGTTTTTGGAGCATCCGTGTTTTCTAGTGCAATGAAGTTTTGACATAGTAAAGCCTAATTTACTTTTAAAGCTTAATGTTCAGTATAGTAAATTAAATTTTACTATAAAGATAGTTTTTTGATCAATCGAATTCAATTTGCTGCATTGAGAGTCGCGGATTCGAGTTTCTTTTCTACTCTGAGGAACATCGGTTTTTTGAAAACAAAGTGAAACTCATGAGATTATCCGGAGTACCGGGGAAATTGATCTTAGAAAACGGCGAAATTTTTGAAGGTGAAATGCCTGCAGGGCAAAATCAAGCCATTTTCGGCGAAGTCGTTTTTACCACCGGGATGACCGGTTATGTGGAATCCCTGACGGATCCGGCTTACGAAGGGCAAATTTTAGTCTTTACCTATCCGCTTATTGGAAATTACGGCGTGCCCGATTCCTCTTGTTTTGAGTCGGAAAAAATTCAGGTTCAAGCGATTATTTTGAATGAAGCGGTGGATGAAAAAAGCCATTTTCAAGCTCGACAAGGGTTTGTGTCTTGGATTCAAGAACACAATATTCCGATTTTATGGGGAGTAGATACTCGCGCTTTGCGACAAACTTTGCAGAAAGAGGGAACTCAGAAAGGCGTGATTCTGAAACACAATCAAACTCATGCACCATTTGAATCTTTTTCGATGCAAGACTTTCTGAAATCTAAGTTTCGTCCTCCCATTCGATTCATCAATCCGGGAAGAGAAAAGACCCTTATCATTGTGGATTGTGGATTGAAGCAAAGCCTGATTTGTCAGTTGCAAGCATTTTCGGGGACGCTAAAAATCGTCCCTTATGATTATGATTTCAGTCAAGATGCTTTTGATGCGTTGGTTCTATCGAGCGGTCCAGGGGATCCTAGCTTCTGGACAGAGACGATTGAAAATGTGAAAAAAATTCTTCCTTTAAAAAAACCGATTTTTGGAATTTGTCTGGGTTTGCAAATTTTAGGGCTGGCCATTGGAGCTAAGATGCTTCGATTGCCGTTTGGGCATCGGGGTTTGAATCATCTTTGTCTCGAGGTCTCGACACAAAAAATCTATGTGACCGCTCAAAACCATGGATTTGCTTTGGATGAAGGCAGTTTACCAGAAGGCTGGATCGTGAGTTTTCGACAGGTCATGGATGGCAGTGTTGCAGGCATTGCTCATAAAGTTTGGCCTTATTGTGGGGTGCAATTTCATCCGGAAGGGGGGCCGGGGCCGAGAGAGGTGGATTTTTTTTGGAAAAAGAAGTTTTTCAATAATGAGCCCTCCGAGGGCGAGGGTAGACTTTTCATCACCTTCCCCCTCGAGGGCGAGGGTAGACTTTTCATCACCTCCCCCCCCGAGGGGGAGGGTAGACTTTTCATCACCTCCCCCCCCGAGGGGGA
>OBEQ012499003.1_pt1 | contig 27246 bp, 22 predicted proteins | sample 1670901 | NCBI WGS metagenome assembly OBEQ01 (sample SAMEA104232315, study PRJEB22302) | groundwater metagenome | biome: forest; feature: aquifer; material: groundwater | place: USA | collected 2011-08-07 | depth 5.4 m
TCGGGCGCTGTCAATGACATTGAGACACCAAGGCTTCAGTAATTAGAGTCGCGTTGCGAGCGATCATCACAACCCCGACATCAGCATTTGGTTGATGAATGGAGGCGACCTGTTGGTCGTCCGACACGACGATCGTCGTTCCTGGGGCATCCTGACGCGCCGGTTTTTTGACAGGCGGGTTGATCCAGACGGCGGTCGGCAGATCGGCCGGTCGCGGCGGTCCGTTGACGAAGCGTTCGGGATGCGCCACGTACGCGGCAGCCAGCACCACCTCACGACGCGCGCGCACCGCAGCGGCGTGGCCGAAGTGGACAACCGCCGGCGGCAGGAAACCGAGCCCGCTGTGATGATGGTCGTGGTTGTACCAAGGAAAGAACGATTGGCAGAAGGCGCGGCCGTCTGCGATCGATCCAAAGCGGTCCGGAAACTGCGGGCAATATTTGAGCGTCCTGAACTGGGCTTCGGAAAATGGATTGTCGTTCGACACGTGCGGACGGCTGTGGGTCTTGGTCACGCCGAGGTCGGCCAGCAACAGCGCCACCGGTTTGCTTTTCATGGACGACCCGCGGTCCGCATGGAGGGTGAGTTGGCCTGGCTGAATGCCGTGCTTCGCGCAGGTCTCGCCGATGAGGCGCTCGGCCAGGGTGGTGCTCTCGTGGGGCGCGAGCATCCAGCCGACGACGTACCGGCTGAAAATGTCGAGGATGACGTAGAGATAAAAATACGTCCACTTCGCCGGACCCAAGAGCTTCGTGATGTCCCAGCTCCAGACTTCGTTCGGACGCGTGGCCAGCAACTCCGGCGCGGCGTAATGCGGGCGCCGTACCTGATCGCGCCGCTCGTTGATTTCGTGCGCATCGTCGAGGACCCGATACATCGTGCGCGGCGAACAGAGGTAGGTCCCCTCATCGAGCAGGGTGGCGTGGACCTGGGCCGGCGCCTGATCGATGAAGCGCGTATGGAGCAGATCCAAGACGCCCTGACGTTCGATCGAATCCAAGGCACGGGGCGGCGCCGGTCGAGGGCGCGCGACCGCGGCCGGTCGACGCCCTCGATACAGCGAGGCCCGGGGCAGGCCCAACACCCGACACGCGGGCGCGGCCCCCAAGGTCGGCGTCGCGTCGTGCACCGCGCCCATCAATCGTCCTCGTCGCTCACGAACGGTTTCAGGGGGATCTGTAGGAGTTCGGAAACTTTTTTTTGGAAGGCGAGCAGGGCTTCCGCCTTCTGGAGCCGCGACGTCAAGCGGCGATTTTCCTGTTCGAGCTGCTTGAGCTGCGGATCAACGGCGGTCATCTTCCGGCCGCGTTTCTTCGGCGTCAACCCGGCTTCGCGCTGCTGGCGCCACGTGACGACGTGCGAGGAGTACAGCCCCTCCTTTCGCAGGAGCGCCCCGAGCTCGCCGTGCCGCGTACAGGCGTCCGCCCGCCGCAGGATCGCCAGCTTGTAGGCGGTCGTAAAGCGCCGTCGCGCATGGCGCGCGGGGACCTCGGAGTCCGGCGGAACGAGCACCACGTCGGGCTCGAGTGTGGAAGACCCTCCGCTACGGGCCGCCTCGCTTCGCTCGTCGCCCCTGCGCTCCGGCTCGTCCACACTCGACTGGGTGGCCAACATCGAACGGATCTTGCTCATCAACGTCCTGACACCTCCCCGCCCTCAACACTAATTTCCCGGGGGTAAAGTGTCTCAGCTATCTTGGCAGAGAGGGAGTTCTCGAACGGCGCACTGAAGAGCCCGAGTTGCATCTTCGGTAGTGCCGACTTCTCTCCCTTCATCCGCGCGCGAACCGCGTTGAGAATGCTCGCCGGATCGATGCGCTCGTGCACGTGGAGCGAGACGGTGTCCACCCTGAAGCTCGTACGCTCCGCCTTGCCGGCCCAATTGAGGTATGGTCCGGCCTGGCGCTTGATCTGCTCGAGCGCGCGGCGCATCACATCTTCTTCGCCGCTCGCCAGCGCGTCGTCAATTAACGTTTCGACCTGCGCACGGCCGATGTCGAATTGAAGTGCCGGATCTATGTGCGGGTCGTACGCCCATGTCGTTTTGGGCTGCTCGGGGTCCGTGTCGGGATCGACCATCCCAACTTCTGGATTGTTCTTGCGTCGATCCGCGTGTCGATAGCTCAAAACCTGCGGCTCCTGGTCGCTCGCCCGTCGGCGGGGAGACGATGGCTGCGACGCGAAGAGGCGCACAGCGCCAGCTTTCCCCCGTCCCTTCGCGAGCACGCCCTCGTCGATGAGCGCATCGCGAACGGACGCGAAACTCTCGTCGTCGATCTCGTGTCCCAATTTGGCTTCAAGCGCCTGGCGGAGATGAGTCTGGCTAACCGCGTCGCCGTTCGCGGGCACCAAGCCGAGCATGACTTCGCGGAGCGCTTTCTTATTGTTCATTGGCTGAGATGGCAACTCACTGATGCGATCCGATGTGGTTGCGCCGCAAGCAGGCTAGAGGATACGGCAATCTGGCTGTCGCGAGAGGTCCTAAGGGTCAGCGCGGGCCGAGCAGGTTCCTCAGCTTCGCCTTCTTGACCCTTCGTTCGGGCTCGTCGAGGCCCCCCTCCAGCCATCGCGCCGTGCTTTCAGAGAGCAATCTGACCTTCATGGCGGTCCTTCTTTCCGCTCCGCGGTGGCGTGTCCTTGACCGCACGAGAGCCAAGCGTTCCGGGCAGAAAACGGAGCAGGCACCACACTTCATCGCCGCGACGGCTTGCCTCAATCTCAATATCACCGCTGCCGATCGGGCCTCCCTCGGATGTCTGCCAAATCTCCAATGCTTCACGGCCGCGCACCGAGCGCTGACCGGCGGCGAATGCCTCGGCGGCGAGGCTCGTTTCGGGCACCTGCATGTTCTCGTGAAGACGGATTCCAAGCGGTTGAACGGCTGGACTGGCCGAGGCCAGACGCACCCGAAGCCTGGCCTGCGGCGCGTTGGTCTCGCTTAGCCCGCTCAGCAGATCATCAAGCTGTTTCGTCTCGGCGTGCTTGTATCCAAGCCGCGCTCTGATGAAGTACACGGGATCAGCGCAATTACGGAGGCACGCGTAGAGAGTCGACTCGCGACTCGCGTCCGGCGCGATTTCCGCGCGCACACGTTCAACAACGTCGAAGGTCAGGCAACCGGCTCTCGCAAGGTGCCGAGACAGGACCGGCTGAAACAGATCCGGATGAAACGCAAGGACACCCGCGATTTTGTCAACCAGGACTTCTTCTGGATGTTTTTTCTTTGCGTTCGTCTTGCGAAATGCGAACCGCAGCTGTCTTCCATCGAGCAGGAGATGGATCACCTCGTGCCATTTGCTGAAGTAACTTCGCGAACGATGCCATCCGCGGCAGTTGATTGCGGCGAGGAAGGGCATTTCCCAGGGGTCACGATTCTGACGCTGCAAGATGACGGCGTCCGTGCTGTCGTCGAGCTCTTCTGCGAGGCGTGCGAGAACCGGTTCGCGGCTGGGGGGAATTCTTGAGAGAAGCGCGTCGACATCCCCGTCGCTATGGATTTCCACGATCTCCACGGCAAATGAGACTGCGATCTTTTGAAGCAGGTCGGTCAGGTTGGCCGGCGTTCCGTGCGCCACAATCCACGTGCGGACCTTCTCAAGCGCATGGTTGATGAGCAGCGTCTCGACGTCACCATGCGTTGAGAGACCGAGCCGCTTGGCGGCGGACACCAGTTCGCGTTGGTAAGCGCGCCGATCCACCTCCTTCACTTCAGTCCTCCAGAAAATCTTTCACGCTTTCATACAGCCGACGCCAGTATTCCTTGTCCTTGGCAACGCGCTCGTCGCGCCGGTGCGTCTTCACGGAACGCGCGACGTCAAGGAGAGCTACCGTCTTCCGGTAACTCAAGGCCATTTCCTCGGCCAATGCGTGGAGATCTGCCGGAATCTCAACGCTCGTCGGCTTGTAGTCGGGTGCGGGTTCGCCGCGGAGCAGGTAGTCGAGGGAAGCCCCCAGCACGTTCGCAACCCGAAGCAGCCGCTCGCCACTGATGTCCGATCCTTGTTCGACTTCCCACAAAAAACTCTTCGATATTTCCGATTTGTCCGCCAACTGCTCCAACGTGAAGCCGCGTTGGTTCCTCACAAGCCGAATTCGGCCTCCGACTGTTGTCGGCTCGTTTCCTGGATCAGGCATAACCCTATGTATTCACGACAGTTGCGTCCACTGCGCCGCAAGAGTTGCGGCAACTACCAGTATATAGGTATAATACGGTTAACAGGTATGTCGGTCCGGTCTACCGGCACAGTTCCTTTATATGCGCACATTGGCGGCCGGGCAAGAGGAAACGCGAGGCGACGTGCAACGAGGCACGTTCCCCACCTGGAATGGAAAGCGCCGGCGAAACAGTAGGAGCTCGAGCAATGCACACGGTTACCTTCTTCCCCCTCGGCAACGCCGACTGTTGTCGCCTCGACCTGGCAGACGGCCAGAAGATCCTGTTCGACTATGCGAACACGAGGTGCTCCGATGACCCGGCGGACAAGCGGGTCGACCTAGCCGAGGAACTCCGCACAGATCTGAATGCGGCCAAGCGTGATTTCTACGAAGTCGTTGCGTTCACGCACCTGGACACCGACCATTTCTGCAGGGCAACTGAGTTCTTTGAGCTTCGTCACTCAACGAAGTACCAAGGCAAAGACCGCGTAAAGATCAACACGATGTGGGTCCCGGCCGCTGCAATCTACGAGGAGCGCGCCGATTTGTCCGAAGAAGGGCGGATTATCCAGGCCGAAGCGCGGCACCGGCTCGAAAAGGGCGAGGGCATCCGAGTCTTTTCACGTCCGGCAAAGCTCGAGGAGTGGTTGAAATCGCGAGGGCTGACGCTCGAATCGCGATCTCACCTCATTACAGACGCGGGACAGGTTGTACCGGGTTTTTCGTTGGCCGAGCATGGAGTTGAGTTCTTCGTCCATTCTCCGTTTGCCAGTCGACAGAACGATGGCACCTTCATCGATCGCAACACGTGCTCTCTGGTCATGCAGGTGGTATTCGAGACGCTCGGCAGGCAAACGAAGATGATCCTGCCAGCCGACACGACGCATGAGGTGTGGACTGAAATTGTGCGCATCACGAAGTTCCACGGCCGGCCCGAGCGCCTCGAGTGGGATCTCTTCAAGTTGCCGCATCATTGCAGTTATTTGTCCCTCGGCCCAAACAGGGGCAAGGACAAGACTGAGCCCGTCGAAGCGGTCCGCTGGATCTTCGAAGATCAAGGTCAGCTCGGGGCCATCGTCGTGTCGACAAGCGATCCGATCCCAACGAGTGGCGACGACGACCAGCCGCCGCATCGTCAAGCGGCGCACTACTACCGCGACAACCGTCGTCAGAACGGAGGCACCTTCATCGTCACGATGGAGCACCCGAAAGCGTCGTCTCCGGAGCCGTTGGTGATCACGATCGACCACCGCAAGGCGACGATCAAGAAGCGCGCGATCGCGGCATCGGTGGCGGTGACCTCGGTTTCGGCGCCGAGGGCGGGTTCTCCGCAGTCGTGAGCAACGGGTTGATTGACGCGCCTGGCGAACTGGCCCTCATTACGCAGCTCACTGCACCAAAGGCGCGCGACCTGACTGCGCGCCTGTCGAGTGGCAGCATTCCGTTTTCCTCGCTTGTGGAGTGCCGAACAGCACCGACGTTCGACGTCGTGGTGCTCGAGATCGAGACCGAGATTCCACAGATCCGCGAGCACGACATCCGGGCCGTCGAGCGGCTGGCCGCGTGCTTTGATCGCGACGACTCCAAGGTCCCCGAAGTATTTGCCTTACGCCAGGACTTTCCCGCAACCGCACACCTGTTCCCGCCGGTCGACGCAGTCCCGAAGCACCTATGCCTATTCGAGGAGGAGTACGCCGAGCTTCGGCGGCGATGGACGTCGGCGTTCTTCGTGCGGCGATTGCAGGATTGGCTGAGGTTAACCGCTCGCGGGGAGCTGCATGCCCAAGACCAGCCACTCGAACAAGCGCTCGCGGGGACTGGACACCGCATCATCCTGCCTCACCGACTATCGCAACCGTCAGAATTTGGAGCGACCGGTGACATCGTTCCGATTCAAGTCACTGCGGTAGACGAACATCGCGGGAGTTTCCTCATGCTCACTGCGATCGCCGACACTCCGGCCGACCGGAGTCTTGGCCGCTATTTCGCCTTGTCGTTCACGTCGGCGCCACATGCTCCCGGAGCGATTACGACGACACCGCGCACGCTAGATGACCTGCAGGCGTTCTTGGCGACTGCGGGTGACGATTTCGTGGAAGTGCTACGTCGTCGCTTGCTGGACTGGCCGCGTCAAGAACAGGCTCTCGCATCACAATTGATTCTTATAGTCCGGATTCCGAAACGGCGCGACGAAGTGGCCCCAATCGAGAGTCTCGAGACGTGGGCATTTCTCGGGCCCTCGGTGCGCGACATCGGAGTCGCCCTTGGCGTCTGGGAATCTACCGCGAGCGGAATTGCTTTGATGATTCCACCTCGACGGGAGCGCCAGGGAGAGTCGGCACCGCTGGATGCGCTCTCGGTGCACTTTCGAATCTCGCGCGCGGATGCAGCTCAGCTCAACGGAAGGGCCGCTGCTGACGATCGTCGCATCGTCGCGATCGGTGCTGGAGCACTCGGCTCACAGGTCGTCATGAACTGTGCCCGAGCGGCTTTCGGTCGCTGGACGGTTGTCGACCGCGATCGGCTGTTGCCTCACAACGTCGCTCGTCACGCCCTCGGCGAATTCGGAATCGGTTACCACAAGGCGCTTGTACTAGCCAGTGCGGCGAACCGTCTAACGGACGACGAAGATGCGTTCGAGCCTGTCGTTGCTGACGTGCTGTCATCCGGCCCCGAGAGCGGAACTATCGATGATCGCCTTCGGAACGCTAGCCTCATCGTCGATCTCGCGGCCTCCGTTCCGGTGGCGCGCTACCTCGCACACGATGCGCCCGGATCGGCAAGGCGAGTGTCGCTGTTCCTGAACCCGGTCGGGTCGGATCTGGTTATGCTGGCGGAGGATCGGGAGCGGCAGATTCGGCTGGACATGCTGGAGATGCAGTACTACCGATCCATCCTACGCGAGCCGCAACTTCGTGATCACTTGCGACGCCCGGATGGACACGTCCGCTACGGGAGATCGTGTCGCGATGTCAGCTTGCGCCTTCCCCAGGCACTCGTTGCCCTCCATGCAGCGATCGCGACGCGCCAGCTCTGCCTCGCGGCTGACGATGATGCGGCGGGCATACGGATTTGGAAAACGGATGACAACTCACCTGATGTGCCATCTGTCAGCATTGCCGTTTCGCAGGTCAGTTGTCGCGCTCTCGGAGCTTGGACCGTCCTCTACGACAACCATCTGCTCGAAACAATTCAACGGCTGCGAGCGGAGCGCCTTCCAAACGAAACCGGAGGCATCTTGCTGGGCTCGTTCGACATCGAGCGGAAGATGATCTACGTGGTTGACACGATTCCGTCACCAATCGATAGCGAGGAGCGCCACACGTTGTACATTCGCGGACGCGAAGGACTCCAAGAGCAGCTCGAACTCGCCCGACAGCAGACCTTCCAACAGCTCGAATACGTGGGCGAGTGGCACTCGCACCCGGACGGCGTCGACTGCTTGCCGAGTAGAGATGATCTCAACGTACTGAGCTGGCTCACGAGCCACATGGACGCCGACGGCGTGCCCGGTGTGATGCTGATCGGTTGTGAGCGAGACCAGCTCGCCATCCTGCTTGCACAGGTCGCCGGAGAGTAGGACCCAACGATGGACGTTTCAAATGTGACCGTCCGCTTCGATGCCGAATCCAACAATGTGTTCTTAGGCGCATAGATGCGAATCGCCGTTGCGCTTTCCGGCGGTGGCTTTCGAGCGTCGCTGTTCCATCTGGGAGTGCTCCGCAGAGTAGCCGAACTCGGTTGGTTGAGCCGCGTAGGCGCAATCTCCGGCGTCTCAGGAGGGAGCATCATCGCGGCGTTCGCAGCACTGCGATGGAGCGACATGCTGTCGGCAGGCGGTGACGGTGCGGCGTTCGACAGAGTCATCGCAGTTCCGTTCGTCAATGCGATCACGACAAGAAGCGTTATTGGTGACTGGTTAAAGCGGGTGGCACGTGTGGCGCCGAGGCGAGTACTCGACGCGACCTTCACGCGAACCGAAGCATTTGGAGACGTGCTCGGAGAATTACTCTACGACGGTCGGCTGTGCACCGACCTCCCTGAATCCCCCTACATCGTTCTGAACGCGACAAGTCTGATTTCCGCCCGTGCCTGGCGGTTCACGCGAGATGGACTCGGAGATTCACGAATCGGGTACTCGACCTGGGGGAGCAACACCGTCGTGTATCGCTCGGGCATGCTGTCGCCGCAAGTGCCGCGTTCCCGCCGATCTTCTCGCCGGCACGGATCGATCCACGCCAGTACTCCTTTGGCGGAACCGTTTACAGCGACAAGCCGGTGGCCCTTCGAAAGACTATTGCGCTCACGGATGGCGGCGTGTACGAGAATCTCGGGACCGAGGTTCTGACCAAGCCGACTCCGCTCCCTGGCGGAAAGGTGCTTCAGCCTGCTGAGTTCCTTCTGGTCAGCGATGCAGGATACCCAGCGCGGCACCAATATGAGCTCCGATGGCTCCCCGGCCTCGCATCGTTCTCGGTGCTGGGGCGTGTGAACGCCATCGCTATGGAGCAGGTGTCGGCGTTGCGACGTCGAATGCTGGTTAAAGCATTTGAGGACGGCCAGCAACAGGGGTTACTCGTGGCCCTTGGCAGTAGCCTCGAGCGCATTCCAGCCGGGGGCGGTGAGGAGTACCGGAGGTTGGTGGGTGCGGAGTCATGTCCGACCACGGATATCGTCAATCGAATTCACCGAGTTCGGACGCACCTTAACCGCTTTACCCGTGAAGAGGGCGAAGCGGTCATGTATCACGGCTACGTACTCACAGATGCGTTCCTATGGGCCAGAAGGCTCCACCTACCGGCGGATTATCGGCGTCCTGATTGCGCGCCCCAATGGCGTATCGCCTTTACGCCGGATGTCATCTCTCGGACCCGGAACGCGCTTGGAAGGTCTCATCGCGTTTGGTAACGCCGTGGCCAGGCGCGGTGGCGGACGACCCGGCTACGATCGGGCTCGACGAAGGCATCCTGAACGCAGTTCTAGGCTAGCGGTCTGAGTCGATTGGAAAGGGCCAACATTGTGGATGACAGGGGGGATCACACACGAATCACCGTGAAACCCAATCGCCTCACGAGTGACGTGCAGAGTTGGAGCTTGCACTCAACGCCTGAGCTTCGGTAAGGTCGGCCGACAGTTCTCTTCACACTGTTTTCTATGAACACAACGTGGGATCTCGCAGAGACGCAAAGGCTGACGGAGCACCCGGCTGTCCGCTTGCTGAGAAGCCAGAATTCCGCGCTCACCCTCACGTTTTTGCACCGCGCATTCAAGGAACACCACGCCATTGTTGTGCCTGAATCGCATCTGCGCGCCCGACTGGAAAATTTTCTCGACGAGGCGCGCGCTCACCGGCCCGGAGCTTACGCTCAGACGGCCACCGAGTACCTCAGTGCTTGGTGCGGATCCGAACAAGTACTTCTGAAAAAGCTCTACAGCGATGAAGCCGAGGAACCGGTCTTCGAACTCACCACCGCGGCCGAACGCGCCATGCAATGGCTTGAAGACCTTCAAGCGCGGCCGTTCGTCGGTGCGGAATCAAGACTCGAGTTGATTTTTCGCCAACTCGAAGAGATCGTGCTGTTTTCAACGCCGGACGTCGATCGGCGCGTAGCGGCTTTGCGGGCGCAGCAGGCCGCACTACAGGCCCAAATCGAATCAATTGAGAGAACGAACACCGCGGAGGCCTACACAGCGGTCCAGCTCACCGAGCGATTCGCCAACGCGCTCGATCTTGCTCGAGGGCTCGCTGGCGACTTCCGGCAGCTTGAAGAAAACTTCAAGGAGGTCGCCCGAGTACTTGCCGAGGCGCAAACCAAGCCCGGAGCGACGAAGGGGCGCATTGTTGGGCAATTGCTTGACACCCATGCGGCTCTGAAGAGTTCGTCTCAGGGGCAAAGTTTCTATGCCTTTTGGGGGCTGCTCTCGTCGCCCGAACGGCAACAGCGTTGGCGGGAGTTGACCCGCGAGGTCTATCGTATGAACGCAATCGACCAGGGCTTGCGCGCCAATCGGTTGCTCGACCGCCTTTCCAGCCGGCGGGGGAACGCGTCGTGCGCTCGAACGAGCGTATGGCCGCAACTCTACGGCGTGCGCTAGAAAACGCAGCCACGGGCGAAGACCGGCGGCTGCGGGAACTGATACGGCAGATCCAGCAATTGGCTCTGGCTTGTCGCACTTCGCCTCCGCCCGAGGACGGGTTTTGTGACCTCGCCGGATCGCCAGATTTGTTCACGAGCTTCAGCCGAGCATTTTGGCAACCAGACGTCGCCGGCCACGTTGCCGGCGATCTCACCTTTGCTTCCCAGGCACTGGACTGGGAGATGGTGAATCGATTTCGGGGGCTCGTGGATCTGAACGTCGGACGGCTTCGCGATCAAGTGCGCCTGTGTCTCGTAGCTGCTGAATCAGTGCTCTTATCCCAAGTCCTTGAACGGTTTCCACCGCGGGAAGGCATCCTGGAGATCGTCGGCTACCTCGTCGTCGCGATGCAAGATTCGCAGCACTATGTCCCCGGCGATCAGTTTGCCGACGTGAGCTTCGAGGCTGGTCCAGGCAGAAGCGAATGCTGGCGCGTGCCGGAAGTCCTTTTCACACGAGCGCAGTAGACAGATGGAAACAAGCCACACGTACCCCGAGCGTTCTTTCGTTCAAGCGCGTCTATTGCTCGAACCAATTTATCGAGAGGACAGCTCGCTGTGGGAAGCGTTGCGCGCAGAACGTGACGCGGTCTCGCACTATTTTCGCCAAGTTGGGCAGGAGCTCGTAATCGACGAGGCGGAAGGCTACGCCTTTCTGCGCCAGATCGAATTCGAGGGCGGCGAACTGGTGCCGCGCATCGGCCGCCGTCAATCGCTCGGCTACACGGCGACCCTTTTGCTCGTCTGTTTGCGCGAGGAGATGGCTCGTTTTGACGCAGCTCCCGAAGAGTCGACCCGGCTCGTGCTGACGCGCCAGCAGTTACGTGACCTCGTTAGCCATTTCCTGCGCGAGACCAACAATCAGATTCGCGATGCTCGAACAATCGACACCGCAATTCGGCGCGTCGAGGAGCTGGGATTCTTACGAGCCTTTGGACCGTCGGATGCGGAGACCTTTGAAATAATGCGAATCCTAAAAGCTCGCTTTGGTCCATCTGACTTGCAGCAAGTAAAGGACCGCCTCGCCAGTCATGTCGAACGAGGAGCCTGAAATCATCGGCGACGACGTCGCCCCAGTGGAGCCAGGGTTCCGGCTCGAGAGGCTGGAGCTCTGGAATTGGGGTACTTTCCATGGGGAAGCGCAAACCCTGGAGCCACGTGGCGGTTGGGCTCTGTTGGTCGGTGACAATGGTTCTGGAAAGTCGACGGCGATTGATGCGCTGCGCACTCTGCTGGTGCCGCCGCGGATCCTGAATTACAACGACGCGTCAGGCGACGGTCGGCGTACCGGGGGCCGCGACCGTACGCGTCGTTCCTACGTACGGGGCGCGTGGGCAAGTTCGAGTACCGTCGATTCGACGGCACCCACGACACAACATCTGCGCGAAGCCGGCACCTTGAGCGCGATTGCCGCCGTGTTCACCGACGCGCGACAACAGGTCTCGGCGACGTTGGCACAGGTGTTGTGGGAGCACGAGGAACAGGTGCGTGAACTCTACGCGGTCGCTCCCGGTCGACGCAGCCTGCGCGAACTCCTAGGTGGACACACCAACAGCAGCGAAATCAGGCGCGCGGCCCGCCGCAGTGGTTGGTTAGTTGAGGACAGTTTTGCCGCCTACGCCGAGCGGATGCGCAGCCTGCTTCATATCCCCGGCGACAAGGCTCTCGAGGTATTCAATCGCGCAATCGGCATGAAGGAAGTCAGCGACATCGACTCGTTCGTTCGACAGTTCATGCTGCCGGCCGCCGAAACGTTTCCATTCATTCGTGACACGGTGCAACCCCATTACAGGACGCTCCTCGATTGCTGGGCCGCCATCGAACGCGCTGAGCGACAGATTGCCTTGCTCAGTCCTGTGGCCGAACGTGGAAGTCGTATCGAGCAGGGCGAGCAGCGCATTGATGCCTGGAGGGAGTTGCAGGAGCTCGCGGTTCCGTTCTTTGCCAGTCAGCACCTCGCTTTGCTTCGAGCGCACCAAATCGAACTGGCGACTGCGGTGGCTTCCGCTGAGGCCGCGCGTGCCACCGTCGCCGATCGCTTAACGGAGCATCGCCGTGAACGCGACGATGTGAACGCAGCTATTGCCAGCACCGATGTCGGGCCGCGTCTGCAGTCCATCGACCGCGAATTGAAACATGCCGAGCAGGCACGACAGAACGCGCAGCAGCGCCGAGGGCGGGTTGAGCCGGCGGCAGACCTGCTAGGAGCCATGGCTAGCCTGACTGATGCCGCTAGCTTCGTCGGAGCCGGTCCCGAGTGGGAGGAACGAGAACGAGCCGAGAGCATCATCGCGAGCGAGGCGGAAGAGTTGCGCGCTGCCAAACGGCATAACCAAGAGATGGCCCTTGCCGTCCGCATCGAAAAGACCGCTGAACTAGAGAGCGTCGAGCGCCACCGCGTCAACATTCCCCGTGAATTTCTCGCCCTTCGTTTACGCCTCTCCCAGGTCGCCGACGTTGCACCCGAGACGATGCCATTCGCCGGCGAGTTGATTGAGGTGAGAAGCGCGTACGAGGATTGGACCGGAGCTATCGAACGCCTGCTGCGGGGCTTTGGCCTGTCGCTCCTCGTCCCGGAAGCGTTGTACAGGCCAGCGGCTCAGTTCATAAACTCCAATACCCTCGGCCTCCGCCTTACGTTTCATCGTGTACCATCTCAGCTGGTCTCACCACCCAGCCTATCGAACGACCGCGTCCCGGGCCGACTCGAATTTCGCGTCGACCATCCTCTGTACCTGTGGGTCGCTAGCGAACTCGTTCGTCGTTTCAACCACCGCTGTTGCAGTTCGATCGCTGAACTCGAAGGGGTCGACCGTGGTCTCACGCGCGAAGGCTTAGTCCGCGAAGGGACTCGCCACGTCAAAGACGACTTCAGGTCAGTCGACGACCCTAGCGCGCGAATCTTGGGATGGTCGACGGATCGTAAGATAGCTGCTCTGCGCCGCCACATTGCTGAGGCCGATGAGCGAGCTCTCGATGAAGCGACGGCAGCAGCCGCCGCCGCTCGCGTAGCCGTCTCGGCGCGCGAGCGCGCCGCCGCCGCGCGCGAGTTACTGAGCATAGTGGAGTTCTCGGAGATCGACCCTCAGCGTTGGCGGGCCGAGGTTATGCGATTGCGAGCCGAGCAGCAACTGCTTGAGCGCAGCTCGCATCAACTGCGGTCTCTGCAGGAGCGCTTGAGGGAGATTGACGTATCCATCTCTACCGGTGAAGACGAGTTGCGTGGGCGGGACGGCGACCTCGGGCGCCTACGCGATCGGCTGGAAGCTTGCCGGCTTCGAGCCCAGGACCGAGAACGGCAACTCGCCGAGGTTGCAGCTTTTGACCACGATGGATTAGAGGGCGCCTTCGCCGAGATCACCGCGGCGTTACCACCCCTCACACTCGACAATGCCGATCAGCTCACGCACGCTGCTCATCAAAGTCTTCAAGGACGGATAAGTAACGAGCAACGGCGTGTCAACGAAGCTGCAGAGAAGATGATCGCCGGCATGAGCGACTTCCTCGGTCAGTTTCCAGAGTTCCGGCAGACGCTCGAAGTTGGGCGCGCCTACGCTGAAAGCTTCACGGCTGCGCTCCGCCGGATTGAAGGAGAGGATCTCCCTCGGCATCGGGAACGATTCGAGCACTACCTCAATGAAAACCTCGTTGGTGATCTGCTCATGCTGAATCGACGTCTCGAGGAACACCAGGAGGCGATTGAAGGACGCATCGACGAAATCAATCAGGCGCTCAGCGGCATTGATTACGCGGACGATACCTATGTTCAGCTGCGGTTAGTGAGCCGGCTCGGGCAGGATGCTGCGGACTTCCGCCGCTCGTTGCGTGGCTGCTTCGAACACGGCATCGCTCCGGCGCCTGACGAACGCCTTCGGATCTTTGAGCGTGTGCGCCTGCTACTCGAACAGTTTCAACGTGATCCTGATGGCACGCAACGCATGACAGACGTGCGCACGTGGTTTGCTGCCGGTGTCCGGGAACTGCGCCGCGCTGACAACGTAGAGGTCAACTATTACGCCGCGAGCACAGGGAAATCCGGCGGACAAAAAGCCAAGCTGGCCTTCACTATTCTTGCGTCAGCGTTGTCCGCGCAGTATGGTCTCTCGACCGCCCCAGCTGACGCGCCAAACTTTCGGCTCGTGGTTATCGACGAAGCGTTCTCGCGGACTGACGAGTCCAATTCCACCCGCGCCATGCAGCTGTTCGCTCGCCTCGGGTTTCAACTGCTGATAGTCGGACCATTCGACGCAAAGGCGAAACTCGCCGTGCCGTTCGTGCGGACGATTCATCTTGCGTCGAATCCATCGGGGAACAGCTCACGCCTTGTCGCTCTGACGCGCGAGCAGGTCGAGGCAGCGCCCGACGACATTGCGCCTCGGGCGGGGTTATCCCAACCGAGCATCGCACCAGCGTCCTCGGCGTAGGGGACAACGGCAGTCCTTGCATGCTGAAGCCCGCGGATATCCTAGGTCTGGCCTTGCGTAAGTGGCCCGCAGTCCTGCGAGCCGAGGCAGCGGGAGAGAATCCGTTTCCGCTGCAGATTCCGTTCGGCCGACCTCGCACCACTGCGGACTTTGCAGTGGTGCGAGACGAGATCGAATCTCTGACGGCCGCGCACCACGAGTGGCGGATTGACTGGCAAGAAATTCAAACTCGCAAGTGGGGACGTCAGCGCTGGCCCATGCGAATCGCATTCGATTCTGCCGAAGAAATGGCAGCTGCGTTGGGACGGTCCGGAGAGCTCAAGGCATTCCGAGCGTGGCTGCGACGAGCGAGAGACGAATGCCCATCGTTGGAGCCATGGTTGTTAGCGAAAGCGCACCGCATCGTCGACTACCTTGAGGACTGGGCCGCCCTTGTGTCTGTGTGTGCATTTTTTGACGCAAACCCTTGCCCGAGTTGTTTCGCTCGCCAGATTCCACTCCCGGTGGGCACGAAGTTCATTGAAGAGCACGCCGGAATTCTGCGCGAGCTTCTCGACGTCGTTCTTGGCGATCGCGCCAACCTCGATGGCGCAACGTTCCCAGAGCGATTTCATCTTCTTGTGGATCCTCCGCAAGTACGTTTTCGCTTTCTTGATCCAGAGCTGCGCACTCGCGTCGGCTGGCCTGTAGCCGACTGCTCCGTTCCGGCTCCGGTTTTTGCGGATCTCGCTTGGACCGTTCCGCGCGTGCTCGTCGTTGAGAACCGGGACGTGTTCATGTGTTTGCCGGATGTTCCGCACACGCTCGCCGTCTTCGGCTCGGGGAAGGCGGCGTCATTGCTCCCCGCTTGCCACTGGATGAACGCCGCAGAGATCGTTTATTGGGGTGATTGCGATGAAGCCGGATACGGCATTTTGTCAACCTTGCGCTCGAGGTTTTCCCACGTTCGAAGCTTGCTGATGGATGGTGCGGCCTGGTCTCAGTGGAAGCACCTTGCCGTACCGGGGAGGCGCGACGTGACAGCTCGTCACGCGCATCTGACAGCTGCCGAACGAGAGGCTCTCGATGCAGTCATGGCGGGACCATGGATGCTTGAACAGGAAAGGATCCCGCTATCCGAAGCAGAGCGCGCTGTTCGGACGGCATTCGCATAACCGGGCCTTCAGCCTTCTCGTCAGGAGGCGCCGGACGAGCTCGGCGAACTCTGCAGAAGTTTACTTCCCTACTCATATTCATAATCGCCCATTTATCGTCGTTTTATGCATATACTTGGGGGTGGCTTCCCTCGACGCTTTCTTGGACGACCAACTGTCGCGAGGTCGGGCGCACTTTGAGAAGCGCGAAGCAATGAATGCAACCGGACAATCGTCCACTGCCTTCATCGCGGCAGCCTCGCGGCTGCTCAGGAAACACCGGCTGCTGAGTCCGAAGCGAAGCTTTTATCTCATCATCCGCCCCGAAGATCGCGCGGCTGGGGCCCCAGATCCGGCGCGCTGGATTGACCCTCTCATGCGGCATTTGAACGTGGACTACCGTATTTCTTTGCTTCGGGCGGCAGCATTCCACGGATCTTCGCATCAGGCTGCCTTCGTCTTCCAGGTGATCGTCCCAAAGCAGATGAGGCCTATCGTCGCCGGGCGACAGCGAATCCAGTTCATCTACCAAGCACCCGACGCCTTCGCGAGGACCAACCGGGAGGTCTGGCTCGGTCAGTTGAAGACCGACGCCGGATTCGCCAAGGTCGCCGGCATTGAGCTCGTGATTCTCGACGCAGTTCGGTATTTCCACCAGGCGGCTGGCCTCAACGGCGCCGCCCAGATCGTTCATGACCTCGGTGGCAAAGCCGGCCCGCAGGAACTCGCGAAGGCGGCGGCCTTCTACGAGAATTCGACTGTACGACGCCTCGGATACCTGCTCGAACACTTCGGCCACCGGCGTCAATCGACTGCGTTGCGTCCCTTTACCCGCGCGGCAAAATCCATGAAGCTGCTCGATCCGTCAGTGAAACGGATCGCGGCGCTCGAAGCCACGGCTGGTGGGACGGGAGAGGCACCAACCTGGAAGTTGATCCTCAACGCACCCGTCGAGATCGACGCGTGATCCCCAGCGCCTTTGTCCAAGAGTGGAGCGCGACGACGCCGTGGCCAGATCCCCGGCAAGTGGAACAAGATCTGATCATCTGCCGAGCGTTGTGCGACATCTTCAACGACCCGTGGCTCTCAGAGCGTCTGGCATTCCGCGGTGGAACGGCCATCAACAAGCTCCTCTTTGCTCATCCGCTCCGATATTCCGAGGACATCGATCTGGTGCAGGTACAACCGGATCCCATTGGTCCCACAGTTGACGCGATTCGTCGGGTTCTCTCCTGGCTCGGTCCGTGTCGTCGCAAAGCCGCACCGCACTCGATGCACCTGGTATTCGCGTTCGCCCCCGACGCGGACCCGACGTCCTCCCTCAAACTGAAGGTCGAGATCAACACACGCGAACACGGAAGCCTGTACGGTGTGCGCGGGTACCCGTTCGGGGTCGAAAACCGTTGGCACAGCGCCAGGACGTCCATCCTTTCCTACGAGCCCGAAGAGCTTTTTGGCACGAAGCTCCGTGCGCTTCTCCAGCGGCACAAGAATCGCGACCTCTTCGATCTCAATGAGGGCTTGGTTCAGCTCTCCCTGAATGCGGAAAAGGTCGTCGCCACCTTCGGCCACTATCTGAAACACGAAGGCAATCAGATTACGCGGGCAAATGCTGAGGAGCGCATGCTTGCCAAGCTGACGCGGAGCCTGACTGACGATATTGCGCCGTTGCTGGCTGCGGGCGTCGTTTACGGAGCTGCTGAAGCGCAGGTGGCATTCGAGCGCGTGTGGTTCCGATTGATCGTTCAGCTGGACGGCGCACCGTGGCACCGTTCCGAGCTGGTGATCGAAGAACTTCGCGCGACATCACTTCCGACGTTGCTTCGAAGCCCCACCGTCTGACGAGGAAAGAGCGGCCAAGGCTACCAAGGCGACCGCTAAACCTCGGGTGCATTCCTCGACCACGTCGTGAGCGGAGAGGGCCGCCGCGTCTCTTCGGAATCCGCAATCAGCGACGGCGACTTGTACCACGGGCAGCTCTAATCCAATTCCATCCCGCCCGCTTGAATCCGTCCGGACCTCGGTACGCTGCTTCGCCACGGCTACGGAGGCGTTGGTCGAGGAACCTGAACCGTCAGGTCGACCACGACTACCGAGTCGTCCATCTGCCGGTCCGGTGACAGGTAGTCACTCGGGCGGCACGTGAACACGATGACTTGGTGCCCACACTCACCAGCGGATGCACGCAGTCGGTCGCGAAACCAATTCAGTCTCTCCGGATCGCTGTGTACAAGCTGATCGTCAAGGACAAGCGCTGTCTTCAGGTATCCAGCAATCGCCAGACGAAGCAGAGTCGCGAGCTGCTCGCGCGTCCCGACAGATAAGTGATCCAGCTGTTGCGCCGCGCCCTGCACATCGATGTGTGTGGTCTTCAGATCAGGATCCAGCGAAATCGGACCGTATCGTCCGCCGGTCAGCGCCCGGAACTGTTCGGTGATTGGTCCGGCCAGCGCGTGGCCGAGGTGCGTGGCGCGCTCCGCTTCGACCTTCTCGATCTCGATCAGGAGGCGGCGAGCGGCATGCTCAGTCAGTTCCCGTTCGAGCAGCTCCGCGCGCGTGAGTTTCACCGACTTCTTCCTGTTGTGCGAGCCGTTCGGATCCCACATGTCCTGCGATCAGGTGCAGCTGCCCCTTGGTGTGATTCAGGTCGTCCGTGCATCGCTGCCGTTGATCTTGCAGGCTCTTTACCGTGGCTCGAGTGGCCGCAGGATCGAGCGGCGGACCTTCCGCAACCCCCCACACCGGGTCGCCGGTCGCTTTCTGCAGTCGCGACTCGAGGGCAGGCCGATCGACGACCGTGAGCTTGCCCCGTAGCGTCGCTGCGTCGGTCTCTAGCGCCTTCAAACCTCCCTCGGCATCCGACCGCTGCTTCGTCGCCGATTCCAGCGTCGTCTTGTCGGCGGCGGACTGTTCTTCGAGCCTCACGTCCTCCTTCGTGGCGCGCTCAAGCTCGCTCCCGCCAGAATCCGAGCCCGCATCGGGAAGATCCAGCGCGATCAGTTCGGCCGTGATGGCGTCGAGACTTCGCTGCGCCTGCTGATGCGCAATTACCAAGTCGCCGCCAAGCAGGTTCACGCGGCGTTCGACAGCGGACCGCTGCTCGTCGAGCCGACCGCTCAGCATGTCAGCCGTTGTCGAGTCGGTGGTGTGCCTCGTCTTCGCCTCTCCCAGCGCTTTCGATGCCGCTTCAACGCTTGCTTCGGGCGTGTCCACGTCGCCGATCCCTGCCAGTCGAGTACGGAGTCGGGCGATCTGTTCCGGGTCGCTCTGCTGCTCTGCGAGTGCGAGTGTCGTCTCAGCGGCCGTCAGAGCCTTGGCAGCCGTGCCGTATTCGGTCTGCCGTGCGATCCGGTTCTCGGTGGCCAGCTTGACGGCCGCGTCGGCGTCCGCGCGAAGTCGGCCGCGAGTGACTTCTATTGCAGCCTGCACCTCAGAAATCCGGCGCCGCACGGAGTGCACGTCGTTGCCAAATGCCGTCGCGCCTGCGGACACGGCATCAGGGTCGGCGGCCGGCGCCTCGGATTCGAGACGACCAAGGACTTCACGACGTGACTCGAGCGGCGCGGCGCTGCTTTGTGCGTCTCCGACGTCGCGGTCGTCCTGGTCCGCCTGCTGACGCAGGCGCTGTGCTTCAGCCCTCTGGCGCTGAACGTCCGCGAGCGCGCCCTCGTAATCCGCCAGTTTAGTCAGGCCTGCTGCAAGCAGTGATGGCTTCACTTGCTGCGTCCATTGGTCGCGGCGTCGTACGCTCTGTTCGTTCTCCGCCGCCCCTGCCCGAACGCGACCCTGAAGTCCGATCCAGATCGCTCCGCCCAGCACTCCGGCGGCGACGAGTCCCGCGAGGACCGCGGTCAGCAGGGGCAAGCCAAGTCCCACGCGCGTGGCCGCCGTTACCGCGACGAGGACGCCCACGGAAGCCAAGAGTACCGGCGTCAGCGGCGAGGATGGTGAAGTGGGTGCGATGGTTGGTCCGACCTTCAGCTCCTCTTCGAGTGTCCGCCACGCGGCGATCTGTTCGCTCGTGGGCAGGACACGGCTCGCGAGGCGCTGATCGATGCTCGACGCGTCCGAACGCGCGCTCTGAGCACGTTCACGCAGCGTCCGCGCCTCCGCAGCCTTTTCCTCGAGCGCCTGGACTTCAGCGCGTAATGCCTCGATAACGATGAGTGCGTCGACCGCCTGGAGGAGCAGGAGTTCTGTCTCGAGCGCCTTGATCTCGTCCGAGTTCGACTCTGCCAGGCGTTGGTCGCGACGGGCCTCTGCGTCGTCAACCTCCGCCGCGGCGGCTTGAAGGCGACCACGTGCGTCCTGCTCGTATTGCCGCGCAACACCAAGCTGGCCGGCCGCCCGAGTCACCGCCGTCTCGCGCTCGATCAGTTGCTCGAGTGCCGTTCGGACCGTCGCATGCTCGAACGTGCGTTCTGCCCGTTCGACACCCGCGATCGCCGAATCTCGTGCGTCGGCCACGATCTTGAACTGCTGTTCGACAACCGTCGCCTCGTACACGGTCTGTTTCGCGGCCGTCACCTCCTTGAGCCGCGCCTCGGCCGTCATCTTGTCCGTTTCGAGCTCCGCACGCCGCTTGGCTCGATTGGCTTCCTTCACCCGTCCGGATTGCTCGGCAGCCGTTTTCTCGTGCGCCACAGCCCCGGCCACCGTCATCAGCTGCACGCGTGTCGCTTCGAGGGCATCTGCCGCGGCTTTCTCCGCGACCTTCAGCGTCTCCAGACTTGACTGTGCGGCGACCAATTGTTCGCCGAGCGATCGCAACTCAGTCGTCAGCTGCTCCGCCTCATCGAGCTGCCGCCGCAGGTCGTCGATCTCCGCCTGTAGCTTTGCTCTGATGCTGACCCGCTCCGCCTGCGCGTTCGCCGCGTCCAAGTTGGTCCTTGCGGAGTGCAGATCGTCCTCGAGGCGCTGGCGCTCGTCCTGAAGCCTCACGACGTCGGTCTGAATCGATTTGCCTTTGGCGTCATCCTCCTGCAGCTTACGAAGGAGCTCCGCCTTCTGACGCAACTGGTCTTGCAACTTGACGACGGGCGAGGCGGCAGCCTTACTCAGGTTGCCCTGCGGCGCGAAGACGGCCTCGACCCGCTCGGCAAGCCGCTCGAGAATTTGGCCGACGAGCGGATCCTTGTCGAGCGCGCCGATGGCCTGCGTGACGAGGGACTTGCCTGTGTCGTCGGAGTCGCCGCCGAGGCTGGCGCTCAGGACCTCCTGCACCGCGCCCTGCCGGCCGACGAGTGCCGTGAGCAGGAAGCTTTCGGCCTTCGGCGCAGGACCTTTACCGCCAGGCGGCGCGATGCCCCAGCCGAGCAACTTCCGCAACTCGCCTTCGACACCTTTTCCCTCCACGACTTCTTTGAACTTTGGAGACGCCACGCTCCCGCTGCACTCGAGTTTCGCGGAACCTTTCTTGCCGAATCGTTTGGACACCCGCCAGAGCTTGGCTCCGTGCTCGAAGGTCAGCGTCACGCACGCGGGGGATGAGCCGCCCCAGGTGACATGCTCGTTCCCGGCCTGCGAGGTGGACTGTAAGAACAGGGCGGCGTGAATCGCCTCGACGAGCGTGGACTTGCCCAATTCGTTCGGCCCGTGCAGCACAGTGACGCCAGGTCCGAACTCAATCGTCGCCGCACGGATGCCACGGAAATCCCGGACTTCAAGGCGTTCAAGCCTCACGACTGCGCCTCACTCATGAGCCGATAGAGAATGTTGAGCGCACGTCGCGCCTCGTCGTCAACCGCCGCGGGCGCGGCGAGCTTTGCCGCGACGATCGACAGCGTTTCGGGCGCGTCCTTCATCAAGGCGTTGACATCCCCGACTTCGACACGGAGCCCACTCCGATCCAGAACAAACGCGCCGGCGCGTCCCGAAGTGGCGGCGTCGCCCCTCAGATGCCGCGTCAGCAGGTCCACTTCCTTTTCGTCCAGTACCGATACCGTCATGTCCAGCCGCAGACGCAGGACGGTCGTTGAGAGATCCTCGGCGGCCAGGCTTCGCAACGATTCGAGGCTCGTCGCCGATTCGTCGCGCCAGGTCCATCGCCCGACCTTGACGGATGTGACGGTCGGCCGCGCTCCAGATCGTTGCAGCATGACCACGGCAACCTGACCGGCTCCCGACTCGCCGAAACGCGTCTGCTCCGGCGCACCTGGGTAGACGATCGGCGCCACGCCGCTCTCCGTGATCACTCGGAAACCGTGTGTGTCGCCGACCGCGAGATAGTCCAGGCCCCGTTGCGCCGGCGCATCGCGCGCGATGGGGAAGCTGGTCTGGTATCCCTCCATGTCGAACGTGGATCCGTGGACCAACCCCACTCGGATGCGGGCATCACCTTCTGGACGGCAGGGAAGCGTCAGCGCGAGGTCTTCGGCGCCGGCCATCGACGTACACGGCGAGGCAAAGAGCACGGCGTCAGGCGTCAGAGCCAGCTCGAACCTTTCCGAATCGACCACGTGAACCCAGTCGGGCAAGAGCTTTCGGAAGGCATGGTCAGGATGGAAGACGGAGCCCGCCTTCACGGGATCGTGGTTGCCGGGCAGGAGTACGATCGGCCGGCTCCAGCCTGCCCGACTCTTGAGCACCTTCGCGAAGCCTCGCCACCAGTCCTCACCTGGTTCGGGCGTATCGAAGATGTCGCCGGCCCACAGGACGGCGTCCACGGCGTACTGCTCGGCGACCGAGAGAATGGTGTTCGCGACATCCAGGCGGGCACGCGCCAGCCGTCGGCGGGCGTCTGGCTCGAATTGCGCCGACTCCAGTCCGAGGTGCAGGTCGGCCGTGTGCAGGAACTTCAGCACGGGGTGCCCGCAATTTCGAACCGGACGTCCAGCACACGCGTGATGTCGGGCCTGCTGTAGCGGCGCGCGATCAGGCGTTCCCGCCACTGGCGATACTCGGCATCGCCTCCCTCTTGGAGGTCCGCGATCTGCTGCTCGACACGACCACGCTCCTTGAGCAACGACTTGAGCTGTGCGTTCATGGCGTCGCCCGCCTGAACACCGTGCGTACTACTGAGCCGCTTCTCGAGTGCCTCGATCTGGACGTTCAGCCCGGCTTCCTTACGGCGAATGATCTGGACCTGATCGGCCAGGTAGTAATCGAGCTGGCGCAGCATCTGATCGAAGCGTGCCTGGTCCTGATCGGAAACCGCGGCCAGGTCGATAAGAAGCGCCGTATCGATCGCATCGTGGAGCGCCTGACCCTCCTGCAAATCCAGAGAAGGACCGACCTCCCGCACAGGCGACGCGAGCAGGACACCGACTGCCGGCGTTGGCAACGGATCGTTTTCGCCGTCGAGCACTGCGGTCACGAGCAGGTTGTCCACCCCTTCGATGCCCCGATACGACGCCCGTGTGACCACGAGCGTGCCGCGGCGTCCCGCGAGCGCGCGAACATCCTCGGGCGTCTTCGCACCGGCTTCGAACACGACATGAAACGGCGCGTTCGTTGCGCGTCGCGCGGCCTCGACGGCCGCCTGTACCACCGCGTGGCCGACGTGCAACGCTTCGCCCTCGCCGATGTTGCGCGAGTCGCCGACGCCCGCGACAAAGCCCTCGCGATATCCCTCCGGCAAGGCGGCAGACGGCTTCACCTGATATGCGACACGGCCAGATTGCTGCTCGCGGACATACGAGATGCCAGCACCGTCGAAGTAGCTCTGTGTGAGCAGGTCGACGTCGCGATCCAGTCCCTCGAGCTCCGACGGCAGATTGCTCTGATAGCTCGCCAGCACCTGTCTGACCGCGTCGTCGAGCCGAGTCTCGATCAGTCCCGACGCACGCTCCTGAACCTGGTCGAACGCGCGGCGCCGGCTCTCCATCGTGTCGCGAAGGTGCTGCAGGTCGGCCGTCACGTCATCGATGGAGCGGGCGCGTCCGTAGATGACACGAAGCTCCTTTTCGAAATCCACGCCCACGCTCGCGACCAGCGATTCCGGCGCAGCGTGCGACGGCTCGTAGAGCACATGGTCGGAGGCGTCGAGGACCTTGCCGAAGAGGTCGAGCTTCTGGGCAAGGATGTCTAGCGTGAGCCGCTGCGCAACGTTGCCGGCTGCCAAGAAGCTGATGACGGTGACGCCGCGCTTCTGGCCGTACCGGTGGACGCGGCCGATGCGCTGCTCGATGCGTTGAGGGTTCCACGGCAGGTCGTAGTTGATGACCGTGTCGCAGAACTGGAGGTTCAGGCCCTTGGCGCCCGCTTCGGTTGAGATGAAGACCTTCGATCGGTGTCTGAACTCGTGGACAAGGGCCAGCCGGACGGCGACGCTGGGGCTCGGGCGATGCGCCGGGGCAATCGCGTGACCCTCGTCCGCCTCCCATTGCTCCAGCGCTCGCGCTGCATCCGGTCCGACGTTGTCGCCGCGAAACAGGGTGACGTCGCCGGGTTCGTAGCCGTGTTCCAGCAGCAGCGTGCGCAGCGAGTCCTGCGTCGTCAACGACTCGGTGAAGATTACGGCCTTGCCGGAGCCCAACCCCTGCGATCCCCGATCCTGGATGAATCGGAGTGCCTCGATGAGTCGTCGCGCTTTACTGCCGTGCCCAAGCTCTCGCGCTCGTGCGGCGAATGCGACGACCACTTCGAGCTCGGCTCGAATGCCTTCGTCGGTCTCGGAGACCGCCTTCTCGGCTTCGACCGGCGGCGCCTCGGCGTCGTCGTCGTCTTCCGCAGTGCCCAGACGCTCGTCCTCCTCGAGATCGGCCGCCATCTCTCGGAGGAACTGAGTGCCGTCGTCCGAGATGGCATGACCGCGTCGGGCCAGTCGATCGCGCAGCCGCTGCGCCACACGGTCGAGGCTTACAGCCAGCGCGGCCAGCGACGACGCCATTCGGCGATGGAAGCTGATAAGAAGAAGATGGCGCTGCTTTCCCCGGAACGCGTAAAGATGCTCGCGCATCAGCCACGTGGTGACGTCGGTGTACAACGCCTGCTCCTCGGGGCTCATCGCGTACTCGAACACGCGAGAGTGGCGCTCGACGAACGGCACTTGGAGAAACTCCTGTGCCTGACGCCTAAGCGTCCGTTGAAGCACCGTCTGCAGGCGGCGTTTGAGCTCCCGCACCTGTTCGGGGAGCACCGCACGATCGCCTGTCTCGCAGAACAGCTCACGGAACGTGGGCAGGCGGCCGAGAAGCGTACCAGTCGGCTCGACGTACTGCACCAGACCCCACAGCTCCGCGAGCGAGTTCTGGATCGGCGTGGCTGTCAGCAGGACGACCGGCGAATCGCTTCGTTTGATCACTTCTCGCAGGCGCCCCGCGGTCTGCGCACGCTTCGAGTCCTGATCGTAGGCGCCCTCCTTGTCATAGCGCTTGTGGATGCCTGAAAAGACTTCGTGGGCCTCGTCCACGACGACGAGATCGAACGGATCGGCCGCCTTCAGAACGGATGCGCCCTTCGGGCCTCCGGCGAGCTCGCGGTGAGTGAGGAACACGCCCGCGCCGGTAAACGCCTCCGGGTCGAGACGGCCTTCCCGGGCCTCAATGCCGAAAAGCGTGTACAGCTCCGTCTGCCACTGGCCGAGCAGCGACTTTGGCACGACGAGGAGTACACGCCGCATGCCCTCTGCCATCAGCTGCGAGATGATCAGGCCAGCCTCGATTGTTTTCCCGAGGCCCACTTCGTCAGCGAGAATGCAACCACCCTCAGGAATCCGGCGCAGGGCGAACACTACGGCATCGATCTGATGGGGGTTTGGATCGATACGCCCTTGGCGCTGGCACGCTGCGTATCGGCGCTGCTCGTCAGGCCGTCGTAAGCGAACCAGGTCTTCGGCAAGTAGCCGGCGCTGAATTGGTCCGAGCTGGCTTGGAGTCATTGGATGCTAAACACGTTCATCACCGATCTCCGAACGATCGATAACAGCACTTTCGTGCCTGGCTCAGCGTAGCGCACATGCTTCGACCGACGAGTGACCTCTGCCGTGCTAGCATCTGCGCAACTGGCTAGGATGAACATTGTCGATGTCGGGCAAGTGCTTGCGCAGCATCGTGATGCGGCGGATCCGCTTCAGATCAAACGGCTCGCCGCCTTAGAACCGCACCGCGACCCATATTTCGCGCTGCTTTGTCAGCCCCATGGGACGATCCACGCTAGCGCGGCGCGGATCGGGAACGCTGATTCGCAGAGCGTTCTTCCCATGTATCGGGCATTCTTGAACGACGCCGTGGCGTCCCAAACACAACTCGCAATAACGCCCGAATACAGCATGCCGTGGGCGCTCGTCAGTGACATCGCCCTCGCCCAAGGCGCCCCGCGGCCACCGCACGGGTCGCTGTGGGTGCTGGGGTGCGAAAGCACTACCCCTGGCGAGCTCGACGCGCTCCGAGTCGCCGTCGGTGGCCACGCAGGAGTGCGACTCATTCACGAGGCGTTCGACCCGCAACGAAGGGCACAGAGCGCCTTCGTGGATCCTCTGGTGTTCGTCTTCTGGGCGGTCGACAATGCTGGCGGTGACGTCCTCTGTCTGTTGGTCCAGTTCAAGACTGTCGCTTCACGAGATCCCGACCATGTTGAGCTTCAGTCGCTGTACCGTGGAACCAGCGTCTACAAGTTCACTGCCCACGCCGGCGACGTTTCGCTGCTCGCCCTGATATGTTCCGACGCGTTTGAGTTCAGCGATGCTTTGGTCGAGGAGCACAGCACAAATCTGCTGCTGGTCCACATCCAACTCAATCAAAGGCCAGCTTACGTCGATTACGCAGCGTATCGCTCACGATTGTTTGCTGTTGCGAGCAACAACAACGTCGAAATCGTGTGCCTAAACTGGGCCAGCAATATCCTGATCGAGGGAAGCGCAGATCCGTGGAATTCGATAGCGGGTTCTGCGTGGTACATCGCGCCTCGAGGTGTCACGCCGAGCGACGTCGAGGTGAATCAACTTCACCGTGACGGCATGTACTACAGTGTGGTCTCAGAGCGCTGGCATGCGTTCTATCTGAACTATTCGGCGCACTCGGTGCTCATAAGAAAGCAACACGTGTTTGCCACCGGCGCCCAGGTGCTCGTCCAACGAACCCCGCCCCAAGTAGTTGCTCGCCGCATCTGGGACTCGCAGCAGGTCAGATGGCTGAGTGTCACAGCTGATGACGGTTTCAACGCATTCATTCAGGCCTACGCGCCGCTACCTGGTATTTTGCAGCAGCTTTACGGGCAAGATCCGCTCGCCGTCGAACGTGCTCTTGAGCTGCTTGAGGGACCACAGGGTGAAGTCTCAAGCTGGTACGCTCTCAAAGAACTCCACGCATCCCTCCCTGCCAAGATACCTGAGACACTTCACCCACGGGAAATTAGTGTTGAGGGTGGGGAGGTGTCAGGACGTTGATGACCAAGATCCGTTCGATGCTGGCGAACCAGTCGAGTGTGGGAGAGCCGGAGCGGAGGGGCGACGAGCGAA
>OBEQ010246027.1_pt1 | contig 27245 bp, 28 predicted proteins | sample 1670901 | NCBI WGS metagenome assembly OBEQ01 (sample SAMEA104232315, study PRJEB22302) | groundwater metagenome | biome: forest; feature: aquifer; material: groundwater | place: USA | collected 2011-08-07 | depth 5.4 m
CAGCGCCTTGGAAAGCGTCATAATGTCAGGAATCACTTCGGCTTGCGTACAGGCGAACAATGTCCCGGTACGCCCGAACCCGGTCATGATTTCATCCAGGATCAATAACAACCCGTGCCGGTCACATAACGCGCGCAGATCGCGCAGCACTTCGGGGTCATGAAATTTCATGCCACCCGCGCCCTGCACCAGCGGCTCCACAATCATGCCCGCAATTTCCTGGCGGTGCGAATGCAGAAAGCCATCCAGCGCATCGCGCTGTTCGCGGTTGCGCGGCAGATCGGCCATATATTGTTCTGGCAACGCGCCCCTGAACAGGCTGTGCATGCCTTCATCCGGGTCGCATACGGACATCGCGCCCAGCGTGTCACCATGATAGCCATCCCGGAAACAGACAAATTTCGTGCGGCCCTTTTGTTCGCGATTGATCCAGTATTGCAGCGCCATCTTCATGGCGATTTCCACCGCCACCGAACCCGATTCCGAAAAGAACACATGATCGAGATCGCCCGGCGCCAGCCGCGCCAGCCGCCCCGCCAGCCGAGCAGCCGGTTCGTTCACCAGCCCACCCAGCATGACATGCGGCATCTTTGTCACCTGCTCGATAATGGCGTTACGAATATGCGGATGGTTATAGCCATGACAGGCCGTCCACCAGGACGCAATGCCGTCAATCAGTTGCCGCCCATCGGCAAGCTCAATGCGCACCCCCTCGGTCGCAACCGCCGCCAGCGGGTCCGCCGCTGTCTGCATCTGAGTATAGGGCAGCCACAGATGCTGTTTTGCATCCGTCAGCCAGTCCGCCGCCACGCCATGTAATTTCTGTTGCGCCATGACGGCACTTTACCCGGTATTTCGGAATTTTTCATCGAGTCCTTGTGATAAGCCCCACTTTGCGCAACGATAGGGAAAAACAACAGGGGATCAGGGAATATGGTGGCGCTAGCAGGCTTTACCGAACGCAGTTTTACCCACGATGGCAAGACCAAGCCGGTCTATTGGCGCGGCACAGGTCCTGGGGTGGTTATCATGCACGAAATTCCGGGCATTACGCCGTCCCTGCTGCGCTTTGCGCAATGGGTGACGGATGCAGGTTTCACAGCGGTCGTCCCGCATCTGTTCGGTGAACCAGGGCGCGGCAACAGCTATGGTTATATCGCGAAATCCATTGCCCAGGTCTGCATTTCCCACGAATTCTCGGTGCTGGCCTCAAACAAATCCAGTCCGGTAACCGACTGGCTGCGCGCCCTGTGCCGTAGTGTGCATACGGAACTGGGCGGGCGTGGCGTGGGGGCCATCGGCATGTGTGTGACCGGAAATTTCGCCCTCAGCCTGATGATGGAGCCCTGCATGATGGCGCCGGTGCTGAGTCAGCCCTTCCTGCCTTTTGCGATCGGCAAAACCCGCTGTGCCGCCCTGCATATAAGCCCGCAGGAGCTTGAAAATGTTAAACGCCGGGTGGCAAAGGGGGATAAGGTGCTGGGGCTGCGCTTTACCGGGGACATCACCAGCCCGGCGGCCCGGTTCGAAACCCTGCGGCGCGAACTTGGCGATGGCTTCGAAGGGATAGAGATTGACAGCAAATTTGGAAACCCCGATGGAAACCCGTTGGCCCATAGTGTGGTGACCACCGATCTTGTGGACGAAGCCGGGCATCCAACACGCGTGGCGCTGGACCGGGTAATTGGCTTTTTTAATGAACGGCTGAAATAAACAACAGGGAGAGACTGACGATGCGTGACGTAGCAGGAAAAGTAGCCTTTATCACCGGCGCCGCCAGCGGCATGGGGCTTGGCATGGCCAAGGCCTTCACCAGGGTGGGCATGAAAGTCATGATGGCCGATATCGACGAGAAGCGCTTGCAGACCGCCGCCGCCGATCTGAAAGCCAAGGGCGCAGATGTGGACACATACCGCTGCGACATTACGGTCGAAAAGCAGGTCTTTGACGCCGCTGCGGCCACCGTCAAACGCTTCGGCAAGGTGAATGTGCTGTGCAACAATGCAGGCGTCAGCGTTGGCGGGCTAAGCGAAGAACTGTCGCAAAAGGACTGGGACTGGGTGATCGCCGTCAACCAGACCGCTGTGGTGTATGCCTTACGCGCGTTTTTGCCGCTGATGAAAGGCAATGGCGAAAGCGGCCATGTGATGGCCACCTCTTCGATGGCGGGGCTGATTAATGCGGGCGCAGGCTGGGGCGCCTATAACGCCAGCAAGCATGCGGTCGTCGGCATGATGGAAGTCCTGTATAGCGAATTGAAGGATACGCCGCTTGGTGTGTCGCTGCTCTGCCCCGGCGCGGTCAGCACCAATATTCTGGAGGCCGCCAAACACCGCCCCGAACACTTCGGCAAATCCGATGACCGCCCGATTGCGCTTAATCCCATTGGCGATACGCTGCAAAGCGGGCTTGATCCCGATGTGGTGGGCGAACTGGTGCTGGACGCCATTCTGGAAAACCAGTTCTATATCTTCACCGATCCCGGAATGGAGCGCCAGATCGACCGCTTGTTCGACCGCCTCAAATTGGGCTTCGCCTGGGCCAGAAACAATGACCATCTGAAAGCCGCAAAGCAGCCCGGCCTGGTCTGGAAAACAAAATAATTCGATCGGTAGCTATTGCGCAGATGGAAGTATCCGGCTGCGCAATAGTTCGGCGAACCAGTCGCGGAAGCGTTCCGCGATGTGCGTTTCGTCTGTAACCCCAGCCGCCCGGCGCACCATCGGCCCAAACAGGCCATCGCCGAATGCGGCCACTGCGCCCAGCATCACAATGAACAAGGTGTCATCACGCTCGGGTGCGGGCAGGCCGCGCGCCCTGTTTTCTTCAATGCGCATGGCGTGAATTAAATCCGTCAGATCCCGCAGCAGGCCCTGTTCCGGCGATTGGCGGATGGCGCCGCTTAAAATCATCCAGCCGATCAGGCGCGCATGCCCCTGCTTGCTCAGCACATCAAACACCCGGTCCAGAATAGGGTGCATATCCGCGTCACGGGCATGGGGGCCGGTAAAGGCGCCAAACAAATCCGCGCGTAACTGTTCTATGGTGCGCTGGGTAAGCGCCAATACAAGCCCTTCGCGGCTTTCGAAATGGTGCAGGATAGTCGGATGGGAAATGCCAACGTCGGCGGCAATATCCTGCAGGCGGATGCCTTCGGGACCAAGCTCCGCCAGGCGCCGTTCCGCCGCATCCAGAATTACCCGCCGCGCTTCCTCGGCGGTCCGGCGTACGCGTTTGATTTTTTCTGCCACAATCCCGCCCGGTGGTTAGATGCTATAGTTATCAAAATGCACGTAAAACATGTCCCTGAACAGCTATTTTGATCTTGAAACCAGCAACATATATACTATCTACAAAATTGATTGTAAGCAGTAAGTGAGGGTGTGTGTTTATCCGTGTCTGGTATTGTGTCCAGGCGCTAATAGCAACAGTGAGGATTCAGAACATGCAAAACGAAGCCATGCAAATGAGTGAAACTGGCCGGATACGGCCACTGGTTGCGATTCGCGCCATCCGCGCTTTGTTCAAAAACAAGGAAGATACGGGCCAGGTTTTCAAGATTGTCACGGCGCTTCAGGGCAATTCGATGGCCAAACGCATGGAAATGTTCCGCGCCAGCCCGGTGGGCCGCCAGGTGCTGGCCGAAAACCGGCAATTGCTTGCTACCCTGTGCAATAGGGAATACCTGCGCAGTCTGCCGGAAGGCAGCTTTGGCCGTACCTATCTGCAGTTCCTTGAAACCGAAGGTCTGTCGGCAGAAGGCCTGGTCGGCGCCAGCAAAGAAGCGCCGCAATGGGAAAAACGGCAGGCGGAATTTGCTCTGTTTGCTTCGCGTATGCGCGATAGCCACGATCTGCACCATGTGCTGACCGGGTATGGCCGCAATCCGCTTGGCGAGATCAGTGTACTGACATTTTCCTATCCGCATACGCGCAACCGTGGCATTGGATTTCTGATTCTGGTTGGTATGTTCAAATTCAAAAAAGATTTACCGCGTGGAATTCCTGTTTTCCGTGCAATCCGGGAAGCCTATCGTAATGGCAAAAAGGCGGCATGGCTGCCGGGCGTGGATTGGGAGGCCATGCTGAAACTGCCGCTGGAAGAAGTTCGCCGTACATTGAACATCGCCACGCCTGTCATCTATAAGGGCGTCGAGGCGCGCATGATTGAGCTTGAAGCGGAATATCAGCGCAAACATGCAGGGGCAATGCCGCGAGCGGCGTAAACTAAAACCCGAACATGTGGTCCAGGCTGAAGCTTGCGGTTCCCTGCATCAGCCCATGAAAGCCAAACAGGCGGCAGGTGGCGTCGCGCACGATGACATAGGCTCCTGCGCCTGCCGTGTTGCGTTCGTCCGTATCAAACATTTCCGAATAACGCCAGAACAGGCTGCCGCTGCATGCGATGGCCACATGTTTTTGTGCAACTATATCGCCATTGCCATCATGCAGGATAATCTGGGTACTGGATTTCGTGCGCCAGGGCAGGGAGGATGGATAGATCAGATGGCACAGCGCATCGGTATCCTCGCCCAGGTTTTGCCCCAACCGCAGGAACAACCGCGTCGATAGGCCGGGCGGTGTATCGGTATAGGACTGTGGTTCGTCTTTATAAATGACCGGAACATTATAAATATGCGCACCGAAAATTGTTTCCGCCGTATGGCCACTTGACCGCAAAGTATATTTACCCAACGCATGCAACCAGCCATCCGCCGAACCGCCATCGCGAAAATCGTAAAGAAATTCCATATGACCGAATCCGGACGCAAGTTTTGCCCCGCATTTTTTTAGCCACGCATCAATATTCAGCGGCATGCTGTCACGCCGTTGCAGGCGTCCCATAAAATGTTCCGCAACTTTTTCGCCGTTTGCATCATACAGCTCTGCACGCAATGGTAATTCGTTCTGGCCGGTCGCCATGGGCGCCGGCAGCATCAGGGAAGAAAATTGCTTCAATGGCGGCACAGGTAGCGGCATCAGATAGGACTTGCCCATGCTGGCCGAAAGACCGGGAATTTTTGGATCAGACTTCAGGTCAGTGCGTTCAACATTGGCGTGCGCAATGCGCCGGCGGCCGTCCGCGCGCACAGTTTCATACCGTGGACGGACGAAATATCTCCCGGCGTGAATTTCAATCTGATCGGGCCAGCGCGCCTGCGGCAATAGCTGCGCGACATCCAGCGAATAAGTCGCAAATGGCGGGATTTCAATGTCCAGCTTGCTGACCGCCTGTCCGCCCATGACGCCAAGGCCGACAGAACCTGCTGGAATAGGCGTCGGATGGCTGTTCTGAATGTGCAGGGTCACCCGCTCATCGGATTGCGGTGCAGGCATGCCTGCATAAAAATCAGCGGGCCAGGCGTTGGCGTCATGACTGCAGGAAAGTGCAAAGCCGCCCTCCCCATGAATATCCAGCGCATATTTGACAATATCGTGTCTGGCGACGCGCAGCGCATGTATGAACAGCGATCCGCAAAAATCCCCAAGCGCAAAACGCGTGCGCACCTCACGGCTGTCTATGCGGATCAGTGCGCCCGCCTGCGGTAATGACTCCTGCCATTCCGCCAGCACATTGCCATGTGCATCGAACAGGCATAGCCACAGTCCGGGCTTTTCCGCGCCATGCATGCCCCAATAATTGGCGGTGGTAATGGTTGTGTGCTGGCCTGCACCCGCGCCTTCTGCCGCTATATCCCGGAACAGTGCAAAATTGGTCGCGAAATTCAATGGGTCCGTATAATCGCCGGGATTGGTCAGCATGTCGGCATCGATGCGCATCTCGTCAAGCGAACGCACCACCATTCCCGCAGGCAGCAGGGGCTGCAACTGCCCGGTTAAACGCGCCGCATCGAAGGACAGCACCAATAAAGTCTTTGCCTTGGACTTCGGCAATCCGGTTAACAACCGCGCACGATTCTGTAAAATATCCGTACCCTGATCTTCCACCCGCTGCACATAAATATTTTCGATCTCGCAACGTGAAATTCCGAACAGCGCATCGAATGCAACCGCAACCCCGCGCGGATCATAAATGGCGATGGGGCCATTTTGCAGACAGGCCTCAAACAATGCCTGGCCGCGCCGCGCCGCCATCGGATGGCCCAGCGCCTTGAACAGCGAATGGCCGCCCGCATTATTGCCGGGCCGCCAGCCGCTTTTCAGGTCCGCATTGGAAAATGTTTCAAGGTTCAGCGCCATCTGCATTCACACAAATGGGACAAGACGTTTGGCCGCAGCCGATAAACGGTGGCGCCATTGTTCGCGCAGAACCACGCCCGCATCACGCACCCAGTTCATTTGAATGGCGCGGCGCTGCCCCTCAAAAGGTTCATGCCCGTGCCAGCTATGGGCCGAACGCCGGAAAACCAGCAGGCTGCCGCCATTGGGCGGTACTTCCGCGGTCATATCGTTCAGATCATCCGGCCCGCGCAATAAACGCAGGCGCCCCCCTTCGGCTTCCCAGGGCGGGTTCAGATATAACAGCACGGTAATGATCTTGGTTTCGCTGTCAGTATGGATTTTTCCGTCAGATGCGCGGCAGAACCCGCGCACCGTAAACATGGTGGGGTAGTCAGAAAGATCGATGCCAAATTTTTCCGCAATGGCCGCGTGAAATTCCGCGCCATCCAGCTCATGCAGCAATGCCGCAAACTGCCCGCGAATATCCAGCCGCACCGGCGGGTAGGAGCCGGGGCCGGGAACGGCGGGGAAATCCCTGTTGATGTCCACAAGCGCCGCCGCCTTCACAAAGCCCGGCACCAACACATGGTCGAACGGGTCATGTTGCAGGGGGACTGTCCGCAGAGCTGCAATATCAAGCACCGGCATGCAAAATCCGTTAGTTGTTTCGAATAATAAGCAAACGCTTCACCGCCTTGGCTACCGTGGCCGTATCATCAATCACAGGCGGCGTCCATGATTCAAGCAGCCTGGTCTGGCCAGGAAGGAATGGCCGCACCGCGCCGCATGCGCGCATGGCCGCATGAAAGGCGTTAAACTTTGCCGATCCGCCGGGAAGATCATATACATAAACCGGCTTTTGGGCTGCACAAGCCTCGCTTACCATATTGACGGAATCCGAAGTAACAATCACCGCATCCGCCAGCCCCAGATAACCAAAATAGGGATTTGGGCCTTCGCCCTCCCACAGGATATGCGGCGTGCCGGCAAGCCCTTGGCGCAACGCAGCTACGTTGCCCTCTCCGGTGCGGCGTGATGGGGTAACGGCAAACCCGCATCCTGTGGCTTTTGTCAGGTCACATAATCCATCAGAAAACTTCGCAATAATGTGCGGATCCATCCGGTAGGCCTTGTTTGCGCCGCCGATCAGTACCGCAACCAGCGGCCTTGGCAGATGCGCCAGACCAGCGCGAAATTCTTCTGCCGCCGCATCCAGGCGCGCCCGTGTCACCCGGTGCAGCGCCCCTGCCGTAGTGATGACATTCGCGCCGCTTAATCTATCATGCAACGGTGTCACCACCAGATCAAAAGCCGATGCCGGCAAATGCGGGTTCTGGATTTGCACGGTCACAGTCCTGCTGTTCTGACGCTTGATCATCGCACAGGCGGCAACAGTGCGCCGCCCGGTGGCAATCAGTAAATCCGGCCAGGGTGGCGTAAGCATATCACCACGCTCATCCAGCCCTGCCAGTGGATTTATCAGCATCCCCAGACGCGGCGGCAGCCATTCCCACGGGGCGCGCAGTTTGATGCGTTTGACCAGCGGTACGACATCCAGTGCTTCCGCCAGACCCAGGCACTGGTTTTCCATGCCCGCATTACCATCGGTAACGACCCAACAGATGGGCGCAGGCGGGCGTAAAGGCTTATGATGGTTACTCATTGCTGTTAATTGAGTTATATTATTTCATGGGTTTGTAATAATATTACCATTCACAAAAAAAGTCTTGGAATTCGACTGCCATGCAACGGGTAAAATTGGACGAAATTGACCGCATGATCCTGCGGGAGATGCAGGCGGACGGCCGCATTACCAATGTGGAGCTTGCGCAGCGGGTAGGCATTTCCGCGCCGCCCTGTCTGCGCCGGGTGCGCGCATTGGAAGAAGCCGGGTTCATTCGCGGCTATCATGCCGAGTTGGACGCCAGATCACTGGGCTATGAGGTTACGGTGTTCGCCATGGTGTCATTACGCAGTCAGGCGGAGGCTGATCTTGTCGCGTTCGAGCAAATGGTGGCCGGTTGGCCCATTGTGCGTGAATGCCACATGCTGAACGGAGAAATCGATTTCATTCTGAAATGCGTCGCCCATGACCTTTCGGAATTTCAGCGTTTTCTGACAGCCAACCTGACTTCAGCACCGAATGTGGCCAGTGTGAAAACTTCTTTGACCATCCGTACTGCTAAGCAGGAACCCGGTGTTCCTGTGACGCCATAGATTTGTCACTTGCCGCGCCGTCAAAAGGAAATGTTACCTGCCGTTTGGCCTGCTCTTCAAACACGAAGGGGGCTTGCCATATGGCCCAGATATTCTCGTGTTCATCGGCCACCAGCGCGCCTAAAAGCCGGTCGACGTGACGCCCATCACGCGACAGCGGCAGAACCAGTCTATGATATCGCAAATAGGCCGCGCTATTTTGCTGGGGCAGAAAATTTTCTCTATTTGAGGGGCCGCGCAATATATGGGTGGCGGCAATTGCGCAGCGCTGGTTTACCGCATCAAAAAAATCACGCCCAACGATAAAATCCTGCCAGTGTTTGGCAATACCACCAACCGGGCAGCCTGTGAGATCAACCCCGAGCGCGCGCGCTATATGAGTCCCGACAAGGCGTAAATTGATCTCCGACCCCATAGGGGTTAGCGTGTTCACATCCGCAATGAACAGAAAAGGCAACAGATCGCGCAACTCTCCCGGCAGAATATCCGATCGGGAAGGCAACCGGCCATTCTTGATCTTGGATCGCCAATAATCAAAGGTTTTTAGTATGATCCTGTTTCTATCCATATCCTCACTCTGTGCTAAAGAACAGATATGAGTGATTTCCCAGAATTCAATGTTCACATTTAGGTGTGTGTAAGAATTTTTTTGACTTATTTTCGCCATATTTCGCAATATACATAATTTTAGTTGGGAAACTATAAATATAACTTGCAGATTAACAAGTAATATTGGTTGTAAGCTTATGAAATCACCAAAACAGAGCAAGGACAAGCAGAATCGGGCCTGGCAACGTATGCTAAGCGGACGGCGGCTGGACCTGCTCGATCCATCTCCTTTGGATATCGAAATAGAAGATATCGCCCATGGCCTGTCGCGTGTGGCCCGATGGAACGGCCAGACAAATGGTGCATGGCCATTCAGCGTGGCGCAGCATTCACTGCTGGTGCTGGCGATATATGATCATCTGCAACCGCGCGCCGAACAGCGCTGGCGGCTGGCGGCGCTGCTGCATGACGCTGCGGAATATGTGGTGGGGGATCTGATCAGCCCGTTCAAGGCCGCCGTCGGGACCGATTATAAGGCGCTGGAACAGCGGCTGGATCACGCCATCCGGCTGCGTTTTGGAATTCCTGCCCTGCTACCGGATAATGTTGCGCGCGAAATCAAGCGTGCGGATCGTGCCAGCGCCTATTTCGAAGCAGTTACAGTGGCCGGATTTGATGTTGTGGAAGCCGGGCGGATTTTTGAACGGCCGCGCAATCTTGTTTGCCCCGAAATTCGCCAATTGTCGCCAAGCCGGGCCAAACGCGCCTTTCTCGAACGTTTTCGTGTGCTGGCTCCAAAGTAGATTTTTCTGTAAGGATTACATCTCCGGTCAGATTGAGGAATGTGTGATGATCTATGTGTGTCCGCTTAGCCAGGTGAATGCTTCGATGAAACGGCTGGCGCCGTCGCATCTGGTGTCGCTGCTTGATCCTAAATCCATGATCGACACCCCGCCACCCTTGCATCGTGACCGGCATTTGCGGCTTTCGGTGAATGACATCGCCGAACCGCGTGAAGGACTGATCATTCCAGGCGAAACGCATATCCGTGAAATCCTCGATTTTATCGATAGCTGGGATCAAATTGCGCCGATGCTGATCCATTGCTGGGCCGGGATTAGCCGTTCGACCGCCACCGCCTATATTGCCCTGTGTCATTTGAACGAAGGCCACGAACACACTGCTGCAAAGCTGATGCGCGCGGCCGCGCGCCATGCCCAGCCCAACCGCCGTCTGGTTGAAGTTGCGGATAAAATAATGGGGCGCAAGGGCCGCATGATCGATGCCGTCGCCGGAATGGGACCGGGTGAGTTTGATATGGAAGGCACACTGTTTTCCATGCCGGCAAAACTATAGATCAGCGTGCAAACGTGAAGGCGCTCAAACAAACCGGCATGATTATCGACCTGGGGGCGGTGATTGTTGCGGTTACGGATGATCGCCCACTGGTATTGGTGCGCCATGGCCCCGCCCTTGACGAGGCGGAGGCGCGTTCCGTTGCGCGCGGCTTTGATGTGGCGGGCGACGCCCTGCCATCGGGGCCATTTGACGCAACCCGGCATCGCACCCTTGACCGGGGCCTGCGTGAAACCGTTACCGGGCGCATTGGCGTCACACTGGGCTATGTCGAACAGCTTTATACCTTTGGCGATAGCGGCAGGCATCCGCGTGAACGCGAGGGCGGGCCTCGGGTTATTTCGGTTGGCTATCTGGCGCTGACCCATGAAGCGGAAATATCCGCCCCCGATAATACCGCCTGGCGGTCCTGGTACGATTATTTTCCCTGGGAAGACTGGCGCAAGGGACGTCCGGCCTTCATCGATAAGGTGATCGCGCCGCTATTGCATGCCTGGATCAAGGCAGGGACAACAGGTGCGGAGCAACGCCAGCGTCAGGACCGCGCCAATATCTGTTTTGCGCTGGATGGCGCCAGCTGGGACGAGGAAATTGTGCTGAAACGTTATGAGCTGCTCTATGAAGCCGGGCTGGTTGCCGAAGCCCGCCGTGAAGGCGACGACGCCTCGCAACTGCGCGCGCTGCCGCCGCTGGGCAATCCAATGATGTCCGATCATCGCCGCATACTGGCGACCGCTATGGGCCGTCTGCGCGCCAAACTGAAATACCGGCCCGTGGTGTTTGATCTGATGCCCGAAAGTTTCAGTCTGTTTCAATTACAGCGCACCGTGGAGGCGATTCTGGGCGCGCCGCTGCATAAACAGAATTTCCGCCGCCTGGTGGAAAACAGCCGGGTCGTCGAAAGCACCGGCGAAATCCAGCCCCAGCAACGCGGCCGCCCCGCCGCCCTGTTCCGCTTCCGCCGCGAAGTCCTGCGCGAACGCCTGGCGGCGGGGGTGCGGATATCCTCGCCACGCTAGGATTTTACGGATGTGAATGCAAAGAATGAAAAAGCGGACAAAAATGAGCTTGCCTATGCGTAACTTTTATGTTACGGTCCCGCTATGTATACGGTAGAGTATGTATACGGTAGAGTATTTCGTCGATGCCGACGGCAACGCCGTATTGGATGATTGGCGGAAGCAGTTAGCTGACAAGCAGGCCAGCATGCGAATCGCCATGCGCATTGATCGTCTTGAACGTGGCGTGTTCGGCGACAGCAAGCCGCTTAAGGAAGGCGTATGGGAATTGCGTATTGATTACGGTCCTGGGTACCGCCTGTATTACAGCATGGTGGGCAAGACAATTATCCTGCTGCTTTGCGGCGGCGATAAGCGCAAGCAGAATGCGGATATTGATCGCGCCGTGACTTATTTGAAGGATTACAAACGGAGAAACGGATGAAAAAGAAAACCCATCCCCCCAGCATATCGCACGATAAGCTCATGATTGCCAATCTCAAGGACGATCCCGAATTCGCGGTAGAGTATCTGAAGGCCGCACTGGAAGAAGCCACCGATGAAGATGGCCGTTATGTGCTTCTGGCTGTCATACGCCGCATCGCCGAAGCGCACGGTATCGCCAAAATTGCGAGCAAAGCCGGTATCAAACGCGAAAGTCTGTCCCGCGCCCTATCGGCAAAAGGCAACCCCCGCTTTGACACGCTCTACGCTGTTGTGCATGCGATGGGCTTGCAGCTTACCGTCGCACCCGCGCAGAAGCGCGCATAGGGCGTTCCCGTAGCCAGATATAAAATCATTAGTGAAATCAATCGAGTCTGCCCCTATTGATGACCCCATTGATTCTGAAATTAAGACTAATTAGATTTTTTATCTGATAAAAGTTTTGACGTGGCGAAGAGAATTTTTTCGATATTTTTCTTATTTTTTCCCATATCAAAGGCACCTCCCATCATGAGGCCCGTTTTGGGCGAAGACGTTATTTGGATTTTTGTTATTTCCGAAGAAATAGGAAGCAATTGAATTACAATATTTTCTCCCCAACTAAACAAACTCACACCGACTTTAACTATGATCCTACTTAATATCTCATCTTTCATATCCACCTTCATTCCCTTAATAGACGGTATTGCTCCGCATAAGGCGTCAAAAACCTTATCCTTACTAAATGGAATTTCCGTTTCCTCTTTATCGTCTAATACCGTCATGTCGCTGCCTTCCTGTAGCTGGATTTTTCTATTATTTTAGATTTCGCCGCAGAGGCAATGACAATGACGGGAAGGCAAGCTTCCACAAAAGCGTCGAATTGAGCGTGGATGGTCATATCGGCCAATCTACGAGTTCGACTTCTTCTACAAAGCCTTCTCTCCCGTTCACAGTGGGCCGAAGAAAGCCCCGATGGACCGCTTGTCCGATGCAGCCTTTATCTAAACTGCATTTTTCCCCCTGATGAATTCGCAAATGAGTAATGAAAACCGGTATCGATGGACTGTTACGCGCTCGGGCGATTATTCTAAGCTGCTACATAAAGTGTTCCTGTCGCGGCGTATATGCATCGCTGTTTCTCCTAAGTGAGTCCGCCGGAAAAGTTCTTACCACCATTGGAAAAATGGAAGTACCTCCTCCTGGATACTCACTGATCGCAGCTTCATTTATATTGACGTATTGCGGCATCTTCACATTTATCCCCTTTGCCAATTATCACCCGTCACAATTAAAGGGCACATTACCCTTTCTCCACAACACTACACCGCATGAACCTGTACGCCTCTGCTTTCCCTGCCCTTGGGCGCTGGTTTGATGGTGATTTCCACTTCCTGATTGAGGCGCACCAGCAGCATGAGCAGCCGTTCAACGGAGAAATCCAGAAACTTGCCGTTCATAAGCGCGGAGACATCCGGCTGTTTAAGCCCAAGAATTTCCGCCGCTTCTTTCTGCTTCAGGCCGCGTTCTTTGACAATGCCATAAATGCGGTGCGTAAGCTGCGCCCTGGTGAGCATTTCATCCGCATCCTTAAGGCCGATATCGGCAAACACATTGCCGCTGCCCCGGGTTATTTTTAGCTTCGCCATATCGCTATTTCCTGCTCTGATAATCTTCTTGCGCACGTTTCAGCCTTGCATGGATCAGGTCAACCTCATGTTGCGGCGTTTTGACGCCACGCTTTGATTTTTTCTGGAAGGCATGCAGCACATACACAATTCCAGAAAACCTTACGGTGTAAACAGCACGGTAAGTATCGCCGTCAAAATTCTCCACCACCTCCAATACTCCCGCCCCGCCGAAGCCTTTCAGAGGCTTCGCATCGGGAGATTTATCCCCAACTTGCGCCAGATACAGCGCATAACCCATCTCTCTGGTCACCCATTCAGGAAACTCACAAAACTGTTCCTTGCTGTCGCCTATCCAATCCAGGTGTTTGGGTGGAAGCATTGCCATCTTTCCAGATATAGTTATATTACTATAATTTGCGGTTATTGTCTATTGACTATCGAACGATATTAGTTGTTGACTCACCTAAATGCTCACATATAGCATATTGAAGACCGGAGGAGAGTCCGGTGTTTTTTTAAGCCTTAATTATGCTCTAAATGAGCATAAAAATAAAGAGGCAACCGGGAAGCGCAGGAGAACAACAATGAATAGCGCCACTGAACTCGCCCGTGACGGGCTCGAATATAGTCCGGCGGTGGCCCGCGCCACGGCCCCGGTCTATGACCGTGTGCGCAAGGTCATCCCGGAAATCGAATGGCCGTTCTTCGCCCCCTATATTCACGCCATCAATGAACTGAAGGTGCAGAAAAACGCCATCGTTCTGGCGCATAACTACATGACCCCGGAAATCTATCATGGGGTGGCGGATATTGCAGGCGACAGCCTGGCGCTGGCGCGCGAGGCGGCCAAGGCCAATGCGGATATTATCGTGCAATGCGGCGTGCATTTCATGGCCGAGACGGCCAAGCTGCTGAACCCCGATAAAGTGGTTCTGATCCCCGACATGTCGGCGGGATGTTCGCTGTCTGAATCCATTACCGGCGCGGATGTACGCCTTCTGAAACAGGCGTTTCCCGGCGTGCCGGTGGTGACCTATGTCAACACCAGCGCCGATGTAAAAGCCGAAACAGATATTTGCTGCACCTCGTCCAATGCGTTGCAGGTTGTTGAATCTCTGGGTACGGATCGCGTGCTGTTTCTGCCCGATCAATATCTGGCGCAGAATGTGGCCCGCCAGACCAATGTGAAAATCCTGACCTGGCGTGGCCGCTGCATCGTGCATGAACGCTTTACCGCCAAGGAAATTCGTGAATATCGCGAAGCCAATCCGGGCATTATCGTGCTGGCCCATCCGGAATGCCCGCCCGATGTGCTGGACGAGGCGGATTATGCCGGTTCCACCGCCGGGATGATTGGTTATGTGCACCGTGTACAGCCGCCCAAGGTGGTGATGATCACCGAATGTTCGATGAGCGATAATGTTGCGGCTGAGCTGCCGAACGTCGAATTCATCCGGCCCTGCAATCTGTGCCCCTATATGAAGAAAATCTCGCTGCCAAATATTCTGCGCGCCCTGCGGGAAATGCAGCATGTGGTCGAAATCGATCCGGCCATTGCACCGCGCGCGCGCCTTGCGGTGGAACGCATGCTGGCGCTTGGCCAGCCTCTGGCTGGATCGGCGCAATGGCAGGGCGGCCCCGGCAATCTGCGCCAGGCCGAAATTGTTGGCGGGCCGCGCGAACTGGTTTCTGCGTAAATTGGCAAGACAATGCAGCAGAATGAATTAACCGAAATCCGCGCCGCCGCCATTATTGTTGGCGGAGGCGTTGCGGGCTTGACTGCGGCGCTTAAGCTTGCGCCGCATCGGGTTATTCTGCTGCTCAATGCGCCGCTGGGTTCGGGCGCCTCCACCGGCTGGGCGCAGGGCGGAATATCTGCGGCGCTTGCACCGGGCGACAGTCCTCAGCAGCACGCGTCAGATACGCTCAGCGCCGCCGCCGGAATTGCCGACGCCGCCATTGTAGCGCTAGCTACGGATGAAGCGCCCAAATGCATCGAAGAACTGATCGCGCTGGGCGCACGGTTTGACCGTACACCCGGTGGTGATCTGGCGTTGGGGCGCGAGGCCGCCCATTCGGTCAATCGTATTCTGCACATTGGCGGTGACGGCACCGGCGCCGGGCTGATGGACGCGCTGATCAAGGCCGTGCGTGCGTGCCCCAGTATTATTGTTGCGGAAAATTTCGCAGCCGAGGAATTACTGCTGAGTCAGGGCCGCGTATGCGGCGTTGTTGCCCGCGCGACCAATCAAGCGGATGTGCCCCCTGTTCGTTTGCAGGCTGCGGCGGTGGTGCTGGCGACGGGCGGTATTGGCGGGCTGTATGCGGTGACGACCAACCCATCGGGCTGTACCGGTGCGGGGGTGGCGATGGCGGCAAATGCTGGCGCAAGATTATCCGATCTTGAATTTGTGCAATTTCACCCGACCGCCATGGACATTGGCCTGTCGCCTGCACCGCTTGCAACCGAGGCGTTGCGTGGCGAAGGCGCGGTACTGGTCAATGAACTGGGCGGGCGATTTATGCTGCGCGAGCACCCAGCAGCGGAACTGGCGCCACGCGATATTGTGGCCCGCGCCATCTGGCGGCAATTGCGGGATGGACACAAACCCTATCTGGATTGCCGCGAGGCAATTGGCGAAAAATTCCCGGACCGGTTTCCAACCGTATTTTCTCTGGCAAGCGCCGCAGGAATTAATCCGGTTACGGATTTAATTCCAGTTGCCCCGGCGGCGCATTATCACATGGGCGGGATCGCGACCGACTGTAATGGCCGCACCAGTCTTCCCGGGCTATGGGCCTGTGGCGAAGTGGCGGCAACGGGCCTGCATGGGGCCAACCGGCTGGCCAGTAATTCGCTGCTCGAAGGCCTGGTGTTTGGCGCGCGCGCCGCCCTCGACATTGCGGCGCTGTGTAACAAGCCCGGCATGCAACACACAACACCAGCAGATGACGAACCGCAGTTCGAAACTTATGATGCGCCAGAACTGGCGTTTATTGTACTGCGCCTGCGTGAAATCATGTCCCTGTATGCGGGGGTTGTGCGCAACGAAAATGGATTGCGCATGGCGCTGGCGGAACTGGATGATCTGATGGTCCAGGCTGGACAGCGTTCTGCGCGCGTCAGCAATATGCTGGTTGCGGCGCGCCTGATTTGCCAGGCCGCATTGCGGCGGCGCGAAAGCCGCGGCGGCCATTATCGGGAAGATTATCCCGGCGCGGACCCTGCCCAACAATGCCGCTCGTTCTTTTATCCGTCAAATCTGGACGCTGAAAAACACAAAGCCCGTATGCGCGCATGAGCACCCATGATTTGATTCCGCTGTCACCGCTGCTTTACATGCCACTGGTGCATACAGCGCTGGCCGAGGATCTGGGGCGCGCTGGCGATATTACATCTGACAGCATTATTCCGGATACCACCGCTGTGCGCGTCACCCTGCGCTCGCGTCAGGCCGGACGGCTGGCCGGGATCGACATTGCCGAAGCAGTTTTCAAACTGGTGGATGCGCGTTTGCAGGTAGAAAAATTTCGTGCCGATGGCGGCGCCCTTGCTCCCGGTGACGTGATTGCGATTATAGAGGGTCCGGCGCGCGCGGCGCTGACGGCGGAACGCACTGCACTTAATTTTCTGGGGCATCTTTCAGGCATCGCTACGGCCACGGCCCGCATGGTTGGCGCAACTCAGGGGCACAAAGCGCGCATCTGTTGCACGCGTAAAACCATCCCTGGCATGCGCACGCTGCAAAAATATGCGGTGCGTGCGGGCGGCGGGGCCAATCACCGCTTCGGGCTGGATGATGCGGTGCTGATCAAGGACAATCATGTGGGTGTGGCCGGCAGTGTGCGCACAGCCATTGCCCGCGCCCGCGCCCATGCCGGACATATGGTGAAGATCGAAGTAGAGGTTGATACTCTGGCGCAGCTTGAGGAAGCATTGCTGGAAAAGCCCGACATCATCATGCTGGATAATATGTCCAACGACATGCTGCGTGACGCGGTGCGCATCACAGCAGGGCGCGCGATACTGGAAGCATCCGGCAATGTTAATCTGGACACGGTTGCAGGCATTGCCGCCACGGGCGTTGATCTGATTTCTGTGGGTGCATTGACGCATTCAAGTGCGTGTCTTGATCTAGGCCTTGATTTCGACTGGGCTGGTTGACAGTTCGACAATACCCCTTTGCTGCCCCGCACCATAGATCATGATCGCAAGCGGTGCATGCAGCAGCACACCTCCCAGCAGCAAGGGCAAACGCGCCGCAGGTTCGGCGTTCTGAATGAGTGCGCCAAACACGCCATTCATGATGAACAGTCCAAAATAAATCAGGCTTACGCGCTTGTGCGAAAATCCCAGACGGTTGCTGATCTGATACAGATGTTCGCGGTGCCCCTCGCCAAGTTTCTGTCCGCGCGCGAAGCGGTAACATAGTGTCACCAGCACATCGAACAGGAAACATCCAAACAGCGCAGGCGCCACCATGATTGACACCTGCCCAATATCCGCGCGTGCGGCAATCACCGCCAGACCGGATACGACAAAGCCAATGACCTGGCTGCCTGTATCCCCCATGAAAATGCGGCCATTGGGAAAATTGAACACAAAAAATCCCAGCACCGCACCGGACAGACATAGCGCGCTGAGATACACAAAATGCGCGCCGGAAAAAAATGCGATGCCCGCCAAAAAAACCGAGGCGATCAGTGCGCCGCCACCCGCCAGGCCATTAATGCCGTCCATGAAATTAAAGGCGTTCATGAAAAAAATAATCCACAGCACGGTGATCCCATGACCAAAGGCGCCAAGGGCAACATTGCCGAATACGGGAAACGCCAGCATATCAATATGCGCGACAAACAGGCTGAACAGCAGCGCACAGATGAATTGCATGGAAAATTTCACCAATGCCCGTAGCCCGATCAGATCATCGGTCAGCGCCGCTGCAAACATCACACCGGCGGTGACCAGAAACATGGCGAATTGCCCACCGGGCAATCGCGCCGTTCCACTCAGCAGATAAAGCCCCACAAGTCCTGCAAAAAACGCCACTGCAATTGCCACGCCGCCACTTTTGGGTGTTGGGCGTATATGGGATGACCGGTCATTCGGAACATCGGCAATATTAAAACGGATCATTACCCAGGTCAGCGCCGCCGATATAAGAAAAATGCCAATCACGAAAACCAGATGGCTAAGGCCCGCCATAAGCGTCATATCCGCGCCGGAAAATAAATTTCCTGGCATGTTATTCGCCAATCACATTTAGCATTCCGGCGGCGCCAGAAATGCGCCCATCCACAGCGCCATAGGATTCGACAAGCTGGCGCAGCACACCTTTCAAACCTCCCACATCCTGTGACGTCACAATCTGCGTTAGCTGCATCAGATAGGGTTCCAGTGCGCTCCACTCCATAATGCCGGCGTCGGCGCGAAAAATGCGCGGATGATCTGTCGGGGTGCTGGTTCCATCCACCAGTAATTCTTCAAAAAGTTTTTCACCCGGCCGCAAACCGATAAAGCGTATTTCAATATCGCCACCGCCAATGCCTGGCTCTCGCACCGAAAAACCAGACAGGTGAATAAGTTTGCGGGCCAGTTCCGCCACATTAACCGGATCGCCCATATCCAGATGGAACAGATCGCCATCGCCCTTCGCCATGGCCCCTGCCTGGATAACCAGATCGGCGGCCTCTGGTATAGTCATGAAATATCGCACCATTGCGGGATCGGTCACGGTAACCGGGCCGCCATTACGGATCTGTTCGCGAAACAGTGGAACAACAGATCCGGCTGAATCCAGCACATTGCCAAACCGCACAAGGGCAAAAGCGGTATTGCCGCCGCTTTGCCCAAGCGCCTGCACCAGTTTTTCCGCAACCCGCTTTGCCGCACCCATGACATTGGTGGGGCGCACCGCCTTGTCGGTAGAGATCAGAACGAATTTGTGCACGCCATGTTGATGTGCGGCCTGTGCGACGTTCAGCGTGCCAAATATATTATTGTCGGCGCCCGCTATCGGGTTCATCTCCACCAGCGGCACATGTTTGTAGGCGGCGGCGTGATAGACAATGTCCGGGCTGTGCGCCGCCATGGCGCGGTTGATCGCCGCCTTGTCCAGCACCGATCCCAACAGGCAGATTAACTGGATGCGCCCGCCGCGCGCATCAATATATTCACGCAGTTCCCGCTCGATGGTATAGAGCGCAAATTCCGACATCTCAAAAATAATCAGCTTTGCGGGCGCATGGGCAATAATCGCACGGCACAGCGCCGCGCCAATCGATCCGCCCCCGCCGGTTACCAGTACGGATTTTCCGCGCAGCTCACGCGCCAGCAGCGCCAGATCGGGCGCCACCGGTTCACGCGAAAGCAGCTCTTCCGGGCTGACCGCGCGAATATCGCTGACGCGGCGCCAGCCGGAAATGATTTCTTCCAGCGTCGGTGCGGTTTCAACCTTCACCTCCAGCTCGGCCAATTGATTGATAATCGCCGCGCGCCGGGTTGGGCTGGCCGAGGGTATCGCCAGCACCACCAGGTCAAGCCGCCCGCGCGCGGCAAGATTACGTAGTGTATCCAGATGGCGCACCTTCACCCCGTGCAAGGTGCGGCCATGCAGTTGGCTGTTATCATCCACGAAGCAGACAACGTTATGTGTATCGTCTTTTTCCATGTCTTCGGCCAGGGCGACGCCCGCGCGGCCTGCGCCATAAATCGCAACCTGGGTGACATCCGGCCGGTTATCGCGCACCGCAATATTCAACAGCGCGCCGCCTATCAACCGCCAGGCCAGCATCAGCGCCATCAGGCCCAACCACAATATTCCGATCATCGGCAATGTATTGGGCGCCGGTGCAAATGCGGCCGCGCCCAGCGCAATAATGCCCGCCGCCGCCATGCTGGCGCCAAGCACCGGAAAAATAATCAGCGTGTCGCGATACCGCAGCATTGGCCGATACAACCCGGTCAGCACGAACACTCCGATACAGGCAATGCTGAGCAGTGCCGTAACGGCGTACAGCGTTAATTCTCCAAGGGTGCAATTACACAGCACTTGATAACCCGCCGCCCCAATCAGACTGACGGCAATTACAGGGACGGCGTCAAAAATAATGGAGATAGACAGCTTTGCCGCGCGTGGCCGCAAAATCAGCCAGCCCAAAAACTGCGTGAGCAGCAGTGGCACACGCATTCCCGATCCTGATCTGCGCCGGTCCATTCTCATGCTTCCAACCGCCCCAGCAAAAGACCGTGCAGCGCAGGGTTGGCGGCAACAATGCTTGGATGGCGCGGGGTTTCCTGATTGAAGCGTAAGGCCGCCCCGGTGTGGTCGGTAATATGCCCGCCCGCCGCACGCAAAATCAGATCCGCCGCAGCCAGATCCCAATCATAGGCGCCCCACAAGTTCATGCAGCCATCGAAATGACCCGCCGCTGTCAGCGCTACCTGATAGGCAATTGAATTGCGCGATTCCACATGCATCGACGGCCACGGATTGGTCCAGCGTTTATGCTGAAACAATCCCTGCGCTGCCAGCATCCGTGCGTCCTGCAATTCGCCTTTCGCGCTTACCTGAACCTTTGCGCCATTCAACAATGTTGAGCGGCCCTCAGACGCCTCGAACAATTCATCCGTCGCCGGATTAAATATCACCGCGGAAACTGGTCTGTTGTCCTCCAGCAGGGCAATACTGACGGCGAAATGCGGCTGACCACGGATAAAGGCGCGGGTGCCATCAATGGGATCCACGACCCAGACCCGGCGCGCGGTGCGGCGGCTATTATCATCCACGCTTTCTTCCGAAAGCCAGCCATAGCCGGGACTGAAAGCCTGCAGGCGTTGGCGTAGCATCTGGTCTACCGCAACATCCGCCTCGGTTACCGGATTATTTTTACCTTTGTCCCATTTGGCGTAATCCGCGCCGAAATAGGTCATGGCCAGCGCCCCCGCTTCGCGCGCCGCGCTTACTGCAAGGCGTTGATGCCGTTCGCTGTCATCGTCACTCACCTGCGATCGTCATCCCTTCGATCATGATCGTTGGCGCATCCATGCCATAACGGAATTGCAGATCGTCGCCCGGCGTTAAATGCATGAACATTTCCAGCAGATTGCCCGCCACCGTGATCTCGCTGACAGGATAGGTGAACTGGCCATTCTCAATCCAGAAACCGGTTGCCCCGCGGCTGTAATCGCCCGTAACCGGGTTCACCCCCATGCCAATCAGCTCGGTAATGAACAGGCCATTAGACAGTGAACTGATCAACTCTACCGCCAGGGTTTTTCCCGCCAGCATATAAAAATTACTGGTAGAGGGTGAAGGCGCGGAACCGCTGCCGCGCGCCGCATTGCCGGTGCTGCGCAGCCCTAACTGTTTACCCGATGCCGTGTCCAGCAGCCAGCTGGCCAGCACTCCATCCTGGATCACAGCCTTACGCCCATTCGCCACACCTTCGCCATCAAATGGCTTGGATCGCAAACCACGAAGGCGGTGCGGGTCATCGATAATGCTGATCCCCTTGCCGAAGACGGCTTTGCCCAGCCGGTCTTTCAGAAAACTGGTGCCGCGCGCCACTGCCGCACCCGATATGGCCCCCGCCAGATGCCCCAGCAGGCTGTTTGACACGCGGGGTGCGTAGATGACTGGAACCTGCTGGGTTTTCACCTTGCGCGGATTAAGCCGGCTAAGGGTGCGCTGGGCCGCCACTATGCCAATTTCTTCGGGCGCCATCAGATCGGCATAGTGACGCATGGAAGAATATTCATAATCGCGTTCCATCTCCGTGCCTTCACCCGCCAGCACCGAACAGGACAGGCCAAACGAGGAGGTCGCATAACTGCCCGAAAATCCTTCGCTGGTCGCCAGCACCATGCGGCTGTGACTGCAACTGGCCCCCGAGCCTTCTGAATTTGTAATGCCCGGCACCGCACGCGCCGCCCCTTCGGCCCGTTTGGCCGCATCAATCAGCGCGGGCATTTCGAGCTCGGTTGCATCGCAAATATCCAGATCTGGGAACGTCTTGGCCAGCAAATCCCGGTCCGCCAAACCGCAATATTCATCCTCCGGCGCCAGCCTGGCCATGGCGACAACCCGGGTGATCAGTTGGTCCAGTGCGGTTTTGCTGAAATCGCTGGACGACACAATGGCCTGGCGTTTGCCGATAAAGGCGCGCAGGCCAAATTCCTGACCATCTGACCGCTCAACCTCCTCGACCTCCCCAAGCCGGCACGATGCCGACAGCGAAGCCCCGGAAACCATCAGCACATCTGCGGCGTCCGCCCCCGCCTTGCGCACCCGTGTGAGGACATCATCGGCCAGGTTGCGTAACGCGGCTTCATCATATTTCTGGGCGGTCGCAACTTCCGATGACATGAATCCTCCTTACTAGAAAAGCCAGCCGGGTCATAAGACCCGTTCGTATATATGGGGTCAGTTCAGCCCATAGTAAATACTGGCAAGGCTTCCAACCAGCAACACAAGCCAGGTAAGCGAGGCGCCAACCGCCCGTCCAGCAGAACGCCCCGTAGACATATGCATGCCAATTCCATGGGCCGCGCGGGCAATCGTTAGTCCGGCCCCCAGCGCATGGATAAACCACACGGGCGCGGCGGCAAGCTCCACCGCAATCAGCACCAGCAGGGTAATAGGCACATATTCCACATTGTTGCCATGGGCGCGTTGCGCCTTGATCAATTCTTCTTTACCGCCATCGCCAAACTCGACCCCGGTCTGTATGCGCGCGCGCACCACCAGAATAGCCAAAATCAATGTGATAAGCGCGTTAAGACCAATATACAGGGTCGAAATCGGAATAATGCCGTTACTCAACTGCGCCACTGTTTGCACCATTTGCGTTGCAACCTGTTCCATGTGCTTTGCCCCCTGGGATTTGTTTGGTTTTGTTATTGCTGATACAGGCTATCTGGTTCCGGATCTTATTTCCAGATGGGTTTGCCGGACCCCGGCAGTCCCAATTGTGACCATTTTTGGGTGACGGTTTCGATCACGTCATTGGACATGTGAATTTGCGTGCCCCATTCCCGCGCAGTTTCCGGCGGCCATTTATTGGTGGCGTCGAGGCCGATCTTACCGCCAAGGCCGCTTTCCGGGCTGGCGAAATCCAGATAATCGATGGGTGTGTTCTGCATCTGGGTAATGTCGCGCACCGGGTCCATGCGGGTGGAGATGGCCCACATCACGTCTTTCCAGTCACGGATACTGATGTCGTCATCCACCACGATCACCCATTTCGTGTACATGAACTGGCGCAGATAGGACCAGATGCCCATCATCCCCCGCTTGGCGTGGCCGGGATAGGCCTTGCGGATTGACACCACTGCGATGCGGTAGGAACAGCCTTCCGGCGGCAGCCAGAAATCCGTGATCTCGGGAAACTGCTGTTGCAACAACGGCACGAACACTTCGTTCAGCGCCTCGCCCAGAATGCTGGGTTCATCCGGCGGGCGGCCCGTGAAGGTGGACAGATAGATCGGATCACGCCGCATGGTGATGGCGCTGATCGTGAAAACCGGAAATTGCTCGACCGAATTATAATAGCCGGTGTGATCGCCATACGGCCCTTCATCGCCATAATCGCTCAGCGACACATGCCCTTCCAGCACGATCTCAGCTTGTGCTGGCACTTTCAGCGGCACGGTTTTGCAATCGGCCAGTTCCACCCGCTCGCCGCGCAGCAGCCCGGCGAACTGATATTCGCTCAGCGTATCCGGCACCGGCGTCACCGCCGCCAGAATCGTGCCGGGATCGGCCCCGATCACCACCGCAGCAGGCAGGGGTTCCGGTTTCGCCGCGCCCCAGCGCGCATGATGCTGCGCCCCGCCCCTGTGCCGCAGCCAGCGCATCAAAGTGCGGTCGCGCCCCAGCACCTGCATCCGGTAAATGCCAAGATTATAGTCGTCTTCCGCGCTATCACCGGGGCCTTTTGTTACCACGAGCGGCCAGGTGATCAGGGGCGCGGGTTCATTGGGCCAGCAGGTCTGGATTGGCAGGAGCGCCAGATCAATCTGATCGCCGGTCAGAACCACTTCCTGCACCGGCGCGTTGCGCACCGTTTTGGGACGCATATTCATCACGGTGCGGAGTAATGGGGCCATGCCCACCGCCTCACGCCATCCGCCTGGGGGTTGCGGTTGCCGTAAAAACGCCAGGGTCTCGCCAACCTCACGCAGATCATGCCCGGTGCGGCGTTCCACATTGCCCATGGTGACGGCCATGGCGACGCGCTCAACCGTGCCGAACAGGTTCACCAGTACGGGGATCGGGCTGATGCCGCCATCCGCGCCCACGGGTTTTTCAAACAGCACCGCGGGGCCGCCTTCCGCCAGCAGCCGGGTTTGAATTTCCGTCATTTCCAGCACGGTGGAAACAGGCTCGCGCACGCGCAGCAACCTGCCGTCACGTTCTAGCCTCTCAATAAAATCCCGCAGGGAATTATACGCCATGGCGCCGTCTATCCTGTCACACGCCAGACACTGGTGTTACGCAGATCGGTGTCTTCCAGTTCGGTCGTGGTTTTAACCGCATAGCTGATCAATTTCTCATGTCCCGATTTGGGAAAATAGGTCCGCCCCGGATCGCCCATCAGCACTGTCACCCCAATGCGCGCCAGATCATCCAGCCATGCGGCAATGCGTTTCGACGCCGGTCCCTCATAACAAACATCGGCGGCCAGCACCACGTCCCAGTCCTTTGAAATCTTGCCGACGATGTCGCCTTCAAGGCAGGTAATGGAAACCGCGTTGGCGCGCGCATTCAGATCAATGGCGATAAGGGCGATGGGATCAATTTCCGCCGCACTCACATGCGCCGCGCCCGCCAGCATTGCGGCAATGCCCGCCAGCCCCGAACCCGCGCCGAAATCCAGCACCCGCTTGCCCGCCACCAGTTCCGGATTATCCAGCACATAGCGCGCCAGCGCCTGTCCGCCCGCCCAGGCAAAGGCCCAGAAGGGCGGCGGCAAACCTACCTTCTGCATCTCGTCTTCCGTCATCTGCCAGATGGGCAGCATTTCGCTGGCGACAAACAGACGGATTTCCGGAACCAGAGGCGTCTCTGTCAGAACCGTATGAGCCCGGATGAATTGCGCCGGATCACCCAAAACAGTTTCCATCAGGCGGCTTCCGGCTTCGAAAGCGCCAATGCCATGACGGACCGGTAACCGGGTTTATATTCCATCCGCGCGCCATGGCCTTTTGCCAAAAACACTTCACGCACCTGCGGTAAACGGTAACAGGGAACGAACATCATCAGATGATGTTCCAGATGATAATTGACGAAATAGGGCGCAAGGAACGCGCGCATCAGCCAGTTGGCGTGCGTGGTGCGCGCGCTGCGGAAATCATCGTCATTATCAGGAACCACAGCATGTTCGGCGATATTACGGATGCGCGTGATCACCTGGAAATAAGTCAGCAGCGGCAGCACCCACAACAGCGGATAGAGATACCAGTATCCAATCGCACTCAAGCCGCCCAGCAGCACCAGATTGGTAATCAGCATACCACCCATTTTACGGTAGAACTGTGCAACGCGTGCAGATAGCAGCATGTCCGGCGTGCCGATGGCGGCGCGGATTTGCGCCCGGCGCTGTTTGAAACCGGTGCGCCCGGTAATGTCACGCCACAGCTTGCGGCGGAAACTGGATTTGGTAATGGGAAATGGCGCCGACAGGCCAATGTCGGGATCATTCGGCTGCTGCACATATTTGTGATGTTCCAGATGATAGGCGCGGTATGCTTTGGTCTCCGTCAGCACCGGATAGGCCAGCAGCCAGTTGCTGATCCGGTCATTCCATGCGCGATTTTGAAACAGCGCGCCATGCGCCGCGTCATGCACCAATATCGCCATGCCCAGCTGGCGCGCGCCGATCAGCATCACCGCCAGAACAAACGTAACCGGATTTGGCCATGCGGCAAACAGCGCCATCGCCCCCAACACCACGCCCCAGACATGCGCAATCATCCACACCGAACGCCATTGCGAGCGGGCGCGCAGGCGCGAAATTTCTTCCGCAGTAAGATAATCCGAAGGCTGTATCATGCCCCTTTATAGCACATTTTTACGGCAATTTGTCTAAATCAGACCCGCCAATATCGCCACAAACAGCACTGCGCCAAAATCCCGGTTGCTGCGAAACAGGCGCAAACAACTGTCCGGATTATCACTTTTCAGGGCAATCGCCTGCCAGGTCAGATGCAGGCCTGCAAGACCCAGTATTGGCCAGAACACCCAGCCCGTCCCAGCGCTCCATCCGGCCAGCGCGAACATTGCAAGGGCCGCCGCATAAAATGCGGCAATGGCGAACCTGCTGCGCGCGCCAAATTTCAGCGCGGTGGATTTGACGCCAATCAGCGCGTCATCTTCGGCGTCCTGATGGGCGTATATGGTGTCATAGCCAAGGGTCCAGAAGATGCCGCCCAGATAGAGCCAGATGGCGGGCGGCGCCAGCGTCCCCGTGACCGCCGCCCAGCCCAGCAACGCCCCCCAATTGAATGCAACGCCCAGAAACAATTGCGGCCAGTAGGTAATCCGCTTCATGAACGGATAGATCGCGACCGGCAGCAGCGACGCCACCCCAACCGCAATGGCGAAATCATTCAGCGACAGTAAAATCGCCAACCCAACGCCACATTGCGCGATCAGAAATATCCATGCCGCAGGCACACTGATTGCGCCGCCGGGTAACGGACGGTTAGCGGTGCGCGCCACCTGCGCATCCAGATCGCGATCCACAATATCATTAAAGGTGCAGCCCGCGCCGCGCATCACCATCGCGCCCAGCGCAAACAACAGCAGCAGCCATATACCGCCAGACGCCAGCCCAATCGCCCACCAGCAGGGCCACAGCAGCAGCCATGTCCCGATAGGCCGGTC
>OBEQ011855238.1_pt1 | contig 27244 bp, 52 predicted proteins | sample 1670901 | NCBI WGS metagenome assembly OBEQ01 (sample SAMEA104232315, study PRJEB22302) | groundwater metagenome | biome: forest; feature: aquifer; material: groundwater | place: USA | collected 2011-08-07 | depth 5.4 m
AAAGGATAGCTTCCTATCTGGTCTGCAAGTATTGTGGTCTGTATAATTCTGGGCCTGAATCTTATTTTAGGAAGTCTCTGCTCAATCGCCTCTCCACTTCCTCCACTACTGCTTCCTTTGCCTATAATATACGCGGGAATTACATATTTCCCAATATTAATATCAACTCTTTGATTGCCCACAACATCCCCAATAGAATAATATATTTTATTGCTTCCAGAGTTCAATGCAATATTTCTTTCAGATGGAAAATTAGTTGTTATATCCACATCACTATCAACAAAAGAATTAACATCAATACTGAAATCATCTTGCGTAAATAAAGCTCCAGGATTTATATTATAATCTACTATTTGCCCCCCAACACTAAAATTCTTTTCATAATCAATCTTTTTATTTACTCCATTTATAGTCGTTGAAATATCTTTAATAAGTAAGGTATAATTATTCTGGTTTTCAGGAGCGATAAACCATACTATCCAATCATCCCCTATTTTTTTAACATCATAATCAATAGGAACAAGAACATTTTTCCTCTTTAGTTCAATATTCTCCTTTAAAATAGGCTCTAATATATTTCCGCTTATTTTTCCAATAGCTGTCTCTCTCGGCTGATAGCTGTCATTAAAATCAGAATTTACAGCCGAAACTGAACATATCATCAATCCTAACAGCAACAAAAAAACAACACCCTTTTTCATTTCATGAAGCAATACCTCTTATTGTATGGTAACTCTTTAGAGTTAGCATGCTAGAGAGCTTTGCTCTCGTTACGAATGTTTGAAATTTTCCTGATTTCATTTTATTAGAAGAATTATGAGTTATATAAATATTATCAAACAGAAATGCTTATTAATCAATATATTCTTTTCTATAAATGTCAGAAATACCTCTCAATGAAATAATAAATCAAACAGACATTATATCAGCCATGTGGAAATCACTTCCTCCAGAAATACTGAACAAAATATCTTTAATGCTTAATCTTTCCATAGCAATATCTATAGCAATACTCTCCTATGTAATAATCTCTATTTTAATAAAAATATGGTCCTTCTTCAGGTCATTTAAAGGTGAAAAAAACCAATTAAGTAAAAATACCAAAAGTAAAAATCCTAAATATTAATTATTAATCCCAGATATAAATAATATTTATCAAATTTTATAATCAATAATCAAGATAAATAAATTCATATCCAGATAGCAAATGAGCGATAGCGAATAAATAATAATTTTAGCTATTTACTTCCCCATATCCCTCAGCTTCTTCATTGTCTCTTCAAACTCGCTGTCTCCCCCTCTTGGTCTTTGTGTCTGCATTGGCTGTCTTGGTGCTGTTCTTCCAAATGCGGGCGCTCCAAATCTAGGAGTTGGTCTCATAAATGGAGGAGTAAACGCTCCTGGACCTCCTCTGGTTATTGGTCTAACACTTGTCCCTCCTTTTCTTGAATGCCACCATATCTGTATTTTAGTTCTATAAATTATTGCAAATATTACAAGCAATATCAAAATTCCAAGTATCAAAATCCATATCCATTTTGAACTTCCTACAGTTATGGGGGTGGCTGTAGAGGCAGTACAGCAAATCTGTGCACTCTCAGTACAAGTATATCCTTTTGATTCCTCCTCATCGGCAAAACACGCTGATCTGCAAAATCCATTTCCAATAGTTGTACAGCTGTCTTGTGCAGTCGCAACAGAACATGTTCCAAGGCAGCAGCTTCCATCTGCAGAAGGCGCACTGTTTCCATTGCATGTCTGCCCAGAAGCACACACATGACCATTCAGTTCAGAGCATAATTTTTCCTGTATTTTTACATTACAGCAGAATTGTGCAAAGCCGGAGCATTCATAATCATACAATACACTTCCTCCAGAATCAGAGCATGCAGTTGCAGTCCCGCATGAATATCCTGCACTTGCAGAAGTACAAAGGTTTGCTCCTCCTCCTGTCGAATTTCCACCGCTTCCCCCGCTTCCGGAAGAACCTGATCTGGGCCATCCGGAATAAACTATAAATGCAGTATCTCTTATGTTATCGCTGTTCCAGCATCCATCTTTTCCCTGAATTCCTAATAAATAATTTCTCGCGTTGTCAATTTCTGCAGACCCTCCCCCATACAAAGAAAGCATTGCCAAACTTGTATCATAATATCTGCTATATGGCGTTCCCGTCTGTTGCCAGTATTTTCCTTCCTTTTGGCTTTGTATAAGATTTGAATATTCATCCTCTCCTCCAGCCATTATATACAAGAAAGCACTAGGCAGAAATCTCTGATTATCTTCAGCAGCAGAAGTCAAATAAGGAACAAAGGAAGAAACGTCATGTCCAGTTTTATGTAATGCTAAAGCAGACCATAAGCTTCCTTCATAATCACAATTTGTGCCTCCTTTAAAGCATTGCGCATTTACTTTCTCCTTCGTCCTTCCTAAAGAAGCAGCACTATGCGTTTCAGTAGAAACATAAATTGTGCCTCCAGTCGCCTTTTCATATAATAAAGTTGAAATAAAGTCTTCATTACAAGTCACTTCAAATGTTTTATCCAAACAGCTGGAACTTATCTTCAGCCAGTAACCAGCAGTGGTTAGTGTCAAACAGCTTCCTGCTCCAGAGCTTAATTTCATATCATTATTAACATTTATCTTTCTGTCAGTATTGTCATATCTTATAGTACATTCCGTTGGCTTATGATTTTGTATATCCAATTCCAAATACCAGTTTAAGTCAGAAGCAGTTCCATTTTTACCCAAAAGCCATTTTTCAACATCAGCTGTATTTTTATTTAGTCTATCATAGGCAAGAAGAACTTGAGCAGTATCCTTTATCTTGCATCCAGCCTTAGGCCAGCACTCCTCTCTAGAATTTTTCTCATTCACTATCAAATCAGTTGCCTTTTTCTCATTTCCAAGAGCAAGAGCGGAAAAGACTGCCTCCTGCAAAGAAAGTGAACTCTTGCCCCCAATCTGGCCTCTTAAGCACTGGTATGCTTTGTCAATAACATCAGCATTAGTTGCAGTATTAGTACCTACAGTATTTGAGCTTCCGTAATTCGTGCTTGAATTAGTTGCATTTGTGCTGTTAACACCATAAACAACAGCAGTTGATAATATCAAAGATAAAAATAATAAAACAATCGCTCCTCTTTTTCCCATCTCATTTAAATGATAAAGATATTTAAAAATGTTCTTAATCACTTTTTCTATCCTAATTATCAATATATACTAATCGGAAAATTTAAATACTATAGCTCACTATAAATGATTATAATATCATATGACAACAACAATACAAATATCAGACAGCATAAAGGTAGCTTTAGATAGAATGAAAATGATGGAAAGAGAAACTTATAATGATATAATTGAAAGAATGATAGAAGACGATTTAGAATTAAATGAAAGAACAAAAAGAGAGATAGAAGAAGCCAGAAAGAGAGTAAGGGGTGGAAAATTTATCACACATGAAGAAGCCAAGAAAAGACTTGGATTATAATGGTCTTCAAAATAATTTGGGATGATGAAGCTTGGGGTTCTTTAAATAAATTAGAATCAATTATATCTAAAAGAATTTTCAAAAAAGTTGAAGAATTATCAGAAAATCCTTTTTCCAAAGATATAAAGAGGCTTAAAGGAAGCAATGATTTTAGATTAAGAGTAGGGGATTATAGAATCATATTTTCCATTGAAAAAGATTTAATAACTATACTAAAAGTTGGACATCGCAGAAATATTTACGATAGATAAGTCATTGATTTTTTTTCAGCCTTAATTTCCTCGCAACTTCCACAAGCGGATTCTTCACCTGCGGTTTCTCATCCAGCAATCCAAGGTCCTTGTAAAAAGCAGGATTATCATAATTTGGCGGAAGAATTTTTTTCCTCTGTTTCAAATGCCAATCTATCTGTCCTCTCAAATACCCTTCCTTCAATGGAGGTTTGTTCTTCTCATTCCACCCCCTTATTTTTTTATTTATATAATCTGCATCAAATCCAGCAGACCTCAAAAAAGTAATTAGAATGAATAGCCCTCTCTTCTTACCATCTTCCATTCCTTTCAATAATTTATTTATCGGCTTAGGAAACATATCCTCTGTTACTCCAGTCATTTCTGTTCTCTCGTAATTCTCATATCTTTTCTTTTCTATTTTATCATCCTGCGCTCTCTGCGTTTTTTTCCAGTCAAGCGCCTCCCCAAGTAAACTCTTGGCTTCACCTTCCTCACATTCAGGAATATAATTCTTAATTTCAACTTTAAATGGGTCAGCATCTCTCGGCCCAAAATTATCAATTCCTTCTTTTTTCAAAACAATGCTTGAGAGTCCAGTCTTCTCATGAAGGGAATAAGGCATTCTGAATAAATGTCTTGGAGCAACCAAAACCAAATCTAAATTAGCAAATTTTTCCACATTAAAACTCCCTCTTTCCTTAAAATATTCTGGATATTTATTAGATGATAATTGAATATTTTTATTTTTTGGATCTGTACAATGCTCACAATAATAATACTCTTGCTTTTCTAGTTCAAATAATTTGCCAATACAATTATTATCTAAACACCTCAATATCCTTTTACTAGGTTTATAATTAATTTTTTGTGCTTCTAAACCACAAGTATCACATTTTAATTTTAATATCTCTGCTTTCTTAGCATTTCTTTCACAATTAAGACAGTACATTGTTGACAAGTCTTCTTTAGATAGGTTTGTTCTTTTTAGTACATCAGATTGACTAATCATCTCGCCTGCAATTTTATAATAATCTCCTCTGATATAATTCATTAAATATTCACATATTGCTCTTGGCCATTCAGGAAACATATTCTTTGTTTCTTGTTCATCATAAGATTCTGGAAAAGCTTTAGCTGATACAATAATATGAAATCCTTTATTTCCTGAAAATTTAATTCCATAATTCTTGACTCCATGATGCTCTAAAGCGGAAATTAAAAGTTTTGCCGCTATTTTTGAACAATCAAGAAAAGGAGAATCAACATCAATAAGTAAATCCCACGATTTCCTTATATCACTCATCTCACTTGGTGTCATCTCAGAATCTATATTTAATGGATTATCCCATAATTCTTCAGACGCATGAAAACTTGTTGCACCTTTATTAACAAGACCCATTATATCCGATTTATACTGCAAGGTATCCGGCCTCTTCCCAAATCCTTCATAGTATCTAGGCACAACTTCTCTGTCTAAAGCAAAATCCAACAAAGCCTGCTGAACAGCAGGATTTGAATAATATATTCTTGTCAATCCCCTTATCCTTTCCTCTTTTTCATCCATATTTTATTGAAAAACAAGTATTATATATGGTTTTATGTTCTCTTAGATTATAATAATCTTTATAAGCTATCTTACATCTCTACAAAAATGCAGTTAAAATTAGAATCTCCGAAAATCTTCGCAGACATAATAACAATAATTTCTGAATTAGTGACTGAAGTCAGATTGAAGATAAATAACGAAGGAATGCATCTGACGGCAATAGACCCTGCAAATGTAGCAATGGTTTACTTCAGGATACCAGCAGATTTATTTTCAGAATTCGTTATTGAAAAGCCGGAAGTTTTAGGTGTTAATCTAGATTCCCTAAAATCAGTATTGAGAAGATGCAATCCCAGTTCTTCTCTAACAATAGTAAAAGAAGAAAGCTCTCTGAAATTAGGGCTTCATGACAGAATAAAGCGCGATTTTTCTCTTGCTTTGATAGAAATAGAAGGCGATGAAAAAGAATTGCCCGTCTGGGAATTTAATTCTGTAATAAAAATGAATTCTGAAGAGCTTGTTGAAGTTATTGAAGATTGTCTAGTCGTTTCAGACGCCTGCACTTTTTCTGCTGAAACAAATAAATTTATTGTTGAAGCATCCGGTTTAAATTCAGCGAGAGCAGAATTTTCCTCTGATGAAGTTGAAATTCATTCAGGAAACGCTTCCGCTCGTTTTTCTTTAGAATATCTAAACAAATTTGCAAAAGGAGCTAAAATATCTTCAAGATGTACTCTCTCTTTTTCTGACAATCATCCTATGAGATTGGATTTCCACACGGGAAATGTAATTCTATCTTTTGTTCTTGCTCCAAGAATAGAACAGGATGATTGATAGAATCAATCATATACTTTAGAACAAGAATGATTAAAAAATATATCTATTAAGAGGATTAATGGTTTCACTGGCACAAAGAATAACAATAGCAGATGGATGCTTCCATAATATTCTGAGGCACATTCCAGAAACACACAATAGAGAAGCTTTTGGAAATTTAATAGGCGTAAAAAGAAATAGCTCTTTTATGTCAAGATACTTGACAGAAAACTCCACACTTTAGTGTGGAGTAGTATCTTGAGCATCCCAAAGACGAGTGCCTTTTCGATTTTAATAAATGCTATGCTTATTGTCACAGCGAAAAGCACAACACATTATGCTTGGTATGGAAACGAGAGAGCGAGGAAAAGGGCTTTTGAATTAAACAGAGCTTTATTAGAAACAGGTTCAGAGTTTGGAATAATTGGACAATACCATATCATGTTTATAATTCAAATGAGAAAGAAAGAAAGTATATTAATAATAGAGATAAAGTTTTTTTCAGAGAGCAGATGAATTTAATGAAAGTAAATGAGTCAGTACAGCTAGTTTTATCAATCAGAAGAAAAGCTTATGAGAAAGACCATGAAACTGGGGAGCATCCAAAAGAATATAATAGAAGGTTTAGAACAATATTAAAAATCTCTCCAACAACAGCTTATGATATTATTATAGCCGGATATAGTCTAACACAATCCTCTATCAGAGAACTGAAAGTAAGAAGAAATAAAAACGGAGACAGGCAATATTTAAATTTTTTAAAGAAAGCTTTAAAAACCCTCTTTATCTCAAGAAAATAGAATCTAATTAGGAAAACAAGGACTATTCACCCTATGTTCTCCAAAATAAATGCGGTCGAGTTGAACCACAAAAAAATGAAAATAAGATATGGCCAAATTATCGAGACCGAGAAAGGGAAGCCTGCAGTTTTATCCTCGTAAAAGGATAGACAAATTTTTGCCTAGTGTAAACTGGTCTTTAATCAATTCTTCTAAGCCTTCTGTTTTAGGATTTATAGCATACAAAGCAGGAATGGCAACAGCTTTAGTAAAAGACATGACAGAGCATTCAATGACTAAGAACAAGCCTGTTTACATACCGGTCACAATTCTTGAAGTCCCACCAATGAAAATATTTTCAGTAAGATTCTACAAGCACAAACATGTCTTAAGGGAAGTTATAGTTTCTCATGACAAAGAGCTGAAAAGAAAACTTAAGCTTCCAAAAGAGCATAAGACTCTTGAGGGAAATATACCAGAACAATACGACGATGTAAAAGTAATAGTCTATTCTCTCCCTAAACAAGCAGAAATAAAAAAGACTCCTGATTTGATAGAAATTGCAGTCGCTGGTAAAAACACTCATGAAAAACTTGAATTTATCAAATCTCACATAGGAAAAGAAATAACTCTTGACTCTCTCATGGCTTCAGAATCAAAACTTTTTGATATTAGAGGATTAACAAAGGGAAAAGGTCTTGTCGGTCCAGTAAAGCGTTTTGGTCTTACACTAAAAGCACATAAGTCTGAAAAGGGAAGAAGGCGTCCAGGTTCATTAGGTCCTTGGCATCCTCCTCGTGTTACTTATCTAGCTCCAATGGCAGGACAAATGGGTTTATTCACAAGAGTTCACTACAACTTTATTCCAATCACACACGGAAAAATATCCGAAAAAGATATCAATCCAATTTCCGGCTTCAAACATTATGGAAAAGTAAATTCTTCTTACATAATCTTCAAGGGTTCTGTCCAAGGCCCCCCCTTCCGTCAAATTCTTCTCACAGCATCTTTCCGCCCAACTAAACACCAGCTAAAAAAGAAATACGAATTTCTGGGATTACAGCAATGACAACAATGACAGAAGAAAGAATTGCACCAAGAGAAGTAAAAGATCTGCCAGCATTACTTCAATTTAGAGTAGGAACACCAGTAAGAGTTAATTATAATAATAGAGATGATTGGATGTTATATTGGGGTCAGAAAGATAATAGCGGAGCTGTGCAATTTCTTCCAGATTCAACAATACCCCGGAGGCAAAATAATTCTGCTTTGCCAGTATTGCTAGTAGAAACAAATGATATACAGTTTGTTAAAGGAACATTATCCTTCGCAAACATAATTAAGGAAACATATGAAGATTCTCATCCAGAATATTCAGATAGAAAATCTGCTTTGGAGGCAAGCGGTTTATTACTAAAATGAAAGCCCAACTATATTCTCAAACAGGAGAGAAAAAATCACAGGTTGATTTGCCAAAAGTATTTGAAACTCCAATAAGAGAAGATATAATTCAAAGGTATTATGAGCTTTCAAAATACTATGCTCCTTACTCTGCAGACCCTATGGCAGGAAGAAAACATTCAGCAGCTGGAACAATCTCGCATAAAAGACATGATTGGAAAGGACATTATGGTAAAGGTATCTCAAGAATCCCAAGGAAGACAATGTGGAGAAGGGGAACCCAATTTTATTGGATAGGCGCAGAAATTTCAGGAACAAGAGGAGGAAGAAAGGCGCACGCCCCAGAGCTGTCTTCAAAAACAAGAAAGATGAACAAGAAGGAAATGACTTTTGCATTAAATTCAGCAATTGCTTCAACAATCTCTCCTTCACTTATATCAAAGAGATATGCTTCAATTGAGAAAGAAATATCTCCCTCAATAATAGAATCTCTTCCAAAGAAATCAAAAGAACTATTCACAGCCATCAAAAAAATATTTGCCGATGCTGATTCGCTTGTCATTAAGCATAAAGAGCAGAGAGCAGGAAGAGGAAAGAATAGAAATAGAAAATACAAGTCAACCCGCGGATTGTTAATAGTTACAGCAGAAAATGAAAAAGCAAAATTCTCAGGCGTAGATATAAAATCAGTCAAAGAATTAAGAATTTCAGACTTGTATCCTCTCGGTCGTTTGACTTTATATACTCATAAGGCAGTTGAAGAACTAGGAGCCAAAAAATGATATTGAAGCCTGTAACAACTGAAAAAGCAGTAAGACTGATAGACTTAGACAATACTTTAATGTTTGAAACAGACAGAAAGTTTAAGAAAGAAGATATAAAGAGAGAAGTTGAATTTGTTTTCTCAGTTAAAGTTGAAAAAATAAGAACATTAATACATGGAAATAATAAAATCTCATTCGTTAAATTAAATAAAAAAAATCCTGCAATCGACGTTGCAACGAAGTTGGGAATGATATAATGGTAAAAGTAAAACATACACGCAGAGTTACCGAAGAAATTGAACTTGATATAAAAGAAGTCAGAAGCAGGAAGGAATTAAAGTCGCTAACAAGAGGACAAGTTGCATCTGTTAATGGATTACCCAACGCATTTAGAAGAGTGGTTGATAGTCATTACGAGTTTGTTTATTCAGATGGAGAAATTTCAGATATAATAAATGCAACTCTATTAGAAATTGGAAGAACAGCATTTACTAAAGATAGAGGAGTCAATGGACACTATATTAGTGTTAATTATCATGAGAGCGGAAAAAGAGCCATATCTGATTTAGACGGATTTGAAAGATTAGAAGATAATAAAGACGATTACCAAGATTGCAGGAATTTATTAATTAACTCAGGATTGGCAAGGAAGGCGGCAGCATAAAATGGGAAAGAGAATAATTTCACAGGCAAGAGGAAAGGGCTCAATGACATACAGAGTAAGAAGAGCAGCATACAGCTATAAAATAAAATACGCACAGAAAGAGGGAGAGGCAGTCATTGTAAACATGATACATTCAGCAGGCCACACGGCTCCCTTGTTAAAGCTTTCAATAGCAAACGAAATATTTTACAATCCAGCTTTCAACGGAGCAGTTGTTGGAGAAAAAATATTAATTGGCTCAAATGAAATTAAGGACGGAAACATATTAAATTTGAGAAGCATCTCTCCGGGCACTTCAATTTATAACATAGAAAGAAATCCTGGAGACGGCGGAAAGATGATAAGAACTGCTGGTTCCTCTGCAATGCTTTCAAAACACCTTGAGCATAATAAAGTTTCAATATTAATGCCGAACAGAAAAGAAATAATTTTAAGCGGATACTGCAGAGCAACAATAGGAAGAATTGCAGGCACAGGCAGAAAGCTTAAGCCATTTGTAAAAGCAGGAAGAAAACATTATTTAATGAAGGCAAGAAACAAATTATGGCCTAGAACCTCCGCGATTAAAGTAAATGCAGTAGACCACCCATTCGGTTCTGGAAGAGGAAAGAGACCTAAGTCAAAGATAGCTCAAAGAAACGCTCCTCCAGGAGCAAGAGTAGGGCACTTGAGACCAAGAAGAACAGGACACAAGAGATAAAATGGAAAACAATAGCTTAAATTATCATATAGAAAAATCAGTAGTTAATGTAATAGAACCTAACTCTGGTTTATACATTACTTATGGATTTTCAATAAATAATATCGGCTATTTTGAGGTTAGATTATAAACATGGCAGAAATACAGGAAATAACAACAAAGGAACAGAAATACAGGGGGAAACATCTAGCTGAGCTTAAATCTTTGGATGTAAGAGAATCATCAAAGTTTCTCACAGCAAGATCTAGGAGATCCGTTCTAAGAAACTTCAACAAGATAGAGGAATTCATAAAGCGTTGCGAGTCTTTAGCTTCCAGAAAGAAAAAGATAAAGACACATCTAAGAGATATAGTTATTGTTCCCAAATTAGTCGGATTCAATATACATATCCACAATGGAAAATCTTTCATAGAAATACCAATAACTCACGAAATGATTGGGCACAGATTAGGTGAGTTTGTCATGACAAGGCAGAAAGTAGCCCACAGCGCAGCAGGAATAGGAGCAACTAAATCATCAAAGGCAGCTAAGAAATAATGGCAGAAGAAAATAAACACCAGCACGAGAAAAAGATGGAAGAAAATATTCATCAAAATAAAGATGATAAGACAGTTGAAACTAAGCATGAACATAAGCCTTCTGAAATTGTTGAAAAAGAAAAGAAAACGGAAGTTAAGGAAGAAAAAAAGAAAAAAATGGAAAGACCAAAGAAGCATGAAGCAGTAGCTTACGGTGATGCCCTTCCAATATCAAAGAAGCACGGAATGTATATCTGTTCTTTCATAAGAGGAAAGAAAATAGACTCTGCTATTGCTAATTTGCAGGAAGTTCTAAAATTCAAGAAGGCAGTTCCATTTAAAGGGGAAATTCCACACAGAAAAGGAAAAGGAATGATGTCTGGAAGATATCCAATCAGCGCCTCAAAACAATTCATAACTTTATTAAAAGGATTGAAAGGAAATGTAATAGTTAACGGAATGGATTTGGATAAAACAGTAATTGCAGAGGCATCTTCTTCATGGGCTTCCCGTCCTGCAAGAAGAGATTCAAGAAAAGGGAAAAGAAGCCATATAATTTTAAAAGCCAGAGAAATTGGAGGACATAAATGATGTCAAAAAATAATTGCCAGAGTAATAGAATAACATTTAATCTTAGTAATATCTCAATAGATAATAATTTTAATAATCTAAATAACATTTCTACTTTATCTAACAATAATTCATTAAATAATATTAATAAATCTCCAATATCAAATAATAATTATCTCTTTTTCTTGTTATCCAATAATAATCTATCAGGATTTGTAATTAATAATTTACCATCAATAAATAATAATCTTTTTAATTCACAAATAAGGAGCAATTTATAAAAATGGAAGAAAAAAAATTCGTTAATTTCAAGAAAGAAGAACTCGGCGTTAAAGAATACATAAAGCATGAGCTTGGAAAAGGAAGAATAAGCAATGTATCAATTGAATACACCCCAGTCGGAGAAAAAATAATTGTTTCAACTTCACGCCCTGGATTAGTTATAGGGAGAAGAGGAGAAAAAATAGACGAACTTACTCATGTTCTTAAAAAGAAATTCAAATTAGACAATCCTCATGTTGAAATAGATGAAATAATAGAGCCGCTATTAGACGCGCAGTTGGTTGCAGATGAAATTGCCGTATCTCTCGAAAGAAAGGGCTCCCTAAAATTCAAAGTTATAGCATATAAAATGCTTACAGAAATAATGAAATCCGGCGCTTTGGGCGTTGAAATAGTTATGTCTGGCAAGCTGCCATCCGAAAGAGCAAAGAGATGGCGTTTCTCGCAGGGATATCTGAAAAAAGTTGGAGATCCTGCAAAAGTAGTTGATGTTGCTCAAGCACAGGCAAAAACAGTTCCTGGAGTTGTCGGAATAGAAGTAAAAATACTTCCTCCAAACGCACACATACATGACAAAATAGACATTACTCCTGAATTGATAGCCAGATTAAAAATGCCTTTAGTAGAAAAAGAAGAAGCTCCAAAGAAAAAGAAAAAATCTGGAGGAAAGCAATAATGCTTAATATAAAAAATAGTAGAATAAAATCAAAAGTTAATAATAAAATTAATCAGAATAGCAATTCTCTGGTTTATATCATTAATAAGATTTCTCCAAATAATAATCTAAGCAAATTGGAGGTTCTTTTATAATGGCTCTTTTAAGATATTCAGAAGTTCATAAGCTTTCAGAAAAAGAAAGAGAAGAAAAAATAAAAGAATTAAAATTTCAACTTTCAAAAGCAAATGTTACAGCAAATAAAACAAATGCAAAAACGAAAGAACTTAAAAGGGCTGTTGCGCGCCTATTAACATTCAACCCTTCCAAGGAAGTGTTGAAAAAGAAATAAACATGGACGAAAACCCAAATTTCGGATTCCCATCTGGGAATGACGTGTTTGAGGAAATCGCTAAAAGCGAGCAGAAAATAAAGGTATCGACTGTGGCTAGACGATACGGGAAAATAATAACCCTGGTTTCAGGTTTTGACAAAGCCGTTGATTTGAAAGCAACTGCAAAGAGCCTTAAAGAACTGCTTGCCTGTGGAGGCACCGTCAAAGATGGCGTTGTTGAATTGCAGGGAAATCACAAGAAACAAGTAAAAGCAGTACTTGTGAAGATTGGCTTCCCAGAAAGCTCAATAAGCGATTAACTCGGCATAAAAGAGGAATCAATAGAAAATGGCAGAAAAAAAACAGAAAGAACTAAAGACGAAAGAGAAAAATATAGTTGCAACTGTTCCAGTCAGAGGAAGAACTTTTGAGGGCTATGTCACAAAAAAATTCCCTAAGAGAGTTGTTGTAGAATTCATAAGAACTGTTTACATAAGAAAGTACGAAAGTTTCATGAAAAAGAAAACAAGAATTCATTCCCGTCTTCCGGATAATTTAGATGTCAACATAGGCGATTATGTTCAAGTTCAGGAATGCCGTCCATTAAGCAAGCTAATCCATTCAGTCGTAATTAAAATGCTTAAAAGAGCAGGAGAAAAATCACAATGATGAATAATAGCCAAATTAATTATAGCAAGAAAATAATTAATAATAAATCAGAAATGTTATCATTATCTATCAAATCACAAGATAATTTATCATCTGTTTCATCCATTAACAATTTCTTCTCAATAAATAACATTAGCAATTTTGGAGGTTCAAAATGAAAGCAATCAGCGCAAGAGCAACACGTGGATTGAATATAGGTTCAAATTTAATAGCTGCAGATAACAGCGGAGCAAGAATTGTCAGAATAACAGGAGTAAAGAGAGGAAAAACACCAAAGGGAAGACAGCAGTATGCAAAGATAGCCGACTGGGTTAAAGTTTCAGTTCGTGTTGGCAAGCCAGACATGAAAGGAAAAGTTTACGACGCCATCATAGTCAGAGTAAGAAAACCATACAGAAGAAATAATGGAGAGAGAGTTGCTTTCGAAGACAACGCAGTTGCATTATTAAAAGATGAAAAAGGAAATCCGCAGGGAACAATGATTAAAGGTGCAGTAGGAAGGGAGGTTCATGAGCGTTGGGCGCAAGTCGCAAAGATTGCTCAGTTTGTATTATGATAGATCAAAAATTTACTCTATACAAAAGAAATAGATTAAGAGTAGATAGATCAATACAAAGTGCTGAAAGGTATTTAGATCAAGCAGAAAGCCAGGCACAAGACACAGAAGATAGAGAAAAAGCCACAAGATTTTATTTAGATATGGCTAAACAATATCATGATAATATATTTGCTTTGAATAATTCTAATCCAACAAACTTTATGACTCCAAACCAATATGTATTGATTCAAGCTCAAAAAGATAGAATGGACTCATTAGTTTCTGTCGCAGGATTAGAAATTACAAGGAGAGCATTATGAGATCCAAATTTTCAACCGCATGGAACTCTTCTGTAAAACCAAGAAAGCAGAGAAAATATAATTACAATGCTCCTCTTCATATTAGGCATAAGTTTTTAAACGCTCACTTATCCAAAGCTTTGAAAGAAAAGTATGGCAAGAGAAGTCTTCCCCTCAGGACAGGGGATGAGGTGCTTGTTATGCGCGGCGCTTTCAAAAAGAAAAAGGCCAAAGTAGCTTCTATTGATATAAAAAAAACAAGAATTACTCTTGAAGGAATTCAAAGGTCAAAAAAAGACGGAACTAAAATTCCAGTTTTCTTCCATCCAAGCGTTCTCAAGATAGAATTTCTGGATTCAGAAGATAAACTAAGATTTAAACAAAACACGGAGAAAAAAAATGCATCTAAAAAGAAATCAGGCAACAACTAAGCTTCCAATAAAAAGAAAAGGAACAGCATATGTAGTGAGAGCTAAATCATACACGAATGATTCCGTCCCAGTTCTCATTGCATTAAGAGATATGCTTAAATTAGCCAAAACTTCAAGGGAAGTAAAGGCGATGATTCATTCAGGACAGCTAAAACTTAACGGAAGAAAAATAAAGTCCCAGAATGAAAGCATAAGACTCTTCAATATTTTAGAGGCTGGAAAGCACTACCAGTTGTCTTTGCTCCCAACAAAAAAATTCACATTTGATGAAGTAAAAGATTCTTCATTCCGTCTTGTTAAAGTCACAGGAAAAAAACTTCTTTCAGGAAATAAAATACAATTAAATCTTCACGACGGTTCAAACATAATATCTAAGGAAAAAGTTAATATTAACGACACATTACATCTTGATTCTTCAGGAAAAGTTTCATCCCATATTCCATTTGAAAAGGCAAAATCTGTCTTCATATTATCAGGAAAGTATGCCGGTCTCTCTGGTTCTCTTCAATCATTATCAAACGGAAGTGCCAAGATAAAATTAAAAAACAAAGAAGGAGAAAAAGAGATTCCTAAGTCTCATTTAATAGCAATATGAAATCTCAATTAGTTCAGGAAAAAAAAGAAAAGAAATCAGATAATTCAACAGAAAACCCTATGCGAAAAGTGTTCATAGAAAAAATTATTCTTAGCTGCGGTGCAATTGAAGAAAATCTTCAGAAATCAAAGAAGCTTCTTGAGCTCTTGACAAAAAGAAAAGCTCAGATAATTTCAACACAGAAAAGAATTCCTGACTTTGGAGTCCGTCCAGGATTAGAAGTAGGAACAAGAGTCACAATAAGAGGGGAAGAAGCAGAAGTTTTATTAAAGAAACTTTTAGGAGCTTTAGAAAACACTCTTTCAGCGAGGCAGATTTCACCAAATCATTTTTCATTCGGAATAAAAGAATATATTGAAATCCCAGGAGTTGAATATAAAAGAGAAATAGGAATCCGTGGATTGAACGTCACAGTCGTTTTTGCTCGTGCTGGTCTTCGTGTCAAGAGAAAAAAAATAAAATCAGGCTCTGTCCCATTAAGGCAGTCCGTCTCTCCTCAGGAAATAATGGACATCATGAGTTCTAAATTCAGCACAAGGTTTGTAAAATGAAAAAGAATAATATCAACTTAAATGAAAATAGCAGTTTTGTATTAGAAAGAATAATTAATAATAAATCAAAGATATTATCATTATCTATCGAATCACGAGATAATTTATCATCTGGTTTCTTTATTAACAATCTTTTATTATCAAATAGTAATCAATTATTTGGTTTTTGCATTAATAATTTCTTTAGGCAATCAATAATCAAAAAGTCTTTTAGTTTTGGTTTAAGACTTTTGGATGCTCAAGATAGCAATCTTGACATAATCAATTTTGGAGGTTCAATATGACAGCATCCGATTTCAATAAAGTAGCAAAGCAGCTGCGAGGAAAGCCTACAGTCCTAAAGAAATTCATGAAATTCAACAAGCCTAAAGTGCGCACCACAGGCGTCGCAAGAAAAAAATGCGAGCGCTGCGGCCGTTTCGGAGCTCACTTAAGCCAATATAATCTAAATTTATGCCGGCAATGCTTCCGCGAAATAGCAGAAGAAATCGGCTTCAAAAAATACAGCTAAAATGTCACAAGATATAGTTTCAGACGCGTTAAACAATTTAATGAATGCTAAGAAGGCAGGGAAAAGGACAGTGGAACTTAAGAAATATTCCAAGTTTCTCCTTTCAATACTTGCAATTGCAAAGCTAAAAGGATATGTCAAAGAATACAAAGTTGAATCTGGCGTTCTCAAAGTTGAAGTTTCAAAGTTAAATGGCTGTCAGGCAATCAAACCTCGTTATCTGGTATCTGTTGAAGAAATTGAGAAATACAAAAAAAGATATTTGCCTGCAAGAAATCTTGGAATTATAATCATTTCAACTTCACACGGATTAATGACACATCAGACAGCAGAAGAAAAGAAAATAGGAGGAAGCTTGATCGCTTACATATACTAATGAAGCACAAAATGGAAGAAAAAATTGAAGTTCCAGAAGGAATAAACTGTTCTTACGTATCTGGCATCCTAGCATGCAAGAAAGACTCAAAAGAATACACAAGAAGAATATCAATACCAGGAGCTTCAGTAAAAGTAGAGAATAATTTAATAATTTTATCCTGCATAAAAGGAAACAAGTCTCATTATAATAAAATAAAGTCAAACATAGCGCATATAAAAAATATCTTTTCAGGATTGCAGGAGAAATTTGTTTACAAGTTGGAATCTGCCAATGTGCACTTTCCAATGACCCTTAAGGTTGATTCTGGATTTCTTATAATAAATAATTTCTTAGGAGAGAAATTTCCAAGGAGAGCTAAAATACTTCATTCTGTTGATGTGGAAGTAAAAGGAAATTTAATTACTATTTCCTCTCATGATAAGGAAGCAGCTGGTCAGACAGCAGCAAATTTTGAGAAGGCGGGGAAAGTAAAAAGTCGTGATAGAAGAGTCTTCCAGGATGGAATTTATATTGTTGAAAGACCAGGAGGAACCGGATAATGATAAATAATAATCTAAATCTTAACAATAGCAGTATTATCCAAATATTTAATAACAAGGTAATGAATAATAACACGTTGGTTTATATCATTAATATATTATCTATAAATAACACAAGCAATCTGGAGGTTTACTTATAATGCCTAAGAGATTTTTAAGGCAGGATACTTCCCTTTTCTTCAAGCTTGGAAGAGGAAGAAGAAAGATTCAGAAATGGAGAAAGCCAAAGGGAAGGCATAGTAAGATGAGGCAGAAAAGAAAATCTTATCCTGCTTCACCTTCAATCGGCTACCGCTCTTCTTTAAAAGAGAGAGGAAAAATAAACAATCTTTATCCTTTGATGGTTGAAAACCTCTCTGATTTAGGCAAGGCAAAAAAAGACAGCATACTAGTATTATCAACTCGCTTGGGCTCCAAAAAGAAGCTTGAAATAATAAAAAAAGCGCAAGAGCATAACCTGAAAATTCTAAATCTTGGAGGGAAGCAATGAATCTTGAGAAAAAAAGGGCGCTTGCGTCAAGAGCACTTAATATAGGAAAAAATAGAATTTCATTCAATCCCGAAAGGCTTAATGAAATAAAGGACTCTCTAACAAAACAGGATATAAGGGACCTTGTCTCAAGCAGAGCTATTTTAATAAAAGAAATAAAAGGAAGAAAACAAAATGAAAAAAGAAAAACAAGAAGAAGAGAGGGAAGCATTAAGCAGAGAAACATAGACACAAAGGGAGAATATATGCTTCTTACAAGAAAATTAAGGTCTTATTTATTACATCAGAGAAGTAGAGGGCTTATCCCACAAGAATTATTTTTAAAAGTTAGGAAAGAAATAAAATCCAGTAGTCTCAGAAGTCTTTCACATCTGAAGGAGCGTTTATCAAATGCATAGGTCAGTAAGGCGTAGAAGATTAGAGATGAGAACAGATTACAAATCGCGTTTAGCTCTGCTTAAATCTGGCAAACCAAGATTAGTTGTCAGAAAGACTAACCGCTACTTAATAGCACAGATAGTCGAATCAGATGTAGCTCAGGACAAAGTGATAGCTGGAATAACATCAAAATATCTTCTTCAGAAAGGCTGGCCGGAGGAAAAATCTGGAAGTCTTAAAAGCCTCGCCGCATCATATCTTACAGGCTTTGCTCTCGGAAAAATTGCATCCTCAAAATTAAAAGAAAAGACCTTAATTTTAGATATAGGCATGAATAGAAACATTCAAAAATCAAGAATTTATGCTGTTCTAAAGGGTTTGATAGATTCAGGATTTAAAATTCCTCATTCCCCCGATTCCCTCCCAACAAAAGAAGGGACAGAGTCAAATAAATCTCTTATTCCAGTAATGGAAAAAGTCAAGAAGGAGCTTGCATAAAATGGCAGAAAAAGAAACAATAAATTATCAGAAAGAAATAATAGAACCAGTTCCGGAAGAAATTGAAAAAGTAGAAGAGATAATTGAAGTTTTGGAGAAAAGAGACAGGGAAAAAGAAAGAAGGGAAGAAGCCAGAGAAAAAATTCATTCATGGAAACCAAAAACTGCTCTTGGAAGATTAGTGAAAGAAGGAAAAGAAAAAAACATAGACCATATACTGGAGCATCATAAAAAAATTCTTGAGCCGGAAATTGTAGATTCTCTTATCAATACAGAAACTGACCTGCTTCTTATTGGACAGGCTAAGGGAAAATTCGGAGGGGGTAAAAGGCGCGCTTGGCGTCAGACACAGAAAAAAACAATGGAGGGAAATGTTATTACTTTCTCATGTATGGCTGTTGCAGGCGATAAAAATGGCCATGTTGGAATTGGCTATGGAAGAGCAAAAGAAACTCTCCCTGCAAGAGAAAAAGCTTTCAGAAATGCAAAGCTTAATATAATAAAAATAAAAATGGGCAAGGAAGACCCAACAGACTCAAATCCAGAGGAGCATACTTTTCCTTTTATAGTGAATGGCAAATGCGGAAGCGTAACTATAAAATTCATGCCTGCCCCTAGAGGGACTGGTCTTGTAGCAGGGGACGAATGCAAAAAGATTTTGCGTCTTGCCGGAATAAAAGATGCGTACTCAAGAACTTTTGGAAAGACAAAGACAACTTTCAATCTTGCGAAGGCAGTTATAGACGCACTCAAAAAAACAACAACCATGGAGCTATAATGTTAATAGTAATAAGAATTTCAGGCGACGTGAATATACCGGAAAAGCTAAGAGAGTCTCTATTCAGATTGAGAATCAGAAGAAAATATTCTGCTGTTCTGATAAAGCCGTCAAATGAGAATCAAAAACTTCTTTTGCAGATAAGAAACTTAGTTGCATTCGGTGACATAGACAATGAAACACTATCTCTTCTAATCCAAAAAAGAGCAATGCCAAAGAGAAAAGGAATAAAAATAGATGCAAAGAAGATAATCTCTGAACTGGAAAAGAAAGATATTTCAGAAACAGAAATAAAGCCATTCTTCAGACTTCATCCTCCTCGTGGAGGTATAGATTCAAAGAAGCACTTTGGAACTTCAAAGAAAGCTGTTCTTGGGGATAATAAGGAAAAAATAAATGAATTAGTAAGGAGAATGTTATAATGATAATCATGAATGTAAAAAATAATAGCCCAAGTTATAGTAGAAAAAATTTAATTAATAATAAAAATAATCAGATAAGCAATATCTCTGGTTTTATTGTTAATAATGTTTTATCTATCAACAACCTCAGCTATTCGGAGGTCTCCCAATGACAAAGAAAGGATTTGTCTGGGAATGTGAATGTGGAAATATAGAGTACGGAGTCAACCCGCCAGAAGAATGCTCTGCCTGTGAAGCAATAGAATCATTCACGAAAGTTCCAGATGAGCTTGCAGAGGAAAAGGAAGAGAAAAGTATTCTCTCAAAGCGTACTTTAGAAGAAGATGACGAAGATTTTGAAGAGGAGGAAGAATTATAATGATAAATTTAAGAAGAAATATCCATAATATTAAATTAATAAGAAAGAACAATATCTCTGGTTTAATTATTAATAATAATCTTTCAATAAATAATAATCTATTTTCTGGTTTATCTGTTAATAATTTTTCCACAAATAATTTAAGCTATTCGGAGGTTTCAAAATGAAATTCAAAAAAAGAAGAAAATCATCACGTTTCCGTGGTTCTCACACACACGGCAGAGGCGGTAAGAAGAAAGCCCGTGGCTCAGGTCACAGAGGAGGATTTGGAATGGCTGGAACAGGAAAGAGAGCAGACCAGAGAAAAACTCTTATCTTGAATATGCCTGAAGAATATTTCGGAAGCGATAAAACATTAAGAAAGAAACTAAAGCGTTTATCTCCAATAATCAATCTCTCACAGATACAGAGTAATCTGCCATCTTTCGTAAAAACTGGAAAAGCAAAAGAATCATCTGGAGTTTATCATATTTCACTTCCAAAATACAAAATTCTCTCTGATGGAGAATTCACAATCAAAGCAAAAATAGCCGCCTCTTCTGCTTCACAATTAGCAATAGAAAAAGTCAGACACGCCGGCGGAGAAATAATTATTAGCAGAAAAGAAGGAAAAAAAGAGAGTAAAAAAGAAGATAAAAAATAGTTAGTTAAATATTATATTAAAATAGACTTAACCATTAATCAATCAAATCTGCAGTTTATACTATTAATAATTTTTTAAGATAACAAATAATATAGGCTATTTTTCTTCCTAAAATGAACATTTATATACCATAATTTTCTAACAAAAACATGGCTTTTGACATTAGAGCATTATTATACAACATTCCGGAAGTAAAGCATCCGGTGGAAAAGCGTCTGCCTTTTAATACAAGATTAAAATGGACATTAATAGTTCTCGCAGCCTTTTTTATTCTTGCCAATGTTTCTCTTTATGGGCTGGCTAAAAACTCTCTCGACAGGTTTGAATATTTAGCTATAATTTTAGGAACTGACTTCGGCTCAATAATCAGCTTAGGTATCGGCCCCATAGTTATGTCTTCTATTATTCTGCAGTTATTAGTTGGAGCCGGAATTTTAAATATAGATACAAAAAGTCCAGAAGGAAAAAAATACTTTCAGGGATTGCAAAAATTAGGAGTAATCTTTTTCATAATCTTTGAAGCTCTTGTCTATGTCTTAATGGGAGGTTTGCAGGCAGTCCCAGGCTACACGGGAATTGTTATTCTTCAGCTTGTAATTGGAGGATTTATGATTGTTCTCATGGACGAAGTAACTCAAAAATGGGGCTTTGGTTCAGGAGTATCACTATTCATCGTTGCAGGAGTAGCATGGAGATTATTTTCAGGATTATTCCAGTTTATTTCTCCTCAAGGAGAGAACTGTCTTCTCAACTTTTCAAATACTCCTTGTGTAGGAAATATTCTTATTATAATTCAGTCTGTAATAAATGGAGCTCCAAAGGAAGCCCTCGCCGCAGTCGTAGCAATTTTAGCAACTGTGATAATATTCCTTTCAGCAGTCTGGGCGCAGGGGCTTAAAGTAGAAATTCCTCTTTCATTTGACCGCCTTAGAGGATACAACGTAAAATGGCCCCTTGCTTTCTTCTACGCTTCAAACATTCCAGTAATTCTTGTTGGAGCATTAGCAGCAAACATTCAGCTCTTCGGTGGATTATTAGAAAATTGGCTTGGCCATGCAACATTCCTTGGCTCCTTCTCGCAGGGAAGAGCAACTTCAGGTCTCGCCTACTGGCTATCAAGTTCCAACATTCCAGAAGGAATAATCAGAGGAAGCCTTCAAACCTCCCAGATTTTTCAGGCAATCACACATCTCTTATTTTATGTAATTCTTTCAGCAATATTCGCAGTATTCTGGGTAAAGACTTCAGGAATGGATGAATCTTCACAGGCAAAGAATATTCTTTCCTCCGGCCTCCAAATACCAGGATTCAGAAAAGACGAGCGCGTTCTTGAATCAATATTAAAGAGATATATTTTACCTCTTACTATCATGGGCGGAGTGGCTGTCGGCGCCCTTGCGGCATTCGCAGATTTGTTAGGAGCCCTCACATCAGGAACAGCAATCTTATTAGCAGTTATGATTATGTATCAGTTGTATCAAAGCATAGCACAACAGCACGCATTAGATATGAACCCAGCTATGAAGAAATTCTTTGGTTAATTTCTATATTCTATCTAAACCGTGTTCTAAACTTTCAGGAATAATTCCCTCTTCAATTAATTTTCTTTGCATATTAGCAGTTTCTCTTAATTTTATATATTTATTAGACCTCTTAAAACTTAAAACAAACGGGACTACTGTTAATAAAACTGCAGGAGCTGCTATTCCATACTTTAGAAAGTTGAGATCAATATCATTTAAATATTTATTACATAGAATCATTCCAAAATTCGAAGCTGCGCAGGCAGAATAAAGACAGATACCTTCAAGAAGCCCATTATCATAAATATTATGTCTCATAAAATCTCTTTGCTGTTCTCTACTATCCAGATATCTAATATCTCTTACTAACTCCTTGTCAATTTTTTTATTTACTTTCATTTTGATTTAATTTCCAATCCAGAAATTCCTCTTTCATTTGCAGGAACTAAATACATATCCTGATAAACACTATGACTATTATTTTCCGCTCTTTGCACATAATTACTTCCTGCTTCCCAGCTTCCTCCAAAAAGATGTGTAGCATAAGCTAATATAGCAATTCTTACTCCCTTCTTCCAAGATCTATTTTCATCTTTCATATTTTTTCATCAAAGAATCAATATTTAAATCTTTCTATTTGTAACTATTACTAAGTAACATCAAAGCTAACTTTAAATAGTTCAATTTAAATATAGTATTTCTCTATCCTAAAAATGGTGATAGAATCTATTCAGCCTTGGATAATGCAGTATCCACACATATCAATTTTAATATTTGCAGTCATAGTTTCACTATTTACTTCTCTTGTTAATTACTTCATTCTTGATAAGGATAAAATGAGAGAAATAAAGGCAAAGCAGAAGGAAGTTCAGAGGCAGATGAAAGAGCATCAGAAAGCAGGAAACACGGAAAAAATGATGGAATTGAATAAGCAAATGATGGAGCACACAATGGAAACTTTCCGCCATTCATTAAAACCAATGCTAGTAACTTTTATCCCAATAATTATTTTCTTTGGTTTCATAAGAAGCTCTTTCGCAGCAACAGAAATAGCAAAAACATGGTTTTGGTATTACCTAGGTGGCGCCCTAGTCTCAAGTTTAATATTCAGAAAAATCTTGAAACTACCTTAATTAAAGATTATAATTAATATTAATAATAAATTAATGAATAACGATACCATGGTTCATATCATTAATATATTTTCTATAAATAATACAGGCTATTTTTAATAATTATTAATTATTCAATGCTTCTATCCAATCTCTCTTACTAACTTAACAACCCTTCCTTTTATCTCATCTCTTACTCTTCTGAAAAAACTTAAATTTTCTCCATCAGGATCATCAATGTCCCACAATATCAATCTCTTAGCCTTATTTATATAATCAGGAATATCTCCCTCTTTTGTCATTAAAACAACTATATCTGCGTTTTTAACTGCCTTCTTCATTATCTGCTTCGGTTTCTTCCGCTCAATGTTTATTCCTTCTTGAAGCATACTCTCAACAGAGTTAGGGGAAAGCTGTCCAATCATTTTTCCTTTGTTATTTTTAGTTTCAATTCCCGCGCTAATTGCACTATTTCTTCTGCTCATCTTGTTAAAGAATTCTTCAGCCATCTGGCTTCTCGCCAGATTAGCTTTACAAACGAAAAGGACTCTCATGTATTAACCAAGTTAAAACCTCTTTAATTATTTATTGATTTTTTGATAATACTTAGTTTAGCAGACAATAACATAAAATAAAGTTAACGTTAAATCCTGCTCTGGTTTAATAATCAATTATTTTCTTCAATAAACAACATAGGCAATTATGTAACTTTTAAAAATTATCACTTAACAAACTTCCTCAACTCTTCACCCTGCAACCTTACCAATTTCTCTGTCTTCAAAGGAACATAAGCAACGTCAAATCTTTGCAGTTCAAAATTCTTCTCCATAATATCCTTGAATATTTTAAGGCAGAATTTTATTCCTTCTTCCATGCTCATATCTTCTTTGTAATCTCTTCTCAATACTTCCTTTATTCTTTCATCATGTTCCCCGATTGCATTTGCCTTATAAGCAGAGTAGTTTCCAGTCACATCACTAGTATACAAATGAGTCTCTCCCTTATTTACTCCGGCCAGTAAAACAGCAACACCAAAGGGTCTTGCTCCGCCATATTGAGTATAAACTTGTTTCTTATCAGCAATCATCCTTATAACTGAAACTGGCTCTATCTTTGAATCATAAGTTATTCTATTTTGTTGTGATAAAAGCTGTGCTTGGTCAATGAGCATCCTCCCATCACTCAAAATACCGGCAACACTTGATATAATGTGTTCATCAATTTCAAAAATCTTTGAAACGCTTTCAGGAGCTATCAATTTATCCCTTACTCTCTTATCAGCAACAATAACAACTCCATCCTTGCATGTCAATCCAATAGACGCAGGCCCCAATCTAACAGTCTTCTCCGCATATTCAACTTGTAATAAATGTCCATCCGGAGAAAACATAGTCGCGGCTCTATCATAGCCCATTGCCTGATGTTGCATTTCTGTTGGTACGTCCATATCAATTTCTCCTTTAGAATATTTACCTTAAAATATCGCCCTATTTAAAACTTTTCTCTGAAAAGTTTTAATGTATATGTCAATAACTCTTAACAGATATAACTCATACAACAATCTTTATTAACCTTTATTTTATTCTTTTATGATGGCTAACGTTACAGCAAGAATAAAGGTAAAAGGAAAAGATTTTGAAATAACAGTAGATTTAGATGAAGCTCTAAAAGTAAGAGAAGGAAAGGGAAGCGTACAAACAGCCCTTCAGACTTCAAAGATATTTTATGACTTAAAAAAAGGAACTCACGCATCAATAGCCGATTTACAAAATTGCTTCAACACAACAGATGTTTACGAAATAGCAAAACACATAATGACAAAAGGAGAAGTGCAGAAAACGCAGGAATTTAGAGATGCAGAAAGAGAAGCGAGAATAAAGCAGGTGATTAACTTAATAATAAAGAACGCAGTTGACCAGCACGGAAAGCCATACACAGAAGAAAGAATAAAAAGAGCAATTGACGAAGTTCATTACAGTTTTGATAAGCGCCCCGCAGAACAACAATTAACAGATGTCATTCACAAGCTGAAAGAAATAATCCCAATTAAGATAGAAACCAAGAGAATAAAACTCACAATTCCAGCCCAATACACAGGCCAAGTTTACGGAATAGTAAACGAATACAAAGAAAGCGAAGAATGGCTAGCCAATGGCTCTCTATCAGTCATAATCAACATCCCCTCTGGCCTTCAACTAGATTTCTACGACAAACTCAATCATATTACTCATGGAGCCATACATTCACAAGACATGACTTCTACATAAATATTTATTAAGATAGTCTTTTCAAATTAAATATGGCTTTAATAGATGTCTTGCAGGAAAATCCAGCTCTTACAATTGATGCATTCCAAAGGCTTCAATCTGAATATGATGATAGATTTATTGCAGGTGATTTTTCAGGATTTAGAAAGATAGAACATACATATGCTCATATGGGTAAATTGATGGGAAGATTGGCAGATTATGTACATGATATACAAGAGGGAAAAGAAGTATCAACTGAAGAGATAAGAACTAAAGTTATACCTGACTTATTAGTTTACTCTGCTTGGCTTGCAAAAGAACTTGGAGTAGATATAGAATCTGCTTATCTTACAAGGTTTGTTGGAAATATAAGAAGGTTGCATCAAGACAAGATCTCGGAAGAAGAACTTACTGAAATAGAGAAACGGGTTACTGAAAGAACAGCTGAAAGGTTTTCACCAAAAACCTTTTAAACCTCAATTATCTGCCTTTTTTAGAAAGATTAATAGGCAAGGCATTATCATTATCCTTTGTCAACAAAAATTATGAATGAAGAAATTAATGAAATAGATTATCAGCAAACAGAAGACATTTCTGAAGAAAGTTCAAAAAAAAGAAAAGTAGTTGTGCCTGGAGAAACAATAGTTTCTGGAGAAGATTACTTGCCAGGAGAGGGAGCAAGAAGAGAGGGAGAGCATATTCTAGCATCTCGTTTTGGTTTAGCAGAAGAATTAGGAAGAGTTATCAAAGTAATTCCAATATCCGGCGCCTTCGTCCCAAGAAGAAATAATGTAATAATTGGAAGAATAGAAGATGTCAACTTTTATGGATGGAACGTTGATATTGACTCTGCTACTGCAGGATTTATACCAATTGAAGAATCTCCAAGATTTATTAATAAAAGCGAAATGAACCAGTTTCTTGATGTCGGCGATGTAGTCGCAGGAAAAATATGGTCTATTAAGCCAAAAGGAATTGATTTGACATTAAAAGGAAGAGGATTAGGAAAATTAGAAGGCGGTTTTATATTCAGAATAATTCCCTCGCGTGTTCCCAGAGTTATCGGCAGAGAAGGTTCCATGATTTCTTTAATAAAAGAAAAAACTGGCTGTCAAATTACAGTAGGGCAAAACGGATGGATTTGGGTTAGAGGTCCGTCAAGTGATGCAGAAATAAAAGCAAGAAACGCAATCCAATTTGTCGCTGATAAAGTTTATCTCGGCGGTCTCACAGAAAAAATGGAGGAATGGTTCGACAAAAATTAACATGAAAATCAATAGCTTAAATAATAGTAGAAGTAAATCAACAATTAATAATAAAAATAATCAGATGAACAATACTTTGGCTTATATTATTAATAATGACTCGCGATGCCTATGCGTAATGGCAAATAATACTTCTAATACGGGAGTTAAATTATAAAATGGCAATCAAAAGATCAGATAACAGAAAAAATGACGACTTAAGAAAAATGTATGCAAAGGTCGGAGTAGTTCCAAACGCAGATGGCTCTGCTATTTTTGCAT
>OBEQ011482707.1_pt1 | contig 27241 bp, 27 predicted proteins | sample 1670901 | NCBI WGS metagenome assembly OBEQ01 (sample SAMEA104232315, study PRJEB22302) | groundwater metagenome | biome: forest; feature: aquifer; material: groundwater | place: USA | collected 2011-08-07 | depth 5.4 m
AAGAATTCAAATATCGAATGAGATAACTGTAAATAAACCAGGGCATCGTCACTTAAAAAGCATGTTTCAAGAGTTGAGAGTGAACGATGTCCTGGCAGTTATCATATAGTCATTAGTCGTATCCCGGTTCAAAGCCCGGCGCACTACCAACTGCCTGACTACCGCCAACCCAGACAGCCCATCTCCTCTGCCCTGGCGACGCAACCAGTCCCCCACGGCATCAGAACTCGGCATCTCCTCAATCCCCATCAACTCGCAAAGCGCTGCGTCGTTGCGGATTACTCTCAGATCTTCCAGCGCTCGCCCCCCCTGCAACATCAGTATGAGTGGCTCCACATACTGGCTCGGCTTATATCCCGCTCCGCTTCCAGGTCCCCTTAGTGCTCTGTTTACCTCTGTTAGCATTCCCGTGGCGTGGACAAACTCCCCAAAGACAGCGAGACCAGCATGAGCAGTCAGTTTCTCATCTGTGATTCCCAACTTGAAAGGTAATACCTTTTGTGTCATGATTAGTTCACCTCGTTGGTATTTTTGGTTCTGTGTCTCATTAACCATAACCTATCACATTAACGAGGTTTTTTATTGCCTTTTTTTTTCAATCGCGATTCTTGGGTGAGGTTTCGCCCGAGGCCGATATCGTGGTAAGATACTGGGGGAGGAATTCACAGCAGTCCTCCCCCATACGGTTGAAGCGGATGCAATCAACCTTGCAAACAGGACAAGTCTTGCTTCAGTGAGAAAATAGATGGAAAAGATATTCCGTAGACCAAAGAGTTTGAAATCAGTCCCGTTCCGGTATTGTCCCGGCTGCGGCCATAGCCTGTCTCACAGACTGATCGCGGAATGCATTGATGCCCTAGGAATTCGTGAAAAGGTCATCGGGATAGCTCCTGTCGGATGCGCGGTCTTTTCTTACGACTATTTTAATTTTGACATCCTCGAATCGGCCCATGGAAGGCCGCCCGCTGTCGCCACTGCATTGAAAAGGGTTATGCCGGGCAGGATAATATTTTCTTATCAGGGAGACGGCGATCTGGCGGCAATCGGCACTTCCGAAATCGTGCATGCTGCTGCGCGTGGAGAAAACATATCCGTCTTCTTCGTCAATAACGCAAACTACGGGATGACGGGCGGGCAGATGGCTCCCACAACTCTCTTGGGACAGCGCACAACTACAACCCCCGCAGGAAGAAGTGCGGCCTCAGAAGGTTACCCTTTGCGTGTGTCTGAACTCCTTGCCACTATTGAAGGTGTCGCCTTTATCCAGAGGGTCTCCCTCGATTCCCACAAGAATCTCGTCATTGCAAGGTCCGCGATAGAAAAAAGCTTCAGATATCAGATAGAAGGAAAGGGCTTTGCATTTGTCGAAATTCTGTCTCCTTGCCCCACGGATTGGGGGTTGTCGCCGAGGGCGTCACTGGAATGGATAAGGGCTGAAATGTTAAAAACATACCCCCCGGGGATAGTGAAAGATAAATACGCGGAGGCAACCTAAATGGAAACAAGGGTAATCATCGCCGGCTCCGGAGGACAGGGGATTTTGTTTCTCGGCAAGGTTTTTTCGTATGCTGCAATGGTGGAAAACAAGGAAGTTACATGGTTTCCCTCATACGGCGCAGAAATGCGCGGCGGCACGGCAAATTGCACGGTCATCATTTCGGACGAAATGATCGGCTCGCCCGTGGTACTTAGCCCCGATGTCCTTGTGATAATGAACAAAGCGTCTCTCGATAAATTTCAGCCGAGACTGAAGAGACATGGGCTTATCTTCTACGACAGTTCTTTCATCAAGGCCCCTGTCATCAGGGACGGTGCAAGAGGTATCTCCGTTCCTGCAACTGAGATAGCAAGTTCGGCCGGAAACACGAAAGCAGCCAACATGGTGATGCTCGGCGCGCTCATCGCTGAAACCGCACTTCTCAGGAAGTCTTCGATACTGAAGATCATAGAAGGACCTTCAAAGTCGGCCGTCGGAAACGGGATAAAAGTAAACACAAATTCAATCTTGAAAGGGATACAGTACATTGAGGATACGAAAGGCGAGGATAGCTGATATAAAGGAAATCCAGAAGCTCGTAAACGAATTCGCACGAAGAGAAGAGATGATTCCCCGCTCGATCAATGAGCTTTATGAAAACATCAGGGATTTTGTCGTCAGCGAGGAGAAAGGAAAGATCGAAGGTGTCTGCGCCCTGCACATCCTGTGGGAAGACCTCGCCGAAATACGCTCTCTAGCGGTAAAAAAAGAATCCCAACGGATGGGTATAGGAAAAAAGATGGTAAAACGGTGCCTTGACGAGGCAAAGGCACTGGGAGTAAAGAGGGTTTTTGCCCTTACTTACCGGCCTCTTTTCTTCAAAAAATTGGGGTTTACGGATATTGACAAATCGGGCCTTCCCCAAAAAATATGGGGTGACTGCATTAGATGTCCCAAATTCCCGGAATGCGACGAATTCGCCCTGATCTACATTGTTTAACCGGAAGCCTGACTGAATGAAAAACAGAACCTACGTCTACTTTGCAGTCGCACTCGTCGTTTTCCTTTGCGACCAGGTGACGAAATACATAATCACAAATAATCTCGGCCTCTATCAGGTTATTAAAGTCCTCCCATCCTTCAACCTCGTTTATTACCGGAACATAGGCTCGGCCTTCGGCATGTTCAAGAGCATGGGGAATCCTTTTTTTATTTTAGTATCGGCCGCCGCAATAGCGGCGGTCTCCCTCATGATCGTAAAGGACGGAGACAACAGGCTCGGCCTTTCGCTTATTCTGGGCGGCGCGGACGACCCTGTCGGTTAAATTTCCGGAGGTCTACGCCGGCGATTTCTACTGGCCTGCGTTCAACGTGGCGGATTCAGCCCTCACGATAGGGATTTTGCTGCTAATGATTAAGACGGTCTGGCCGCGGGACTAGAAGGAGAAGAACGTTTTTGATTTCTCGCGATCATGATATGCAGCGCTACTCTTTGATCCATCCGCTCTTTATGGCCTTCTTCTCGAGGTCACTGTACCAAGATGTCGGAAGGAACTGGAAGGGCGCCGGACTTCTCTTTCTTTTTTCCATCGTTGCCCTCTGCACAATCCCTTTCGTGCTTCTGCTCCAATCGGAACTCTCAGCCCTGCTGAATGAAGAAGCGCCAGGAATAGTAACGCAGATGCCGGCTGTCAGGATCGTCAAGGGAAAAGTGTCTATAGACAAAACTGAACCGTATTACGTGAACGACAAATCCGGAGAGCCCCTCGTTGTCTTCGACACGACCGGACAGATCCGCACATTAGCGGGTTCGAAGGCGGCTATACTTGTTTCGCAGTCCTCCCTCATTGTCAGAAGCAATACCGGGGAGACCAGGACCATCGACCTATCGGGGATCGACGGTTTTTCCATGGACAGGCGGCTTCTTTATGAATGGATAGATGAGTTGGAACGGTCTTTCGCCATAATCATGTATCCATTCGCAGTGCTCTTTTTTTTCCTAGTCCGCCTTATAGAGGTTGCCATCTTTGCCGCAATCGCTTCTTTTCTCACGCGATCGCCGGGCGCGCCCTCGGATTACCGAAAATATATGCGGTTGGCGGCCGTATCGATGACGCCTGTGATGGTCATTGGTGCGGTCCTTAATATTCCGGGGATTGTCCTTCCATTCTGGTGGCTCACAAGCATACCGCTAACGGCCGGATATTTTTTCTTCGCGATCAAGGTAAACAGAGCAGTAGAATAAGCCGACGCGTCCTGTCGTCCCGATGATTTCTTGGTGCCCTGGGATGACATTTTCCTATTCGGCGGTGTCAAAAACGCTTTCCTTGACAAAGAGGGCGCGATTCAAGTATAAACATTACTCGATGAAGAAAGTGTTGCTGGTTAACGACGTAAAGACCCTGGTCGAAAAGGAACGGACTATCCTTAACAGGTCGGATATCGAAATATTCACCGCCATGTCGAGCGAGGAGGCCCTTGCTATTCATAGGAAGGAAAAGGCCGATCTTATAATAGCCGATCTCGACATGCCCGGCATCAGTGGCGACAAGCTCTGTACGATGATCAGAAATGACGAAGCACTGAAGCAGGTCGCGTTTATCATGGTATGCGGCGGGAGTGAATCGGACCTTCACCGCGTTGCAAGGTGCAAGGCGAATGCACATGCCACAAAGCCCATCCGGCCGCTGCAGTTTCTTGAAAGTGTAGGCAAGCTGCTCGATATCCCGGAGAGAAAGAGCTACCGGGTACTCCTCAAAGCTACGGTCAACGGCAAGTTCGGTAACAAGCCTTTCTTCTGCTCCTCGCAAGACATCAGCGCAACAGGGCTACTACTTGAGGCAGACAAGGAACTGGAAAGAGGCGACGTGATGACCTGCTCCTTCTTCCTGCCCGGTGCCGAGCGGATTTTAACCGACACAGAGGTGATGAGGGTCGTCAAAAGCGCAGAGGGTACGCTCCGCTACGGCGTACGATACGTCGGTCTGCAGCCTGCCTATAAGGCAGCGATAGACTCATTTATCGAGAAAAGGTCGCAAAAGAAATAATTTTTTTCCCTGCCGTTGCGCTCTCAGTCCCTGAAGGACATTGTAAGCTCATACATACCCGCTTCGACATGTTTTTCGATCACGAAACCCGCGTTTTCGAAGATCTGGAGCATCGGCTTGTTGTCCACCAGCACCTCTGCAGTAAAACCGTGCAAACCATTCTTCTTCGCGAGGTACGTGAGGTATAAGAGGAGTTCGGTGCCTATTCCCCTGCCGTGATATTCATCACGGACCAAAAAAGCCACCTCCGCAGTATGAGTACTCTCATTGATAAAATACTGTCCCATGCCTGCGATCACCTCCTTGTCCCCCTCCTGCACTGCCGCCAGGATAACCATTTCCTTCGTGTAATCTATGGCAACAAACTGCTGAATTCGGTCATGATGCATATCTGTGCGGATTGAGATGAACCTGTGATACATGCTGTCGCCGGAAAGTGAATAGAAGAAGTCCTTCAGCAAGTGTTCATCTGTTATCTTTACGGGTCGGAGAAATATCTTCAGCCCGCCCCTTGTCGTCCGGTAAGTCTCGAGCGTCTCCGGATACTCGCCCTTTTTTCCAGGTATAAATGCCTGGTCCTTATAGATAAGTGAAAGTTCCTTCGCCTCCTTTATGAGCCATTGCCTGAACTTTGGGTGGGCGATGGCGATCAGATCCATGGCACGCTCCCTGATGTTTTTCCCATGGAGATAGGCGATGCCAAATTCAGTCACCACGTAGTGGACGTCTCCCCTCGTAAGTGTAACTCCCGCCCCCTCCTTCAGGAAAGGCACTATTCTTGACACTTCGCCGTCCTGGGCCGTCGATTGGAGCGCAAGGATCGTCTTACCACCTTTAGAAAGAATCGCTCCTCTCATGAAATCCGCCTGTCCCCCTATCCCGCTGAAAAAATACTTGCCGAGAGACTCTGCCGTTGCCTGGCCCGTAAGGTCTATTTCGAGCGCGCTGTTTATCGCCGTAACATTTTCGTTCCTCGCAATGTTAAGGGGGTTGTTCGTATAGCTTACAGGCCTGAATTCTATGCTTGGGTTGTCGTTGATGAATTCGTAAGTCTCGGGCATGCCCATGCAAAAGGCGGCCACGGTCTTGTCCCTGTTCAGGAACTTCCTGGTATTGTCGATGACGCCCCTTTTCATGAGGTCTGCGATCCCGTCGCTGAGAAGTTCCGTATGCACCCCCAGGTGACGTTTTTCGCGCAAATGTCCGAGTATCGCATTGGGTATGCTTCCGTAGCCGACCTGTATCGTGTCCCCGTCCAGCACTATCCTTGATACATATCTGCCGATTTTCTCCGCGATATCATCCGGTACCACCGTCCTGAATACGAGCAGCGGCTCGTCGCATGGGATGATGAAATCGACATCTCTCACGTGAATGAAGGTGTCGCCAAGGACCCGCGGCATACTGGAGTTGACCTGCGCAATGACCAGCGATGCGCTTTCCGTAGCGGCCTTGACGATGTCGACGCTTATCCCTAAACTCATGAAGCCATGGACATCAGGCGTAGAAGTCTGTATCAGCGCGACGTCGATCGGAATCCGCTTGTTGTAGAAAAGGGCCGGCACCGCCGAAAGAAAGATCGGTGTATAATCCGCGGCGCCTTGATTGACGGTCTCCCTTGAGTTCTCACCGATGAAGAAGGAGTTGTACCGAAAATTGTCCTTAAACTTCTCATCAGCGTAAGGCGAAACGCCCAGGTTCCAAACCTGGAGCACCTCAGCGTCAAAAAATGCCTTCGGGTGAGACTGGACATATTTTATAAGCGCCCGCACAAGACACTGCGGTTCACCGCAGCCGGTACCCACGAATATCCTGTCTCCAGGGTGTATTTGGGCAAATACCTCTTCTTCCGCGGCGAACTTTTCCGGGTAAATCCCCATTATCTGTTCAAGTCTACCGCCCACCCTGATACCTCTTTACGCTGATGAAGAACGACCCGCTCATAGAAAAAGTATAGCAGATATAACGAGCTCCTGCAGGGGATAGGTCACTGCAATTTGCCCAGCCTCTTCGCCAGATTGACCGTTTCATCGAGAAGGTGCTCGACTTCGTCCAACCCGCTCTCCCAAAACCTTCCGTCTTCTATGTCTATTCCGAGCCTGAGAAAGATATCTTTCGGAGAGTCCGAAAGACCGGAAGACAAGAAATTCTTAACCTTGGTTATAAAGGCCGGGTCTTTTTTGACCGCGTTCTGTAGGGACTTCGAGATGAGAAGACCGCTTGCATACGAGTAGACGTAAAAAAAGTAGCGGATGTGGTTCCAGTAGACCCACCAGTTTTCAGACCCTCTTGTCTGTTCGACACAATAACCCATGTATTCTGCCATGTGGCGTCTAAACAGCCTCCCTATCTCCTCCTTCGAGAGATAGCCCTTATTTCTAAATAACTCATGGAGGGCGGCCTCAAACCTGTAACATGCGACCTGCCTGAAAATAGTTGAGACGTCGTCATCCAGTTTCTTCATCATGATCGCAAGTTTCAGTTCACCGCCGGCCTTACTAAGGATCTCCTGAAGCACAAAGTCTTCCATAAACGTGCTGGCCACTTCGGCCGTCGAGGTCGGCGTCCCGAAATTAAGGGCGTTCTGACTCCTTCTGATAAGTTCATTATTGATGCCGTGTCCGACTTCGTGGGCCAGTGTGAGCACATCACTCAGTTCACCTGTGTGGTTAAGAAGGATATAGGTAGGCTGGGAGATAAGGTGGTGCGCACAGAACGCGCCGCCGGCCTTTCCTTTTTTCGGGTAGACGTCGATCTGACGGTTCTCAATGAAACCTTCAAAGATCTGTGAGAACTCCCCGTCGAGTCCTGAGAGGGTCTTGCGTAAAAGCTTGCACGAGGACTCGAACGAGTATTTAGTCTTGATGTCTCCATAGGTAACATTTCGCTCATGATATTTAAGTTTTTTTACACCCATCAACCGGGCCTTCAGCTTGTAAAAACGGGAGGGGATGTCGAACCTTCCTGAAACGGATTTCACCAGAGAATCAACAACGCCGCTGTCTATGTCGTCTGCAAGATGCCTTGAAAGGTCCGCCCTGGGAAACGCCCGAAGTTCATCCTCCGTCTTCTTATGCGCGAGGACCGAATTGATTTCAGCCTCGGCTACCTCTGCGTTTCGCGACAATATGTCGTTAAATGCCTTTGCTGCGGAGTCCCTCACATTCTTATCCCTGCTGTTCATCAGGCTGGTTATTTCAGAAAAAGGCCTAATGCCTGCGCCACTTTTTTCCAAAATGACCTTCCGCTCCTCCTTTGCGAGGAGACCGAACGTCATCCTTATCCAGTTGGAATAAGAAGTCGACATCTTGAGGTTCAGTATCTTCTCTTCCCGTTCGGTGAGCAGATACTTCGATTCTGCCCATATCCGCTCCAGAAAATGCCTGTAATCCCTGAGTCCTTCAGAAGCAAGAAATCCTTTCCGCAGGCCCTGAGGGATCTTGGCCAGCCGTAAATGGAAGAACTGGATATCGTTTTCTATCCTGCGGCCGAACTCTTCGATCTTGTTGATTCTTGCCTTGAGGTCGGGGTTGTTCTGGTCCTGCTCCGTTCTAAGCCAGAAGTAGTATCCCGCGTCTCCATCGAAGCCAAAGCGCCTCTTCCACTTTTCGTACTCGTTCAGGGCATTGCGAAGCGCGGACGGATCGGAAAGATAATCCCTGCGCGGCCTCCATTTGCTGATAAAACGATAACTTTCTCTCTCGACCTCCCGGATTACTTCTTCGATCCGGGGATCATTGTCGTCACGGAAAAGCTTAGTGAGGTCCCAGGCCGCTTTGTTTGTTCTATTCACTCCCGGCATTATCTTCATCACTCCTTCTATTTTTTTTGCTGCCTTCATACAGTTCATATTCGAGCAATCTGCATTCTATCGTGCTGTTGAAAAACTGGACCCTGCGTTTAGCCCTTAACCCCACCTTTTTAGCCAGAGATGGATTTCCTGTAAATACATACCCCGAATATCCCCTGCACCTCTGCTTGAAAAAATCTCCGATCCTCTTGTAAAGCTCCTCCAGAAACTTTTCTTCACCCATCCTCTGGCCGTATTCCGGATTTAGAACAACCACCCCTTCACCGCCCGGGACCGGCGTCTCGGCGAAGTCGCAGGTCTTGAATTCGATGAGGTCCTCGATCCCCGCATTTGCCGCGTTCCTCTTCGCGGTCTCAACTGCTTCAGGGTTTACATCCGTTGCTATTATTCTGGCCCTTAAGTCCTTCTTCGATTCGGCCCGTGCGGTCTCTTTAAGCCGCTCCCACAGGGACGCATCAAACCCGTTGATGTGCATAAAGGAGTAATTGTCTCTTATCAGGCCAGGCGCCTTATTGAGTCCAATGAGGGCGGCCTCGATCGCCAAGGTCCCACTCCCGCACATCGGGTTTATGAAATGGCTGCTTCCGTCCCATCCTGTTGCCATAACGACAGCAGCCGCAAGTGTCTCCTGAAGCGGCGCCTTCAACGGCGTTTTTCTGTATCCTCTCCTTGACAGAGGCTCACCCGACGTGTCCAGATATACCGAACACCATTCTTCCGTCCAGTGAAAAAATACAACCACACCCTCCCTTGAGGGCCCGGAGTCGGGGCGGCGGCCGCACTTTGACCTGATCCGGTCGACTATAGCGTCTTTACACTTCATATTGGCAAAGCGTGAATCCCTGATGCTTTCGTGGTCGACGCTCGATGATACGCTCAGATAAGCATCCGCAGGGACGTAATCCTCCCAGTGTATCCGGGACATCCCATGGTAAAGGTCCCCGGGGCTCCGCGCCATAAAGCCCTCCAGGTAATAAAGCACCCGATGGCCGGTCCTCAAGAACAGGTTAAGCTTCAGCGTGTCTTCGAATGTCCCTTCCGTCATCACTCCCGAAGCTGTTTCGGACGCAACAGGGAATCCCAGTGAAAGGATCTCCCCTGCCAGAAAAGACGAAAGTCCCTTGGGACAACTGACCAGTATTTTGCTTCTCTCTATCATTTTAGCCATTATTATAACCTTCCGGCACCAATTGAGGAAAAAAAGGGTAGTGTCAACTGACCTACTACCAAAAAAAGACATGACTTCTTTATAATAAGTACATACTCAATTGAGGCACATTATGCCGGATGAGATCAGAATTATTGAAAGGAGCACACATGAAAAAGTTTTTGGCAGCAGCAGGGGTTGGGATAATATTAGCCCTTCTGACAATGCTTGCAGGGGGAGCTTTTGCCGACGGTGAGCTGTCGGGTAAGGTCGTGGAAACAATGAACAGCGGTGGTTACACTTACTCGCTCATCGAAAAAGGCGATAAAAAGACATGGGTCGCCGTACCCCAGACCAAGATCGTGAAGGGGCAGACGATAACGTTCATGCCCGGAGCTGAGATGGGTAATTTTCAGAGCAAAACACTGAACCGCACTTTCGACTCAATCATCTTTTCCGCCGGAGTTGCAGCCGGCCCGTCTTCACAGGGTGATTCAGGAGGCTCCGCCGCCAGCAAGGGAGCTCTCGTCGTCCCGGCCGAAAAGATCAAGGTCGATAAGGCATCGGGGCCGGATGCCTATACTGTTGAAGAGATATACAAGAACATAGAAGGTCTCGACAAGAAAAAAGTTTCGCTAAAGGGAAAGGTAGTAAAAGTCTCGACAGGGATCATGAATATGACCTGGATTCACCTGCAGGACGGTACCGGTGACCCGAAGAAAGGGAGCCATGATCTGGTCGTTACGACCGATGAATCCGCAGCGGTGGGAGACATCGTCACCGCCGCCGGCACCATAGCAAAGAACAAAGACTTCGGCAGTAACTATAAATACAAAGTGATCATGGAAAAAGCGAGCATAAAAAAATAAGAGAGCAGGCAGCAGCCGAATAAAATAGAAAGGCCGATGATTGCATCGGCCTTTCTATTTATATCTATTTCTTCTCGTCGGCTTCCTTGATCGAGATAAGCTCAACGTCAAAGATGAGGACGGCATTGGGTCCTATCACACCTCCCGCCCCTTTATCTCCATAAGCCAGATCCGAGGGGATAAAAAGCTGCCACTTTGCCCCTTCCTTCATCAACTGAAGTGCCTCGGTCCATCCCTTGATTACGCCGTTTACGGGAAATGTCGCCGGCTGGCCCCGCTTGTATGAACTGTCAAACTCGGTCCCGTCGATGAGGGTGCCACGATAATTGACCGTCACCGTATCTCCAGCCTTCGGCGTCTTGCCCGCACCCTCCGTGATCACCTTGTACTGGAGGCCGCTCGGAAGGGTCTTTACGCCCTCCTTTTTTTTGTTTTCGGCCAGGAACGCATCGCCTTCCTGCTTGTTCTTTTCGGCAAGTTTGTTCATCGTCTCCTTCTGTTTGTCTGCCATTTCGTGTGAAAAAGCGGTCATGGTTTCGCGTATTTCATCATCGGTCATCAACTTCTTACCGCCCGACAACGCGTCCTTTAACCCCTTCATAAAGATATCAGTGTTGATATCGATAGACTGCTTTTTCATTGCGCTGCCTACATCCAGTCCGATGGCATAGCTTACCTTGTCTTTCTTCTCCTTCAGCGAAATCTCCTCCCCGTACACTTGCACCGCTAAGAAAAGCGTGCCTACTGCAATAACTGCCAACAAACGTCTCATGCGAACTCCTTTCTGAAAATAATTTTCATGGACATGAAATCATATCCGCAACAGAATACAACTATTTTATGCAATTACATGCCTTAATGCAAATCCATCGGACCTGCGGCGAAATGAGAAATATCCGGCCGCATTCAGGCGGGCCGAGAACTCCCTCCTTCCATCTTACGGGAAAAGAGATCTTGAACGTTGGGCAAGCGGAGGAAAAAAGGAATGCCGACAAAGAAAAGGGATTACGCTAGGTGTCGAGCCTGATTATGCCTTTCTGTATCGCAAACTTGATGAGTTCCGCCTTCGAGCGAAGACCCAATTTGTCGCATATGTTAGTCTGATGGGCGATCGCTGTCTTCACACTGATGCCGAGCGTGGTGGCCATTTCCTTGTGGGTATTGCCCTCGCCTATAAGCTTTAAAATCTGTTTTTCCCTGTCCGTCAGAGACTCATACGGGTCAGAAACTTCCACGGTCTTCCCTATATAGCCGTCGACAACCTTAGCAGCGATCGCCGGATGGAGGTAGCATTCTCCTTTCGCAACCGCCCGGATTGCGGTGATGAGCTCGCCGCCGACGGCCCTCTTGAGAAGGTAGCCGGAAACACCTGCCTTCAGAAATCTTGATATATATTCCTTATCGTCATATTGAGTAAGCACGAGCACCTTTATGTCCGGTGCTGTCTTCTTCAGTTCTATGGTGGCCTCGAGCCCCCCCAGTCCAGGCATAGCTATATCCATCAGGACAATATCGGGCTTGAACTTCTTTGCCTGCTCTATTGCTTCACTGCCGTCAGCGGCCTCCGCGACAACTTCGATATCGTCGCAAAAACTGAGGAATGCCGATATCCCTTCCCTCACCAGCGCGTGATCGTCTGCAATCAATATCCTTAACTTAGGCATTGTCTCCTCCCGAATCCTTCAAAGGCACTCTCACAGACATTCTCGTGCCGTCACCCGGCCCTGAATGGATCAGGAACTTTGCATCGAGTAGCGAGGCCCTTTCCATCATCCCTAGGACCCCCAGGCCCCTCCCGTCGTCCGATGTATGCTGCATGAGCTCGTTGACATCGAAACCCTTTCCGTCGTCCTCCACACATACATAGACCGAAAGGTCGTCTACCTTGAGCGTGACAAAGACGTCCTGCGCCTGGGCGTGCCTTGCTATATTAACAATCGCCTCCTGTATTATTCTGAACAAGGTTATCTCGATAACGGAAGGGAACCTTTTCTTGTTCGGATTATCGATCCCCAGATAGTAATCCACTCCCTTGCCGGCCAGGTGTTTATTTAGCAGCCATACTATCGCAGAATCCAGTCCGAGGTCGTCGAGAATCGAAGGTCTCATATTCTGCACGACGTTATGTATGCCGTCCATTGTAGTTAACGCTATCGCCCTCATGTCGTCTATCTTCCCGACGGTGACTTGTTCGGGGTGAAGTCTGCATATATCGAGTTTAATCAAGAAGGCTGACATATCCTGAAGTATAGTATCATGAAGGCCCCTGGCGATTCTCTTCCTTTCCTCTTCCTGGGTGTTAATGACCTTCTTGAGCAGGCTTTCGACCTTCTGCTGACTCACTCTTATCTCAGCCGTTCTGAGCACGACAGCCTGCTCCAGCTCGACATTATGGTTCTTTATTCTATCGAGAGATTCCGCTAACCTCTTCCTCATATCATCAAAGCTGCTGCTCAGAACAAGGATCTCATCGCCTCCCAATTTGCCGACCGGCGTCGAAAGATCGCCATCTGCTATCCTGTTTGCTGCGCCGCTAAGGGCCTTGAGCGGCTTCACTATGCTCCTGCTCATGCCTATAGCGAATATTATCGCTGTAGAGACGAAAATAAATACTATAAATAAGAACCTCTTCTGCAAGTCATTGGCAGGGGCGAATGTCTGGTCCTTTGCCTGCCCGACGATCACGCCCCACGGCGCGACTTTCAAAGGCACGAAGGCCAAGATATCAACCGGCTTGATGGCTGAGTTTATCTGGGAAAAACCGTGCCTGCATTCCCTGATCCCGGACCGGCAGCCCTGGATCATCTTGCTCAGCGACCGTTCGTGGTCGTGATGCCGGAGAATCCTCGCCGGGTTATCGGAGGCCACGACTATTTCATTAAGGTCCACTATCTCTATGTAGCTGTTTTCCTCGATCTTGACGCTGTGGAGAAGCTGTGTCATAAAAGGGTTTGTCGGACTGATTATGCCGCCTGCCACTCCCACTCTATTTCCCTCTTTGTCCGTAAGGGGGACCATCATGAAAATCACCTGCTTCTTTAGCGGCTCTATCGTATAAACATTGGAAATAATAGGTTTCCCGTCAAGGAGGACCTGGCTTACGTAATTGATATAAGTGAGGTTCTCAAGGTAATTGTCATGCGGCGGATATGTCAGGAGCTGGTTGCCGTGCTTGTCCAGCAGGAAGACTCCGTCCGTAAAAAGGGAATACCTGTAGGCGGTCTCAAGGGCCTTCTTCGCGGGCTCCCAGTTGTTGTCGCGCAAATTTATCTTGCCGGAAAGAGAGATGTCATAAAGTCTATTAAGGTTGCTCTGTAAAGAAGATTCTACATAATCTCTAATAATGCCGGCCAAGGCCAGCCTGCTCTGCAATGACTTTTGGATGCTTCCATGGACAGTCAGATAGCTGATGACGCCCAGGGTTGTCGAGATGACAACTGTATTAAGAATTATCGCAATAATTATTTTTTTCTGCATTCACCAATGTATCCCGGTGCAATCCTCCGCAAATGCACAACAGTTGAAAGTTATCGGCAAGACAAGATAACCAAGACCACTCATAAAGTTATAATTACTAGATCACTTTTGTCAAACTCGCCTTGTGTTTCACGGGCACATGCTCAGGCAGATCGGTTTTTTCGCCGAACATCCTCTCGTATTCGAGGGCGTGCTCCTTCATCAGGCGCTCTTTCGAGATCCTGCCCGTTATTATCGAGGTGTCCATCGGAAAGACCTCTGGACTGAATATAGAATTATATATGTGCCACAGAGCGATAATCACGAAGATTATGGACGCTTCGTTTGTGTGAAGGGCCTTTGCCGCCGGGATTATTGCCCCGGGGATGACACGTGAAACAGGTATCGGAAACCAAAGTGTCAGTCCTGAGATTATCATCAGAAGTCCTCCGGTGAGAATGCCCCAGTACTCGAATTTTTGCTTATAGTCATATCTGTCGCACCGCGCAGGCCTGCCCGCCAGTCCGAAATAGTATTTCATGTTTTCGATGGCGTCTTCAAAATCCTTCGCGTTTATAAGTATCGAGGGCTCCCATCTTCTTAGCAGCACCCCGAAAAAGGCGGTAAGGAGATGCTGCATCATCAGAAGCGAAAGAAACAGCCCGGTGGAGCGGTGGATGAGTCTGACAAAATCTATGCCGCCAAGATTAATGACTATCCACCTCGAAAGCTCGGCCTCGTAATACTTCTGGGACAGGCCAGTCACTACCAATATCGCAAAGGTGGCGGCGATCAGCCAGTGCTCCGCTATACGAAATCTTGAAAACCTCTTTATAAACTGCTTTTTTGCAGTAATATCTTCCACTCTTCTCACCTCCTTCATCTGTTTATCGCATAGCGCCATATATGGAGGAGTATCTGCAGCGCCAGACCTATCACCATCACGGGCAGAAAAAACTTATATATCAGATTTACGATAAAGACAAGAGGGGCCTTTCTTAAGTCAGGCTCATAATGGGAAAGCCATGTGCCGGGGAAATTGCTGTCTGCATCCTTATGGCATTTTTGGCACCTCCTGACAAGGTTGGCCTTCATTATTGCCGCGTTGGGGCCGACAGTCCTGCCTATGTTGTGTATGCCGTGGCAATCGGTGCAAACTGCTATGGCCCTGCCTGGTTTATACAACTTATCCTTCTCTCTGCTGTAAAACCCCAGCGTGACCCCGTGAAAATCCGAGAGATAGCTCTTGACCACATCCGTCGAAAGACCGTATTTTCCGACTACCCCCTTGTTCGCATGGCAATTTCCGCACATCTCCGGTATTTTCTCGCGGTACTCCAGGGTCTGCGCGCTCTTTATGTCGTGCGTCCTGTGGCAATCTATGCATACAGGTACGTCGCGGTTGCGTTCATCGATGAGGGCCTTGCCGTGCACGCTCGCGGCATAAACGGTGAATATATCCGTATGGCATTTTCTGCACTTCTCGACGATCTGGATCTTTTCGCCCTGCCCGGCCTTTATCGAGTGGCTGCCGTGACAGTCCGTGCATACCGGCGCCTTCAGATTTCCCTGGCTGAGGGCCGCAAAATGAACACTTTCCATTGTCTTGGTATACTTGTCGAAGTGGCATCTCCGGCAGCCCTCGGAATTGGTAATGACAAAATCCCTCCTCGTCCTGAAGTTTCTCTCAGGGTGCTCCTTCGATGAAAACCCGAAATGACAGTCTGAACAACTCAGGTCATGGTGCACTGAATCCAGGAGCAACTCGGTGTTGACTGCCATCGTCATTTTTTCGCCGTCCCTGAAGGTCATTGTCAGGGCTTCCGTGTGACAGTTCAGGCAATAGTGTTTTTCATGGGCCAGGACCATTCCGCCCTTCACCGGAGTTATCGAATGCGGGCTATGGCAATCGGCGCATACCATCGCCGTGCCCTTCTTTTCTTCTTTGAGCAGTTCAAAATGTATGAACTTTGCCTTAAGCTGTTTATCGTGATGGCACCGCCGGCATTCCAGTGAAGAGCGTATCTTATACTGATTCTTGCTTCTGAATGCGCGCGTGGGATGATTCTTTCCTGAAAAGTCGGCGTGGCACGAGGAACAGTCACTCCGGCCGTGGGCCGAATTTTTGAACTTTTCAGCGTCGATATACGCCTCTACAACGTCGCTATTCTGGAACTGCTTCACAATCCCTGTCTTGCCGTGGCAGCCCAGACATTTGCCGGCTTCTTCGGAAAGGACGATGTCTTTGGCGCTTGCCGGAACAGCAGAAAAGGCAAGGAAAAGGTAAGACAGCAATAAAATAAATCCCTTCATGCCTTTCATCATCCTCCTTCCTGCAAATTTACTAATACTTTGATAAATGGGCATCCCTCGCGACGGGATGCCCATTCTTATCTCATCGGTGCGACTCATACCCCGGTTCTTCCCTTAAAACGGGCATTCGGTTCAATATCCATCGGAACACCAGGATATGGATTGTAGCAATCGACATAACCACCGCCACTTCCCGCCACGGCGGGATACTGTGGTGCAGATGGTCCGGGAGGTTCCAGTTAAAAGCTATTATGGAGACATTTATCCTGTTTACCAGAATTCCGGCGATCGCGTAAAACGCCCCGATCCTCACGATTCGGGCGCTGCCCTTCTTCACCCCCGCAGTCAGAACCAGTACGGGCATAAGCACAAAGCCGAGCATCTCTACGATAAACCAGTGTCCATACGGCGTGTTCAGGAGGTCCCAGTTATTGTCATGAGCTATGCCGATAAGCTTGAGAGCGAAATATACGTACATCCCGACGGCTGCACCCTTGCCCAGGCCTATAGTCTGCCCGTCCAGGTCCCCTGTAAAACCGTGGTCCGTCTTGTCTCTCAGGAAACGAACTGCAAGCGTGCTCACTGCGATCACCATGCAGAGGGCCGCATAAATACTTGAGCTCAGGAAAAATACTGGTATATAAGACGAATACCACAGAGGGTGCAGCTTGCCGGGGACAAGCAGAAACATCGCCCCGAGGGCCGACTGATGCAGCGTGGAAAGAATAATGCCCGCTATCGTCAGACCCACGGTTGTCATAGACGCCCATTTACGGACTCTCCTTGATTTTAACCATTCCAAAATGGCCGGACTGAATTCGAGGAATTGGACCGTCAGATAAGTGGCCACATGCCAGGCAACCAGGAACAGGACCGAAGCTGTGCCGAAGCCCATTATCATGGGGTAATATATACGCCAGGGCCTTCCCAGGTCCGTCAAAAGATAAATGACAGCGAAGAGATAGCCCAGGAAGCCTGTCAGGACCCCGAGCCTAACGAGCGAGTGATACCTCTTGAAGCCGAATATATAATAGGCCGTGGCCATCACAAATCCGGTCGCAGAGAGCGGAACTCCGCCGAACAGACCCCACCCGAGGAATAGGCCCCATGGATATTCGTTCGAGGCATGCGTAATAACATACAGCCCTTTATAGAACCTCAACGCGATAAGCGGAAGACCGACACTCAGTATGATAGCGGCGATAATGTTGAAGGGCGTAATCAGTTTTCTGAAATATTCGGGACGGCTCATTCCCATCATCAATTTGTCCATGAACCAGTCCCGGAAATTGTCCGTTTTAACAGCGTAACCGTTTCCCATTATTTTTTTACCTCCTCTTTTTCCGCTACCTCGCGCTTCTCCTCCGTGCTCTCATCCCTGTGACGCAGAGCGGCATAACACATCCCGAAAAGGGCGGGCCAGACCGTGAAGACCAGCGGTACCGACGAAAGAAATCCCTTTGACTGCTCGATCATGGGCGAGTCGGGAAGGTTCGTCGGAAAACCCAGTTGCTCGAACGGCACCCCGGATAAATACATCCAGCTTGTCCCTCCGGCTTCGTGCTCGCCGTAGATATGATCCAGGTACCTGTCGGGGTTCTTTGCGATCTTCTGTCTTGCTATCTTGATCAGGTCTTTCCTTTTGCCGAAGGTTATCGCCCCAGCAGGACATGCCTCTGCGCAGGCTGGCATCTCTCCCTTTTTTATCCTGGGATAGCACAATACGCACTTTACGATCTTCGGTTGAAGGGCGCTCTCGTAATCATAAGCCGGTACATAAAACGGACACGCCACCATGCAATAGCGGCAGCCGAAACATAATTCCGGGTTATAGAGCACCGCGCCCTCCGGGGTTTTCGAATATGCGTGTATAGGACACGCGGTAGCACACGCCGGCTCCAGGCAGTGATTGCACTGCACCTTGCGGTATATCTTCTTCCCCTTATCTTTCGGGTCTTCATACCTGTTGACTACCGTGTACGCGCTGACCGTAGGTCTCCTCTTTTCTTCAAAGACTGATTTATCATCGAAGGGCGTCTTCGGCTTGGGCAGATTATTCTGTTTATTGCAAGCCTCTTCACAACTCCTGCAGCCGACACACGCTGTAAAATCGGTAAGGCACCCGTAACTGTTGGGCCAGCCCTTGAATTCCTTGGAGGCAAACGCCTTCGAGGAACTGCCTAGAAGGGTCGCCCCCCCTATTAAGCTCGCGCCCCCTATCGCGGTGACGCTCCCCAGGAACCTCCTCCTGCTCATAAGCGTCTTCTTGTCCTGTTTCTCCGCCTTGTCAGGGATTTCAATAAATTTATTCTCATCGCCCGGGCCGGATTTTTTCGGCGAATCAGCCATAATTCATAATCCTCCTTTATTCATAATTAATTATCATCTCCGTTATCAGCTGCCGCTCTTTATTTTTTTTCATGACACATCTGCGTGCACCCCTTCGGGTCTTCGCCCACATCGCCCATCCCCTTATGGCATTGGAAACACTGCACATGATATGCGGTCTTCAATGCAGGCATCCCGGGATTGGCAGGGTCGAAATCATTATGACAATTTCTGCAGGCCATGAAATTATTCACTACGGAATTCTTGAACATCGCAGGCGTTACCGAGTGACATTCCTTGCAGGACAGAGCGCCGTTTGTCCCGTGCTGGTGATGGCATGTGCCGCAATTGCCGGCCAGCCCGGTATGCTTTGCGTGATCGAATCTTACGGCTCCGTATTTATTCGAAAGACTGTCGAGGATGGCAACCCCCGGAGCCTTTACTGAATTGCCGGCGTAGATGTATGGCACAAAAAAAACGCATATGATCATAGCTGATACAAACGATACTTTTTTATTCACTTGTCTGTTCTCCTTTCCTCGAATTACCGGCAAAGCCCGTCACCTTTTCGCATTCTTTGCCGGCAATTCGCATTTTTTCAGCTCGCATGAACCATGTGATCTCAGTCCTTCTCATCCTTTTTCTTCACGTCCCCTTCCTTACCTGCCAGATAAGACTCCGAAGGTCTCCATCCGAAAGATGCCTCTTTCCCGGTAAGAACGGACAGACCTTGCAAGGCCGCTTGGCCCAGGGCAAAGATAAAGCCGAAAGGAAGGGCAACAATATAAGCCAATCCTATAAAGGGCGCCGATACGATCCTCCCTATCGACTTATACATATTTTCACTGCCTGAGCTCCTCAGGAACTCGATATCCTCTTTCCCGGTTGTAACGAGGGTCTTGAAAGGCATGGGCTTCAATGCCTCCCAAAAGAGCATATATACCGCGATAGCCGACACCGAGATAATGTATTCCACGATCTTGATATGAGTGATAAAATCGAACAGTGTGTGCATTCTCTCCTCCTATATTTGCAGTTTCCAGGTTTTTCATTAACAACCCGCTCGCCGCAGCGATCAGTTCTTATTGCCTCTCTTCTTCTTTTTGCCGGTAAGATATGCCTCCGAAGGTCTCCACCCGAAAAACACCAGATTTCTTCCGAGGCCCAATACTCCGCCGAGGACCTTTCTCGCCGCCATCGCTATCAATGTCGCTATAGATATGAACGGCAGAACTATCACATAGGCCAGACCGACAAAAGGCGCAAACAGCAGGCCTATCGCCTGCTTCCCCAAATTTTGATCTTCCTGATATGCTGTCATTTTCATTCACCTCCTTCCGGCTATTTTTATCATTTCCTTGCTTGCTGATTAGACTATAACCAAGCTGAAGAATTAAGGATATTGGAAGAAATTCCTATTTTATCGGGAATTCTTACCTAGGTCGGGCGGATTGGCTCTTAGATGTGCTGCTATTCGGAGAAGTTTCTTCGGGGTTAACGAAATTATTACCGGACCATGCTTTCGGAGATCTTGATCAGGTCGGAAGGTTGGGACTTAATCGCAACGGTCATCTTGTATTTTCCCTCATCCCACGAAATCCTGCTGCAGGGTTCTTCGCTGCATGTCCCCACCTCGATTACCGCTTTTCTTCCCTTCAGCAGATAACTGACCTTTTCATTCACTCTGGCGAGCCTTATCTTATTATAAGGCTTGAAATCTTCGGAGGCAGACTGGCATATTATGAGTGAGGTATCTCCCTTTTCTTTATTTTTGAATTCCATTACCACTGCGATATAAGGCCTGGTCTGCGCCAGAATTTCAGAGGGGGGCCAGGCAAGGTTCCCGGGGAAATACCTCGGCGCATAGATGTCGCTGATGCCCAATTTAGCTGTAACCTCTTCCAGGCCGGAATATCTCCTTAGAGTGTCCTTCTGGATGAACATCGGCAGCCAGTTGGCAAACTTCAGGCCCAGGACCAGAACGACGACCGTCGCAAGAAACAAGCCCGCGCGAAATATTTTAGTCATTCTGCTTTCACCTCGCATCCATCATATCACGTAATAGTTTATCGATATAATAACTATGAGTGTAAGAACCAGCTCAGCCCATGCGCGGCCGACGTCCGGGGCCGGCATCTGTTCGAGCCTGCCTATCCTGCTTTGGAGATGAAGATTGTGGCTATGCGCTTCAACAGAAGCGCTTAAGTCAGACAATCTATCAAAATCAGAGGGGCTGATATCGCCCGTCTCGTGATAAAGTCTTTTGAGGGTCCTGGCTAGCGCCGAAGGTTTGCCGGTGAGAGAGACCGCTATATCGTCGCAAATCTTCTCTTCTTCGTGAACTATTCTCCTGAATTCAAGAAGGACCACAGGATTGAAAAACATCGCCGCCCTAAGCAAAAAAAGGACCGGAAGAAACAGCTTCTTGTTTCTTTCTATATGCGCGATCTCGTGCGCAAGGGCCCCTTGCAGCTCCCCTATATCGAGGGCGTCTATGACCCCGCTTGAAAGATAGACCCCTCCCTTCCTGCCCGTCTTCGAAAACAGGATGAAATCTTTGTCCTCGATGATAAATATATCCGGGGCGTTTGCCTTCATAGCATCCAGCGCCAGACTGACGGCAGAACCGGCCGCGGGCCTAACAGTTTCAAGCGGATATTTATTCGATTTAAACGTGTGCATCAAGACAGGCAGCAGCTCCTGGAACAAGAAGATCAAAGTCGTGATGCCGAGCAAAATGATAAGAATGAGGTTCAAAGAAACCATCCCCCATAACTCCATATTAAGCCACCTGCTGCTGTCGAATATCGCGCTGAATCTGGAGTAAAAAGAGCTTCTCTCCGGATTCAGCAATTGATAAACGGGAAACGAAAAAAGCGGCAGCAGGATGACCATAAAACTGAACCTCTGCCTGACCAGGGGATCTTCGATCTTCCATATCCGGACAGCCCTGTCAACAATCAGGGCGGCCGTCAATGAATGAACAAGCGACTGTATTACATACATGCCGGGATAAGAATCGAGATAGCCCGAAACGTTCATCTCGTATTGTCCGAATGCACAATGAATATTCCTGTATATGGTGAGAAGGAGAAAAGCATATAAAACATTTTAACAATTTTACCAAAGGATTGGCGGAATCATAAAGCCCTCGCGCACAAAGATCGGAAATGATCGATATTGCTGGTGTAAAATAATGCCGATGGAAAAAGATGTTGTCATAATCGGCGCCGGTGCGTCCGGCCTCATGTGTGCAAGAGAAGCTGGGAAAAGGAAACGCTCGGTGGTGCTGATCGATCACGCTGGGAAGACCGCCGCCAAGATCCGAGTTTCCGGGGGAGGACGATGCAATTTCACGAATCTTCATGCAGGCCCGGGCAATTACCTCTCCCAAAACCCGGATTTCTGCAGATCAGCGCTTTCCCGCTTTACTCCCGAAGATTTCACCCGTCTTCTCGACAGATACGGGGTCCCCTATTATGAGAAGGAGAATGGGCAATTGTTCTGCAGGCACACCTCGCGCGATGTTGTCGAGATGCTCCATGCCGAATGCACTAATGCCGGCGTCGAAATACGACTTCATCAGAGCGTCAGGTCCATAGAGAAAGGGCATTGCTTCATCGTTAAGACCGGAAGGGAAGTCCTTGAATCACAGTCGCTCGTCATTGCGACCGGAGGGCTGTCATATGCGCCGCTTGGGGCGACCGGCCTGGGATACCGGATCGCCAGGCAGTTCAGCATGAAGATCACGCCTCTGTACCCCGGCCTGGTCCCTTTCACCTTCGCCTCGGACGACGCGGCATTTTTCAGGGAGCTGAGCGGCGTCTCGCTCAGTGCGTCCATACAATGCGGCAAGACAGGCGTGCGCGGAGAAATACTTTTTACCCATAGCGGCATGAGCGGTCCGGCAGTCCTTCAGACCTCGCTCTATTGGAAAAAAGGGGATTTTATCACTATCGACTTGCTTCCCGGCCTCGATGCCCTGGAACTCCTCATGGACGAATCGAAAAGCAGAATCGAGGCGCATACCTGGCTCGCGAGATATCTTCCGAAGAGGTTCAGTAAAATGTTTTGTGCGCGCTATTTTGTTTCGAGGCCTCTTTATCAGTACAACCAGAGAGAGATCGAAGATATCGCCCGCCGGCTGCATCGGTGGTCTCTGAGGCCTGAGGGCACAGCGGGATACGCCCAGGCCGAGGTCACGGTGGGGGGTATTGATACGAAAGAGCTGTCTTCGAAGACATTCGAGTCAAAGAAGGTGCCGGGTCTCTACTTCATCGGTGAGGTGCTCGATGTGACGGGACAGTTGGGGGGATTCAACCTCCATTGGGCCTGGGCCTCGGGTTCTGCCGCAGGACACTATGTCTGAAAAAAGAAAGATAGTGCTGGCCTCCGCATCTCCAAGGAGAAGGGAGTTGCTTGCCCTGACAGGGCTTTCTTTTACCGTCGATCCCAGTAGTTATGATGAAGTGCTGTCCCCGGCCGTTAAGCCCGGCCTTCTTGCGCGCCGCCTTTCCTCTGAAAAGGCAAAGGCGGTAGCGAAAAAATACAGAAACGCGCTGATCATTGCGGCAGACACCTTCATCGTACACAGAGACAACCTGATGGGAAAACCACACACCGAAAAAGAGGCGCTCCGGATGCTGAGTGTTCTAAACGGCAGGTCGCATTCAGTGATCACGGGATTTACGATCATAGATACCGCATCGCGTAAGACTCTTTCAAGGTCGGTCGAGACAAAGGTATGGTTTAGGAAATTAACGAAACGAGAACTGGCATCTTACGTGAAGACAGGAGAACCCCTCGATAAAGCCGGGGCCTATGCGATACAGGGCTTGGGCTCTTTGATGGTTGAAAAGATCGAGGGAGATTATTTCAACGTCATAGGCCTGCCGCTGAGTTCACTGGTGGGTGCCCTCAAAAAATTCGGCATTCACATACTATAGGAGTCAGTCGGTCTTTTGTTTAGCGTTATCTACCATAAGTTTCGAAACAGCCTTAACAAAAGCTGCAGGGTCTTTCGGCCGCGAGCCTTCGAGCAGCAAAGCCTGGTTATAGAGGATTTCTGCATATTCCTTCAGCACGGGCGCCCTTCCCTCTTTCTCCAGAACTCCTTTCATGGTTTCAAGGAGCGGGTGTGAAGGGTTTATTTCGAGTATCCTTTTCGTCGAAGGGACCTCCTGGCCCATCGCCTTAAGAATTTTTTCCATATTGGGGTCGAGTCCGCCCTCTTCCGTAACAAGACAGCAGGCGGAGTCCTTCAGCCTTCCGGATAGTCGTACATCCTTGACATCGTCCTTTAGCATCTCCCTTATAAACTCGATCAGCTTCTCGAATTCGCCTTTCGCCTTTTCCTTCACGGAAGTGCCGTCCTTATCGAGATCGATGTCGCCTTTGACCACTGACCTTAATTTCTTGCCTTTGTACTCAAGGAGGCCGCCCATAATAAAATCATCGATCTCGTCCAGCATGATCAGCACCTCGTAATCCTTGTCTCTGAGTGCCTCGAGATATGGAGACTTGGAGGCTTCCTCATATGTCCTTCCGGTAATATAATAGATGCTCTCCTGCCCGTCCGGCATGCCGTTCATGTAATCCTGAAGGGTCGTGAATGTATCCGCGCCGGTCTTTGTGGAGGGAAAAAGGAGGAGATCGGATATCTGTTCTTTTTTCGACAAATCGTAATGCACACCCTCTTTCAGGACCCTGCCGAACTCTTTATAAAAATCGACATATCGAGCGTATTCATTCTTTTTCATATCAGCAAGGGCATCGAGCACCTTCTTGACGATATTTTTTTTGATGATCTCCACGTGCCTGTTGTTCTGCAGTATCTCCCTCGACACGTTCAAGGGAAGGTCCGACGAATCGACCACACCCTTTACGAACCGGAAGTATTCCGGAACGAGCTGTTCGCAATGGTCCATGATCTGCACCCTTTTTACATAAAGGGCCGGGCCGATTTTGTAATCCTTATAAAACATCCCGAAAGGTGCCTTTGACGGTATATAAAGCAGGGCGGTAAATTCCGAGGTCCCCTCCGCCTTATAATGGATGACCTTTGCAGGGTCGCCGAAATCATGAGAGATGTGGCGGTAAAACTCCTTATATTCGTCGTCTTGCACCTCGGACTTATCTTTCAGCCATATCGCCTTTCCCGAGTTGACCCTCTCTTCCTCGGTCACAGTGACCTTTTTGCCCTTCTCCTTTTCATCCTCCTTTTCCCTTTCCACCTCCATGACGATCGGGTATTCGATGTAGTCGGAGTATTTCTTGATGACGGTCCTCAACTCCCATTCTTCGAGGTATCTTTTTTCCTCCTCTTTAAGATACAGCACCACATCCGTGCCGATAGTCTCTTTTTCGGCAACTCCAACTTCAAAGGAACCGTCTGCTGCGGATTGCCATGTGACCGCCTTTTTATCCGCAGTCCCGGCCTTTCTCGATATGACCTCCACCCTGTCGGCCACCATAAAAGAGGAATAAAAGCCGACGCCGAACTGTCCTATGAGGTCGGGCTTGTCCTTGACGTCCTTGTCGTGCAGCGCCTTGAGAAAGTCCGTAGTTCCCGAATGGGCGATAGTGCCGAGGGCATCGACTATCTCATCCATTGTCATGCCGATGCCGTTATCGCTCACGGTCAGCGTGCCCGCGGCCTTGTCTCTCTTTATCATGATCTTCCAGGGACCGGAGGTATCGATGATATCGCTCTTTGTAAGCGACTCATAACGCGCCTTGTCAATGGCGTCCGATGCGTTAGAGATAAGCTCACGGAGGAAGATCTCCTTATGGGAATAGAGGGAATGGATCATCAGGTTGAGAAGCTCTTTTACTTCCGTCTTAAATTCGAATTTCTGAGCGGTCATATCGCACCTCACAATAGTAGTACAAGATTTCACTGCGACGGGCATGAATGATGCAAGCCCTTATTTTTTATAGAATAATCCTAACAAAAAGTCAATAGATGCGGCGTCGAGCGGCAAAAAAAATCCCCCTTCGCAGGGGGATTTTTTCTTCAACCGGCTTAGGCCGACTAGGCCTTTACGACGTTTATCGCCTTGGGACCCTTCGGGCCCTTTTCAATGTCGAAGCTGACCGCATCACCCTCGGCAAGGGACTTAAACCCGTTGCTCTGGATGGCGGAATAGTGGACAAATACATCGCCGCTGTCTTCCGTGGTGATGAAGCCAAAACCCTTTGACTCATTGAACCACTTCACTGTTCCGTTCGCCATATCGGTATCCTCCTTACGTATAAACTAAAGTCTCGGGATGTGACTGCACCGCCTCAACAAAAAAGGCCACAAAGCTAAAAGTCTTTGCGGCCTCGTCAGAAACAAAAACTCCTTAAACTTCGATATGATGATACCGATTCTGATGACAAATGTCAAAAGAAATTTCGCACTGTACCTAATGTATCCCTGCCTGCGTCTCGGCCTTGGCTTTCTTCATCAGAAAAACGAGCGGAAGGATCAGGATCATGCAGATACTGAGGAGATAGAATGCCTCATTAAATGAAAGCATCGACGCCTGTCGAAGGAGCTGCCAGTATATCGTTTCTTTGCCGGCACTGTCCGCAAGCGCAGGATTCAGTCCGGAGTACGTCAGCGCATGCCCCGCCTGTGAAACCGCTATCTGGTAGCCCCTGTCGAATGGTGTAAGATGCCCTACTAGATTGTTCTGGTGCGTCTGGGCGCCTCTTGCGATGATCGTAGTGACAAAAGCGACGCCGAAACTCCCCCCGAGGTTCCGAAGGAGATTATATATCGCCGATGCATTTCCCATGTCCTCCTTTTTGATACTCGACATCGTCATCGTCGTCAGAGGGATAAAGAGAAACCCCATGCCTACGCCGAGGACTATTCTCGGCCAGATGACCGTATTGAAATCTGCCTGGAGGCTGAATTGGGACATGAGGTGCGTTGAATACGCGGCAACTATAATGCCGAAGGCAAGGAGTGCCTTGGGGTTCACCCTCGTCACAAGCCTGCCGGCGATCGGCATTGCGATCAATGTAGCGATACCCCCGGGGCCGAGAACCATTCCCGCTAAAGTGGAGCTGTATCCCATAAGGGTCTGCAGGTATATCGGAAGCAAAACAATACTGCCGAAAAGGTTGAAGAAGGCAAAAAACATTACGGCGTTGCCTGTGCTGAAGGAGAGGTTCCTGAAGGTCTTGAAGTTCACGATGGGATGCTCGGCGAAAAAGCGCTCCACAATCACAAAAAGGAATAAGGAAATAACAGAAATAAGGGTCAGCACTGTTATATATTCCGAAGAAAACCAGTCGTCCCTCTGGCCTTTGTCGAGCACTATCTGCAGGCTGCCCAGCCCGACACTCAGAAGCGCAAGCCCCCAGTAATCGATCTTCATCTTCATGCGCTGCATATAGTGAGGGTCCTGAATGAATAAAAGTATCATAATAACCGAGACGACCCCGATAGGGATATTTATGAAGAATATCCAGTGCCACGACCAGTTGTCGGTGATCCAGCCTCCCAGTACCGGCCCGATAATAGGGCCGAACATTATTCCGACCCCGAAAAGGGCCATCGCCATACCGTGCTGTTTTCGGGGAAAGGTCTCGAGTAGTATGGATTGGGATATCGGTTGGAGGGCGCCGCCGCCCACACCCTGGAGTATCCTGAAAAAGACCAGGCTCTGGAGGTTCCATGCCATACCACAGAGCAGAGAGCTGAGGGTGAAGAGCGTTACGGAGAAGACGAGATACCGCTTTCTGCCGAAGAGTCTGCTCAGCCAGCCTGTCATGGGGATGATGATGGCGTTCGGGACG
>OBEQ012619305.1_pt1 | contig 27231 bp, 28 predicted proteins | sample 1670901 | NCBI WGS metagenome assembly OBEQ01 (sample SAMEA104232315, study PRJEB22302) | groundwater metagenome | biome: forest; feature: aquifer; material: groundwater | place: USA | collected 2011-08-07 | depth 5.4 m
ACCACGTGACGCCCGAAAAGCTGCCCGATTACGTGAGTGAATTCCAAGCCCGTTTTTCCTCACCGGAAATGTTCAAAAATCCCAGATACTACTTAGAGAAATCGCTATCGCTTGTACCATTTGACTAGCATTACCCTCGATACCACAATTGACATCCTCCCTCACAGAGATCCTTGCTCTTCGACAAGGGACACAGCCGTTGCTCCCGAAAGGACAAGAAGGATAAGAAAGCGGAGCAGGCATCCGGGCCGACAACAGAAGAAAATGGGGTTTTATCCAGCCTGCCGTCATCGTTAACGAGGCGGCGCCCACACCGCAAAGAGCTCTCGCGGGGCCTCCCGTATTTTCATCACGCGGAGGCCTCTTTTTTATCCGCCTCCGCAGAAAGCCCCGACTTTAGTCGGGGTGAATAGAAGAGAGGATAACCCTCCGTAGCCTTGGGCGCCCGGCCTTCGCAGCCGCGCTGCTCTGCGAAATAGCCTTCACTACGCAGCACGAAAAGCTGCTGCTTCGGCGGAGTAGGCTAGGAGGGTGGTACTTCGGCCGATCCCGCCGAAGCTGCTTTAGCCGCTGAGCTCCATTTACTGTACCGGCGCCAAGATCTTCTTCGCTTGCGCTAAAGCTTCTTGAACGGCTTCCCGCTCGCTCCAGGGAATTTTCTTGGCCCTAGCGACGTGTATCCAATCCTCACTTCCCTTGCCGGTTATGATGACGACGTCGCCGGGCTTCGCCAAGGAGACGGCTTTTTTGATCGCCTCCCGCCGGTCGGCAATCTTTTCCGAGTTTTCCGTGTGATACGTTCCACCCGGCGCGCGCGAAAATCCGGCAGAGATTTCTTGTATGATCTCTCCGGAGTTTTCATCATAAGGATCTTCGTCGGTCAGGATTATTTTATCGCAATACTCGGCGGCGATCTTACCCATCGCCGGCCGCTTCCATTTATCGCGCCCGCCGCCAGCCGAGCCGAGCACGCAGATCAACCTCTGACCCGTGACAGATGACATGTGACCAAAATTACTGCTATTTGTCATTAGTCCATTTGTCATAAGTTCTCGTACGGCTTTGTACGCAGCCTCGAGAGAGTCCGGCGTATGCGCATAATCGATCACGGCCGTAAACGGCCTCCATTGGACGAATTCCATCCTTCCCGGAACGCCTTTAAAGTGGCGCAGCCCCTCTTCGATCGCCTTCTCGCCGATGCCGATCTCCCGCACGAGCGCGACCGCCGCAGCGATATTCGTCTTGTTAAAATCGCTCAAAAGGAACGGCGACGGCATTATGTCCGCTGCGGAGCGCACCGGCGTAATTTGGGGCAGGATCCGCAGGACTTCCTCGTCGTTCCGTGAATAAGAGATCGGCTGGAACTCATTGAGCGCCTTGGAGAAAAAATCGTAGCTTGCGTCATCGCGGTTCAAAAAAGTTTTTCCTCTTTTTCCCGCCACGTAACGCAGGAACTCAAGTTTTGCGCCGCGATAGTTTTCGAAGCCGCCGTGCGACTCGATGTGCTCGGGAGAAAGGTTCGTAAGTATCGCTGCATTCCAATTGATAAATCGATGGCGGGACTGCGCGACTCCCTGCGAAGTGACTTCTATGATCGCGTACGTGCAACCGGCCGCAACCGCTTGCCGCAAGAACAGCTGGAGATATCCGCGGCCCGGCATGGAATTCCCGAGCTGATTTTTTTGGCTCTCGGCGCCTATCTTCAGGCGCAACGAAGAGATAAGCGCCGTTTTCTTGCCTGCTGCTTCAAGTACCGCATTTAGAAGTTCAAGCGTCGTCGTTTTCCCTTTTGTACCCGTAACGCCGATCACGTAGATCTTCTCACTCGGCCGGCCTGCGAGAAGCGCGCCGAACCACGACCGCGCCAAATGATAGGACCAGACAAGACCGGGAATTTTTCGCAACAGCTCTTTCATGTTCTCTGAGTCCCGAGAAACTTGAGCGCAGCCTTGAGACGCTCCTCAAGATTCACGACTTTATCGCCAACCTTCTCGAGAGCCGCCTTCGCCTGATCGCGCCGATATCCCAAGCCCACGAGCGTTTCAACAAGATCGGCGTCCGCTTCCATTTTCCCAACGACCATTCCCGATTTTTCCGAAATCACCTTGCTCTTGATATCCAGTATGATGCGCTCGGCGGTCTTGCGGCCGATGCCCGAAGCGCGCGTCAAAAGATCAGGCCTTCCTTCCTTGATCGCCGCGGACAGATTTTTGAGTTCCGAAACATCCATAATGGAAAGCGCTGATTTCGGTCCCACGCCAGAGACGGAGATCAAAAGTTCGAAAAAGTTGAGTTCTTCAGGGGTCGGAAACCCATAGAGATCGAGAGAGTCCTCGCGCACGTGGAGATGGGTAAAAAGTTTTACGCTCGTGCCGAGCGCGGGAAGCGAGGCGAGCGTCCGCGCGCTTGCGAAGATCTTGAGTCCCATGCCTGAGGCGTCAACCACCGCGAAGTGTTCGTCTTTAGAAGCCAATCTGCCGGAGACGTTGTAGATCATTTCTATATATCTCTTATTATATTCGATTCGAGTTAAATTTACCTGCTTGCCGTTCGTAAGCCAATCTTGCATTTTTTTCTGATCGAATATATCCTGTAACCTAACACCCGAAACCTAGCACCTAGTTTTATGCCGATCACCCAATCAGCCAAAAAAGCGTTGCGCCAGGGGCTGCGCCGCCACAAACGGAATCTTTTGAAGAAAGAGGCTTATAAAAAGGCGGTGAAAGAATTCAGAAATCTGGTTGTTGCGAAGAAGACCGAGGAGGCAAGGAAATATCTACCAACCCTCTATCAGGTGCTCGATAAGGCCGCGAAAACGAAAGTGATAGAGAAGAATAAAGCAAACAGGCTGAAGTCGAGATTATCGAAGTTGGTGATCGATAAGTAATTGGCAATTAGCAATTAGCAATTGGTAATTAGCGGTTGGTGATTTGAACGGACTTTATTAAAATCTGATCGCGCATCGGTCATGCTGCCGGAGTGGAGCTGAAAAATCTTGAAGTATACAAACTGGCACGAGAGGCTTCGAAAGCCGCCTGGATAATCTACAGATCCCTCTCTTGGGAAATCAAGAAGATCGTAGGAAACCAATTTATTGAAGCTGTTGATTCCGTGGGGGCCAATATTGCAGAAGGCTGCGGCAGGTTTCATTTTCTTGATAAGAACAAATTTAATTATAACGCCAGAGGATCCCTGCTTGAAAGTATCCATTGGCTAGAACTGTTGTTCGAGAGAGAACTTACATCCGCGGATCAATATTCTGATCTCCACAACAAACTGAACACATTGCATTTCAAGCTCAACGGCTACATCCGTGTCACAAGGGAACAAACGAAAAAATAGGCGCGGCTGGCTAACGACCGAATTACCAATTACCAATTACTAATTACTAGTTGCTAATTGCCAATTACTAGTTGCTAATTACTAATTACTAATTACTAAATCCAAAATCGCCTCCTCGTAATCGAGTTTTCCCGATTTTATTTTCAAATCGTATTCCGCCATCGCTGGGATTTTTTCTTTCCACTGCGAGGCCAAGATGTTGAATATTTTCGGTGGCGGGTCGCCCATCGCGAGCATTTTCTCCAGAGCCCAAAGACGATTCCGAATCTCGCGGCTCTTCAAGGAATTGAGTATTGCCCAATAGTTCGGCGCGACTTCAAGATCAAGCCCTTCTAGGTCTTTTTTTGTGATTGCGCCTTGTTTGAAGTTACTGAGTTTGTCCAGCTCGGTCACGAGCCCCCATGTATTTCCCTTGTACACTTCAGCCAAGAATCGCACAGCAGAGTCATCGAGCGTAAATCCCGACCTCTTCGCCTCCGATCTTATAAATACTTCCCAATCGACGCCCGAGAGGTATTCGAACTCCTGGGAAACAACCGGTGGCTCGAGGAGAAAGTTTAGGATCTTTACGGGAGACTTCCTTTCCGACAAAAGCACGGTTACATTTTTTTCTCCAACAAGCGGCTTCAGAATCCCGGCGAGTTTATCCCGCACGTCTTCTTCGAAGGCGTTTTCCAATATCACCAGCTTCTTTTTTTCGAAGATAGATTGGTTCCGCAAAAATATGCGGAGGCTTTCGAAACTATTTTCTTCGGACAGATCGAATCCTTCGACGCCAAGGTCGGAGTTCTTCTTTTTGAACTCATCGGTGACAGATCCCCTTTTTTGTCCGCGCCGATAATCGTCCGACCCGTATAATAAAATCACCATAATTTCTAAATCCTAATATCTAATTTCTAAACAAATCCTAAATTCTAATCACCGAAACAAAGAAGATATCTCGGGTTTAGAATTTTAGACATTAGAATTTGTTTAGGATTTAGAAATTAGTGCTTAGGACTTTTCTTTGCCGCCACCCTTATGAATTCCTTGAATAGCGGATGGGGGACGAGAGGGCGCGACTTGAGCTCGGGATGAAATTGCGTCCCTACGAAGAACGGGTGTTTCGATCGCGGCAGTTCCATGATCTCCATGAGGCGCCTTGAGGGCGAGACTCCGGAGAACACGACGCCTTTCTTTTCAAGCCTCGTGACATATGCCGGATTAACTTCATAGCGATGGCGGTGGCGTTCCGAAATTGTACTCTTCCCGTAGGCATCTCTCGCGATCGTGCCGTTCTTCAAAACGGCCGGGTAGGCCCCAAGCCGCATCGTACCGCCATAATTTTTTTCGGCCAAAAGCTTCTTTTGCTCCGGCAGGATGTCGATCACGGGATATTTTGTTTTTTTATTCACCTCCGTCGTGTCCGCGTCCATGAATCCCAGAGAGTTCCTTGAAAATTCGACGACCGCGAGCTGCATGCCATAGCAAAGCCCGAGGAACGGGATCTTATGTTCGCGCAAGTAGCGAATCACGTTGATTTTGCCCTTCACTCCCCTCGAGCCGAAACCCCCGGGAACGATCACCCCATCGTATTGGTCGAGTTCTTTGAGAGACGCAGTGCTTCGTTCGAATTTCTCCGCCTCAAGCCAGACGATCTCGGGCTTGCGGCCTACTGTGGCAGAAGCGTGTTTCACCGCCTCGATCACCGAAATATATGAATCTGTAAGGACGAAGCTCCCCGTACCGAAGTATTTGCCGACTATGCCGATACGGACCGGTTTTTTCGCCGCGTGCATGGCGGACACCAGGCGCCGCCAACTAGAAAGGTCCCTATTTTTTGGCCTGAGGCCGAGCTTGTTTAAAATTTTCACGCCCAATTTGTCTTTCTCAAAATTGATCGGGACTTCGTAGATATTCGCGACATCCGGCGCGGAAATAACGTTTCCCGGTTCTACGCTGCACATAAATTCGATCTTCTCCTTCCGCTTCTTGTCGAGCGGCACGATGGCCCTCCCCAAAACAAAATCTGGATGGAGGCCCACTGAGTTCAGGCTTCGGACCGCGTGCTGCGTCGGTTTCGTCTTGAGCTCCGTTCCGCCGGCACCGAGGGACGGGAGGAAACTCACAAGCATGAGTACCACGTCGCTTGGTTTTTTAAGCTTCAGCATTCTCACGGCCTCCAAAAAAAGAATGTTCTCGTATTCTCCCACGGTGCCGCCTATCTCGATGACAACGATGTCCGATTTATTTTTGACGGCCGCCTTGTCTATCCGATCGATGACCTCGAGCGGAATCCGCGGAACGACCTCGACCTGCCTGCCTTTGTATTCCAGATTCCTCTCTTTTTGGATGACCGAGAGATACACGCTTCCCGTCGTCATATAATTAGCGCGCGAAAGGTCATAGCCAAGAAAGCGTTCGTAATTCCCCATGTCCTGGTCGCATTCCGTGCCGTCGTCCAAAACAAATACTTCGCCGTGCTCGGTCGGATTCATCGTGCCCGCATCCACATTCACGTATGGATCGATCTTGATCGCGGTAACGCTGAACCCTTTCGATTGTAAAATTTTCCCGATTGAAGCGGACGCCACCCCTTTGCCGACTCCCGACATCACGCCACCGACCACGAAAATATATTTTGTATTCTTTACTTTTGGCATTTTAAGTGGAGCGTGGATCCCCGCTTGCGCGGGGACGAATGGAAGATCGATTTACCTTTGACAATTAGGACAAAAATAGCTTGATCTTCCATTCGCCTTGATTCTCCTAATTCTAGCACTACATCTGAAACATTTTCCACCCTCACGGCCGTAAACTCGGCGGGATTTTTGGTAATAGCCGAAGCTGCCATCGATCCGCCGGTAATCCCGGAGGGTAAAACCGCCTTTTTTGATGCCTTCATTGAGTACTCGCCTTATCGCACCCGCAAGCTTCGTGATTTCCTTGATTTTTAAGGTATTACTGGGCTTCGCTGGGTGAGTTCTCGCGTGCCAGAGGGCCTCGTCGGCGTAGATATTGCCCAATCCCGAGATCTTTTGCTGGTCGAGCAAGAGAGATTTGACCGGGCGCGAGGAGTTTCTTAGTAAATCTTTAAGTTTCCCCGATGTGAATATGGTAGATAAAGGATCGATGCCCAAAATAGGCAGGGGTTTGAGGCGGCCACGCCATTCAATGGTGCCAAACCGGCGGACGTCAAGAAAGCGGAGGACAGAACCATCAGAGAAATGAAATCTGGCACGCTCATGTTTGTGGTTCATGGTTCTTGGTTCATGGTTCTTGTTCTCAAAAAGCAGCTCGCCCGTCATACGCAGATGCACAAGGCAGCGCATTGTTTCAGAGCCTGCCCGCGTTTCACAGACTATATATTTCCCGTGCCGGCTGACGGCAATAACTTTTTGCGGCAATACAAGCCGCGGCCTTGCGATCCTTTTTTTGTCGAACACCAAAAACCGGCTGAGGGTCTTGCCGGTGATCGCAGCCTTGAGTTCCCGCACGATCGTCTCCACTTCCGGAAGTTCGGGCATGGGTACAGGTGTTAGGTTATAGGTTTTAGGTTTTAGAGTAAACCCCCGACATCTGAATCCTACCGCCCAGAACCGTGCACAGGACAGGACGCCTGCCCGCCTCTAGAGGAATGTCGAACCTTTATGGAGATTGAAAAAGGTTCGGTACATCCTCTTCCTTGAACCTCTTAAACAAGGACCATTCTTTGGAATTTTCTGGATTAATTTTCATGCCCGCCTCGCAAGCCGAAAGGAGGCGTTGCTTATGGACCTCGGTTAGCACAGAAACATTCTCTTTAAGTGCGCCGAGGAGAAGCTTTGCGGTTTCGGCTTGGTAAATAACATTCGCCATTTCCTCAAAGTCGTGGATATCGTCTTCGACACGTTGCTCAGGAGTCATTTGCGAGCGCTCGATTTTCGAATTATCGAAAAGCATATTCGTATTATATACTAGTGCACAGGACAGGACGATGTTCGAACGATACTCAAAAATTCTACCCTTAAGGTCCCGGATTAAAAATCAAAAACAATCCTAATAAAATCAATAAAAATCCTATTATTGCAAACACTGATAACCCCTCCCACGCAAAGAAGTTCTTTATTCTTCGTCCAATTGGCGGAGCATCTTTATCCCTGTTTTTAAATGCATCTTGGATGGGTTTAAATGGATCAAGCGGCAGAACAACTTCTTTATCGCGATAAGACCACATAAAATATCTGATGACTTTATCCTTAAAAGATTTTTCCTTATCCATGCCTGAAAGATTTAACATCGACCTGACAGATCCGATTATTAATCCTGCCCCGATAATCATTAAGATTAGCGCACCCATAGTATAACTATATCACACGCGAGTTTTTCTTTTTTATAATGCGCCGAGAGCCTCTTGAAAGCTTGTGCGCAGGACAGGACGATGTTCGAACTTTTTTAGCTCAATTCAAGTCTTGTTCTAATCTTTCTTGAAAATCTTCGATTTTTATAATGAGCGTGTCTGTTTCTCGGATAAGTTTCCTAATTATAAAGGGTGTCATTTTCACATTCTTAAAGTTAATCCATCCTTGTTCGTCTGTGTCGATCTTGACCATGACGAACCCCTTTTTGAGCGTAGACCAATTTGCGTGAACAATTTTATTGCGAAATTCGCTTATCTCTTTGAGTCTTCTAATGATTAGATCCAACTTTGCTTTGTTTAATTTTCTTTTAGAATCTTTACCAATAAAGCCGATGAGTAATCGACATTTTTCGCTGGCAAAATCAATTTTACTTTTAAATCTCAGATACTTAATAATGCGAAAACCTTCATCATCTGCCCTATGGTCAACAAACTCAACAATCATCCTGTTCAAAGATGACTCTAGGATTGAAAAGGAGATAAGAAATTCCCCGATTGATTTAGCATATTTTGGCCAATGAGTTTCGATCTCTTCGCTTTCGTATGAATCATATTGTTCGAGAACTTCTTTTTGCTTTTCTAGTAGTATTCTCTGTTGTACTCTTTTCATGTTTTATTTTCACGACTATGCGGCACGGGACAGGATTTGAACAATTATAGCCGCTAAATGCCCAACGAGCCATTTTGGGGAGATGGGCATTTATCCTAATTATCCCAAAGTAACGAGATAGTTAGCTCGTAACCATAAGCGAAGGCGAGGTAGAAATCAACGAGTGAGTAGAGAAAATGCCGGGTGCCCGTGAGCGAAGCCAAGTCAGACTTGGCGAAGCGAGGAGGGCGGCATTTTCTCGTTATGAGCGAGTTAGATTTCTCGAGCCGGAGCGGGTTACGAACTAACTATCGAGCTACTCCTCTATCGCCGTCTCGTGTTTCGGCACCAAATTCGGATCGGTGGGGATCGAGAAGTAGAAAGTGCTGCCCCGGCCCACTTCCGATTCCGCCCAGATGCTCCCTCCGTGCGCCTTGATGATGTTCTTCGCGATGTAAAGGCCAAGACCGGAACCTTCCGTGTTGGACTTCAGGGCGTTATCCGACCGGAAAAACTTTCTAAAAAGATTGGGGAGCGCGTCTGCGGGGAAACCGATGCCTGTGTCCTTTATGCTTACCTGGATGAACGGCTTGTTCTCCATTTTCTCCGCCTTGACGATCACTTCGCCGTTTTCAATGTTGTAGCGCACCGCGTTCACAAGCAAATTATTCACCGCGAGCGAAAGTTTTTGCGGATCGATCATGACCTGCGGCAAGGGCTCCTTCGGCCTGTCGAAATAAATCTTGATCCCCGCCCGCCGCGCCATAGGCACGATCTGCGCCAACAGATTGTTCATGAATGCGAGCATATCTTCGTTCTCGAACGCATATCCGAAACGGCCTTCTTCTATTTTCGCGATACTCAGAAGGTCCTCGATGATCTTCAGGAGTTCCCGGCTCGCCGTAAGCGCGTGACCGAGGAGGTCTTTGTTTGTCTGGCTTAGATTTTCGTCGCCATTCATGGTCTCGAGCGCCCAGTTGATATCGGTCACGGGACTCCGGAGCTGATGCGAAGCGATCGTTAAAAACTCGCTTTTTGATTTGATCAAAGAAATTTCCCGCGTACGATTGCGGATGATCTTCATGAATCCCACGGTCTCGCCTTTCTCGCCTCCGATCGGGGAAGTCAATACACGCAGTTCAAGCGGGGGCTCGGCGAAAGACAGGTCCACTACCTGAGAATGATCACCGGACGCGGACTGGTTCACCACCGAGGGTGCGAGCGAAGGAAATATCACTTGCGTCACGAGCCGCCACGCCGCTTTTTCCATGTCTTGCGGCTGAAATTTATGCCCAATCACCAATTTCGTGTCGATCATAAAAAGTTTTTCCGCCGCAGGATTGAAGAGTGCGACTTGGAAATCTTTGTCGTAGACAATAAGGCCGTCCTCCAGCCCAAAAATGATGTTCCTGAGTTCGTCCTGTTCCGTCCTTCCGTCCCGCTGAGTTCTCGCGCCTTGATAGATCTTCACGAACACGAAAATCGCCGCCGCCGCGAGAAGGCATCCCTCGACGAGAAGCGGGATGGCCGGCAAAAAGGCATAGGCCACGGCGAATATGACAACGAGGATTCCCACGAGAATCCAGGCAATTCTGAATTCCGGCCACAAGAGCGCTTCTTTGACTCCTTTTAGCTCCATTATCATCTTATATTAGCACGAAAGATGCAGGTTTTAGCTTTTAGCTGTTAGCTTTTAGGTTTTAGATATTAGGTTCCAAATATTTTCTAATGGCTAACACCTAGAACCTAACACCTCGATTACAGCATCGGCGTCTGCTTCTTCTTTTTGGAATTCTCGGCGGCGGCCTTCCTGTTCTCGCCATCAAGACGATTGATCAGCGTTACAAAACCTTGTTTTTGAAAATATTCTTTGACTTTTGCCCCGTCTTCAACAACCCTCAGGGCCTCAAGATCATGAACTTCGGTCGGAACGTTTCTTTCGAGCGTCACAAGTTCCTTTGCAAGTTCCGCTTCTTTCCGAAACGGTCCGAGCCGCTTTTCAAGCTTCGGATCGCTTTTCAAATTATCGTATGCAGACTCAATCGTGCCAAAACGCTTCAAAATTTCAACGGCGGTCTTGGGCCCCACTCCCGGAACGCCCTTGATGTTGTCCGACGGATCGCCTATGAGCGCTTTATAATCGATGAGTTGGCGGGGCGCGAGCCCGTATTTCTCGATGACCGTTTTTTCATCGTACGTGAGCGTTTCGCTCACGCCCACCTTGAACGTCCTTACAACGACCTTCTCTCCTTCGACGAGCTGAAGCGTATCCCTGTCTCCCGTGAGGATCACGACCTCTAGGTCGGCTTTCGTCCTGAACTTTTCGGCGAGCGTGGCGATGAGGTCGTCGGCTTCAAACCCCGGCTTCTCAAAGACCCCTATCCCGAACGCCTCGAAAAGCCCTCGCGCCGCTATGATCTGCGTAATTAATTCGTCGGGCGCCGCAGGGCGCTGCGCTTTATATTCCTCGTATTTCTTTTTGCGGAAGGTCGGTTCCGGCCGATCGAAGAGCGCCGCGGCATAGTCGGGCCGCCCCCCGAAACGATCTTCTTTCTCAAGCGGGCGGGCTTCGTGATCGGCGGGCCTTTTCTCTCGCCACAATCGCAGGAGAATACTCGAGAGGCCGTAGATCGCCTGGATGGGCTTGCCGTCACGGGACGTCAAGGGCGGCAAGGCATGGAACGAGCGATGGATGATTGAGTTCGCGTCAATGAGGAGTAACGTCTTCATTTTGTAATTATAACCGCTTGCACAACCATCAACAATTCGTTACTATGCTCTCGGTATAAAATTCCCATTGAGGGAGTTGGGATACCGCCGCTCGAAGGCGGCGGTAGTTCATTTTCCGCCGACCGAGATCTTCCTCTCGCTCTCTCTTCTGCCGTGGTGGAATTTCAGCCAAATTGAATCTCCAGGTAAAATCTCTTTTATCTGGTCTGCCCACTCTATAAGAATAATATTGCGGGGGTCAGAAAGAATTTCTCCAAACCCGAGAGCGCCGAGTTCGCGGGGTTTTTTTATCCTGTACGCATCCACATGATACGCGTTCTTGAACCACGAACCATGAACTATGAACTTCCTAAAAATGATAAACGTGGGGCTCGCGGACCGCTTCTTGATGCCAAACCCCGACAAAAATCCCTGCGCAAACGTGGTTTTCCCGCTCCCTAGTTCCCCCGAAAGCGCCAAGACAACTGCATGCCTGCGCTTCGCGCTTCGCGCTTTATGCGTGAGGAGCCGTTTGGCTGCTTTATAGCCAAGCTTCTTCGTCTCTCTCGAAGAAGAGGTTCGATAGATTCTCATGTTTCTTCACAGCATAGAAAATTATGGCGGCGAGCACAATGGAACTGCCCAGCAATAAGCCTATCAGTTGCGCCTTACCGAACGGGTGATTAAGCGCTACGCCGTATGGATAGTTGTTTTTTATGATACTTGTATCAAGCGTAATATTGTTCCGCGCGCCAGGCGTCGGATCCGCCCATATAAACAAGTGTTTGGCTCCGTGGCTCGTTAACTCGTTGGAATTCAAGCGCGAAAAACTCTTTCCTTCGGCCGCAACCCCTAAAAATCCCGATTGGTCCGCGAGGCTTCCTTTCGCGTCATAGAGAAAAAGTTTCTCGTCGGAATTTTTAAGAACCAACTTTGTCGCGCTCCGTTTCAAGATTAAATATTCATCCGCGCCGATCACCCCCCTCAGCTTCGCCTTGCTGCCGCTTTGAGTTTTTAGAACCCAGCCCCTCAAATTCACTCCCACACCAAAGAGCCGTGGCTCTTTGGTGTGGGAGCCGGCCGGCACGCTACCATCGTTAAAAAGTTCCACCCACTCGTTTTGCGCGTCATTCCCTGCAGGATTCGGCAGCCATTCGTTGATAAAGACCATGCACTCAGAATAGAAAGCGGGAGTTCGAGAAAAGATAAAAATTATCTATGCTATTGTTTCGCCCGGTTTATTTCCGCCGCGCGAATTAGAAGCGCACGATCAAGCCAGTTCACAATATCGCGTTTTTGCTCGAGCTCTCGTTCGAGGGGTCGCGTAAGTTTTTGTTCGTAGCGAACGCCGAAGAAAAACCCGAAAAGGAACATGGCGATAAAAATGCCCGCGGCGAGCGCTCGCGAATACCAGGCGACTTTGTGCCATTTAATCTCCATCAAGTTAATTTTCAATTTTCAGTTTTCAATTTTCAGTTTTCAATGAATTTCCAATTAACCAATGATCATTGAAAATTGAATGGAAATTGCAAATTGAAAATTTTATAAGAGTTCGCTTGGTTTCTTGTGTCCAAGGTGCTCATACGCAGGAGGCAGGACGATCCGCCCCGCGGACGAGCGCTGCAAGAATCCGAGCGTCATCAAATACGGCTCGTAGATATCCTCGATCACGCCTTTTTCCTCGGAAAGGGCGGCCGCTAAAGTATTGATCCCCACCGGCCCGCCGTTGAACTTCTTTATGATGATCTCTAAAAGGCGGCGGTCCTGAGGCTCCAGCCCCACCTCGTCAACCTCAAGCATTTCAAGGGTTTTTCGCGCAATTGCCTCGTCAATGAGCTCTTTTTCCTCCACTTCCGCGTAGTCGCGAGTGCGTTTCAAGAGGCGATTCGCGATGCGGGGGGTGCCACGCGACGCCTTGGCCAGGATCTCAACCGCCTCCGGAGCAATTCTTGTATTCAGGAGCCTTGCTGAACGACTCAAGATTTTTTTAATATCTTCGCGGTCATAATAACTGAGCCGGAGCGTGGCGCCGAAGCGCGATCTCAAAGGCTGGGAAAGGAGGTTCTCCCGCGTCGTCGCGGCGATCAGAGTGAATGCCGGCAAATCCAAGCTTAACATCCGAGCCGACGGACCTTTCCCAACGACCAAGTGAAGTTTGCGTGATTCCATCGCCGGGTACAGCACCTCCTCGATCAGCGGATTGATGCGGTGCGCTTCGTCGATGAAAAGAATTTCGCCCGGTTCGAGGTTCGTGAGTATCGCAGCGAGATCGCCGGCTTTCTCAAGCGCCGGACCTGAGGTCGTCCGCACCGACAAGTTCAGTTCTCTTGAGACCAAGTACGCGAGCGTTGTCTTACCGAGGCCGGCGGGTCCCGAGAAAAGCATATGGTCCGCGGATTCTTTTCTTTTTTTCGCGGCGTCAATGATCACGCGCAGACTTCTCTTGATCTTTTCCTGGCCCACGTATTCTTCCCATTTTGTCGGCCGAAGCGCCCGATCAATGTTCTGATCTTCTTTGTTTGGAGCTTTGCTGTCCGGTTTCATTGCATATATTATGCCGCCTTTTAGTATTGGAAACGCTCGCCTGATAGCCCTTGACAAATTAATACTTTTGTGCTAACATTTCATCTAATCGCTGGGTGGCTGCCGTTTGCTGTCGGTTGTCGGTTGCACGTACAGTAGTTCGTTCAAATCTGGGGGCGGGAATGAATTCCAGATCTTTAGGATGGATTGGCCTCGGCGAATCCACTCCTCGAAACCATTCTAACCTCTTTTCATTTTATGAGAAGAGACTATCTCCTTTTCACGAAGGATTTGCCCCCAGGTTTGAGAGAGCTACTTTAGAGTTCATAGTTCATGGTTCATAGTTCATGGTTCATAGTGCATGGTTCATAGTGCATAGTTCATGGTTCGTAGAATTACGAAATCAATGAACTATAAACCGTAGTGATGAACTATGCACTATGAACTATTTATCCCATTCTATCTTCCCGGTCACCGATTCAACCTCTTCAAGGCTCGTCTCGCCCTTGAGTGTTTTGAGTATCCCGTCCTGCTGCATCGTTACCATGCCTTGCTCGTCCGCCAGTCCTTTCATGGCCGACTGCGAGGCTTCTTTTAAGATTATTCCTTCGAACTTCATGCCTCCTTCTAAAAATTCGAAGATGCCGATCCGACCTTTGTAGCCGAAGCCGTTGCATTTATCGCAACCCCCGGCCGTGTATATCTTAAAATCCCGGTATACTGAGCGGTCGACGCGCGCCGGGAGCGTCTCGAAAAACTTTTTTATCTTCCCTCTTAATTCCTGCTTTATTTCTAGGGGTTTTTTGCAGTCCGGACAGAGCTTCCGCACTAACCGCTGCGCGATCACAAGGTTCATCGCCGGGCCAATGCTTATTGTTTTCACGCCCAAATTCACAAGCCGGGGGACGGCGCCTGCGGCGTCATTCGTGTGAAGCGTTGAAAGCACCAGGTGCCCGGTAAGCGAGGCTTGGAGAGCGATATCCGCGGTCTCGAGGTCTCTGATCTCGCCAACAAGGACTATGTCCGGGTCTTGCCGCACAACGGCTTTAAGGCCGTTCGCGAACGTATATCCGGCTTCGGCATCCACCTGTGTTTGTTCCACTCCTTCAAGCCGGTACTCAATCGGGTCTTCGAGCGTGATTATCTTGATCTCGGGGTTGTTGACGTGGCGCAGGAAAGCGTAGAGGGTCGTCGTTTTCCCGGATCCCGTGGGGCCTGTGTTCAGGATCAATCCATTCGGTTTCGCGATCTGCCTTTCTACAATAACAAGATCGTCGTCGCGGAGGCCCAAACTCGCGAGCCCGATTGAGGTCGCTTCCGGATCCAAGATCCTCATCACCACGTTTTCGCCGAACTCCGAGGGGATGATAGACACCCTCACCTCAATCTCTTTATTGCCGAGCGTGATAGTAAAGCGCCCGTCCTGGGAAACATCCTTCACGTTCAGTTTCAGGCCGGAAATAAGCTTAAAGCGGGAGACGAGCGTTTCATAATTTTTTAGCGGTAGGTCTCCGAACACGTCGTGGAGCAGGCCGTCGACGCGCAGACGGATTTTCGCTTTCTTTTCTTCGGCTTCCAAATGGACGTCTGAGGCGTTTATCGAAAGCGCGCCGGCAAGCACGAGTTCGATGATCGCGACGGGTGACGTTTTAACAAAATCCAATTTTTTAATCTCGTCCTGAATCGCAGAAAAGCTTACGAGGCGCTTGCTCAACTCTTCGATGCTTTTTTCTTCAAGCTTCACCTTGCCAGTGATCTCGCCTCCTTCTTTTTTCACGAACCGGTACAAACGCCAAGCCTGATCAAGTCCCGTTGCTGACGCGACGAACATTTTCACCTCATACTTTCGCGCTTCAAGGTCGTTGACGGCCTTCTTTGTCGCCGGAAGCTCCGGATTGAGGGCGGCTACGGCGAGCTTCCGATTCTTGACCTCCGTCACGGCGAGCTTCGCGCCGCGGGCAACGTCTTCGGGAATAAGCTTTAACGCATCCACTACGGTCGGCACGCGCGTAAGATCAACGTAAGTAAGGCCTAGTTTCTGCGCCAAATGTTCAGCTGCCCGCTCTTCGCCTTCGCGCTTAAGCCTCGCTAATTTCGTTTGAAGATCGGCTTGTCCCTGAAGATCCATTCTGTTAGAAGCAGGTCGCGATCGGCGACTTGCGCAATGTTATTTTATAGAAACGTCTATTTATCATTAAGAAGTGCGTAGATTATGTGAAAGCGACTGCGGTTTCAAACGGGATTCATATTGTCTCAAGTCTAGCCCTTAGCCTCTTAGATTTCAAGGTTAATTAAGCACAACTCCCTCTCGCTCGGCAACGATTTGACAAATAATTTGAGAGGGTATATAATATGGACAGCACCGTGCAATCTTAACCTACCGATATTCAGAAATTCAGAAAAAATCCGAAAGAAGAGGGAGAAGCTAGATGAAAAAGGCGTCGTTCGCTGAATTCTGTTTCGCCGGTAGCCGAATCGCATTCGGCGCGGCAGTCGTTCGGTTTGTATGCCTAGTCGTCATCATCCTGCTCGGATCAGCCGCCCGTCCTGCCAGAGCACAACGGATCAGCGTGTCGCAAGGCGTGTGGCTTCACGGGACGCTAGTCACCGTCTTTGACGCCACGGACGACGAAGCACCGATTAAGCTCGTGGTCAACGACAAAGAACTGAATGGTGTCCTCGGGCCGGGGCAGCATACAGGCATTCGCTTCGGGTCTGGATTATTCATTTTCTACCCTCAGTACGGTTATTACGAGGCGGTGATTTCGGCAAAGGTGTGCGAAAGCGCGCCGAAAACGAATTTCATTGTTCCTCCTCCGGACTGGGCGGCCGATAAGAACCTTTTGGGGAGCCTCGCGCTCACACCGGAATATCTCGAGACCAACCCCCGAGAATCCGAACTTCGCGGCCGCGTCAAGGCAATCAATAACTTTCTGCGCGACCACTTGGGACGGAAGGAGATGCAGGCAGAACTAAAGGCCTGGTTCGAACAGGTGAAGCGGTCTGGCATCAAATACTCCGAGGCTACCTGTAACGGTCCGGCGATAACGGGGGTCAGGGTACCCGTTTATCTGAGCGACTACAATAACCGCCGCACGATTGCCGTGTATATCCGCGGCAGTAGAGAAACCGGCTACCGCATCGAGGGGCCCCAGTACACGGCTTACTAGCTACGAGATTCATCGGGGGGCCAAACGCTCGAAGTCCGACGTTTGGCCCTTTTTATTTCTTTGATTTTTCGTTTTTAATTTTCTATATTTATGGCATGTCAGGCCACTCTCATTGGGCTGGAATAAAACACAAAAAAGGCGCCACAGATCAAAAACGGGCGCAGGTATTTTCGAAGCTTCTTTCCGCGGTATCCGCCGCCGCGAAATCCGAAACTAATCCGGATTTCAATCCACGGCTGCGCACGGCAATAGAAAAGGCCAAGGAGAACAAGGTTCCCGCGGAAAATATAGAGCGGGCCGTAAAGCGGGCGTCGGAGCCGGGACAAAACATAGAGGAGTTAATCTTCGAAGCATACGGCCCGGGAGGCGTTGCAATTTTAATAGGGGGGATAAGCGACAGTAAAAACCGCACCGTTCAGGAAGTAAAGAAAATCTTGAGCGAGTTTGGCGGCAAGTGGGCGGAGGGCGGCTCCGTCCGTTGGGCATTCGATCCGCCGACCGACGGAAACAAGGGATGGAGGGCGAAATTTTCGCAAGAGATATCCCCCGAAGACAAACCTAAACTGCAAGAACTGATCGCTGCGCTCGAGGACCAGGAAGATGTGCAGAGCGTATATACGAACGCAAGCTTTTAGCTGTTAGCTTTTAGGTTTTAGTTGTAAAATTGACGTAAGGTGTTTTTTGTTTCTAGCAGCTAAAAGCTAACACCTAACAGCTATGATAATTCTAGGCATCGACCCCGGCACGCGTCGCATAGGGTACGGCGTGATCGAATCCGAACGCGGGAAGTGCAAGTTTCTCAACGCGGGGATTTTGGAAATTTCGAGTCAAGACGACCTTGGAGCTCTTCTTGAGACAAAAAGGGAGCTTAAAGCGCTTATAAAGAAATGGAGGCCCGGGGTCTTCGCGATCGAAAAGCTCTATTTTGCCAAGAACCAAAAGACCGCCCTCGCGGTCGCCCAAGCCCGCGGCGCCATTCTCCTTTCGGCCCTCGAATACGGCCTAGAGATCAGGGAATTGGGCCCCAACGAGGTAAAATCCGGCGTCGCGGGATACGGCCATGCCGACAAAAAAGCGGTGTTAAAGATGGTAAAACTGATCCTAGGCGTGCCGGAACTAGATATTGTGGATGATGCGAGCGACGCCCTTGCCGTCGCAATCGTGGCAGGAAATAGGAAATATTAAACGGTATTTTGGATTTACTCCGATGAAAGTAGGGATGGGGACGGCGAGTCGCGTGGACCCCGGCCTTCGCCGGGGCTCACGCCGCCCTAAGTCCCTTCGGTCCAAGGGCGGCGGAGGTTATCCCCAGCCCTGATTTGACACCTCAATGGGCTGCAATATACTTTTTTCAAAATAAGAACAAAAGGTCGGAAGAGCTCTTGTTACTATGACGCCACAAAATCTGGAACTGGCATTCCGCAGACTAAGCGACGAGGAAGACGAGGATGGAGGTGTCGGGGCGGAAGAGGAAAAAGAAAAGGATCTTGGCGACGAAGAGGAAGATGAAGGAATTGAAATATAGCCTTCTGTTGTTTTGGTCGTAAGGCGGCTCCCAATAAGTATTGTAGGCGCGTGCTTGTCTCGGGGGCCGTTTTTAGTTGATAATATCAGTACTGATGCCGATATTAAGGAATTGGGTAGTTGGGTTGTTTAGATTACCCAGCCGCTCAATCGCCTTAATAACCTGATTGCTAAATTACTTAATAACAAGTCTGATGCGCCGTCACGTCAAGAGGGGGGTAAAAAGAACGTTTCTTTTTTTAATCTACGCACTCGTGGGGCTTTTTGCCTTTGGGTTTTTGGTTTTCTTCTACTTCCGAGCCGCGCTCCCCTCCCTGGACCAAATAGACAGCCGCGTGATAAGCCAATCCACGAAAATTTACGATCGCACCGGGTCAGTGCTTCTATATGAAATAAGCGGTGGCCTGGAGCGGACAATCGTTCCTTTCGAGCAGATGCCGAAGTACTTGAGAGACGCAACGATCGCGATCGAAGACCAGAATTTTTACAACGAGCCGGCGTTCGATTGGAGGGGAATCGTCCGTGCGATCTACGTGGACCTCGTGAGCGGCGCTTTAGTACAGGGCGGTTCAACTATCACCCAGCAACTCGCAAAGAACGCGTTCCTTTCTTCCGAGCAGACGCTCACGAGAAAGATCAAAGAGCTTGTTCTCGCGATCGAACTTGACCGCCATTATTCAAAAGATCAAATTCTCGCTCTCTACCTCAACGAAGTTCCCTACGGTTCGACGATCTACGGCGTCGAAGCGGCAAGCGAATCCTATTTCGGGAAACAGGTGGCCAGCCTTAATTTAGCGGAAAGCGCGACCCTTGCCGCCATTCCCAAGGCGCCTTCTTATTACTCTCCATGGGGAAGTCACACGAAAGAACTCGCGAATCGCACGCGGTTGGTCCTCCAAAAGATGCTTGACTTGGGAAATGTCAGTAAAAGCGAATTTGACGCCGCCTCGAAATATAAGCTCAAATTTCTTCCTCAAAGCCATAGCATCAGGGCGCCGCACTTCGTGATGGCCGTACAGGACTATCTGATACAGAAATACGGTCAAGATCTGGTCACGAAAGGAGGACTAAAGGTAACCACAACGCTTAACTGGGACCTTGAACAAGCTGCGGAGAAGGCGGTTGCGGACGGCGCGGCGCAAAACGAAAAGCTGTATGGCGGCAAGAACGCATCGCTTGTCGCGCAAGACCCAACAACGGGCCAAGTGCTTGCGCTCGTTGGTTCGCGGGACTATTTTGATATCCAGAACGAAGGAAATTTTGACGTGGCAACTCAAGGATTGCGGCAACCGGGCTCGGCCCTGAAACCGTTCGTTTATCTCACCGCCTTCCAGAAAGGATATACGCCGGATACCGTGGTCTTCGACGTGCCAACCGAATTCGCGGCGAAGAATCCCGCCTGCCCGGCAGTTCCAGATTTTTCGAACGACAACAAAGAATGTTTTCACCCGCAGGATTTTGAAGGAACGTTCCGGGGACCGATGTCGCTTCGACAAGCGCTTGCCCAATCCGTGAACGTTTCTTCAGTGAAGGTCCTTTACCTCGCGGGACTGAAAGACAGCGTTAAAAACGCCAATGCTTTTGGGCTCTCGACGCTCACTAGCCCAGACCTCTATGGGCTCTCGCTGGTCTTGGGTGGCGGCGCCGTGAAACTCATTGATCTCGCCGAGGCATACTCAGTGCTTGCCGAGGACGGCATAAAACACGATCAGTCAATGGTCCTTGAGGTGCGGGGCGCCAACGGCCAAATCCTTGAGTCGTGGAAGGACAACCCCTCGCGGGTCGCTGACCAGGAATCGGTGCGGCTTGTGAACAATATTCTTTCCGATGCGGGCGCACGAAGCGGGCTTTTCCAAAACAGCCTCGCGCTCACGTCGTTTCCTGGATATGACGTCGCTTTGAAAACCGGGACGTCAAACGACTATCGCGACGCCTGGACGCTTGGATATACTCCGTCGCTCGTCGTGGGCGTTTGGGCGGGCAACAACGACAACACGCCTCTTCAAAAACACGGCTCGAGCATCTTGGCTGCGGTTCCTATCTGGCACGCATTCATGGCTCAAGTGATCCAGAATTTCCCCAGCCAAACATTTAACCGGCCAGATCCGCAGTCTCCGCAAAAGCCGGTCCTTGCCGGTGATTACCTCCACAACAATCAGATCCACACCATTCTTTATTCTGTTGATAAGGCGGACCCAACCGGTTCTCCGCCGGCTGATCCGTCGGATGATCCCCAATTCGACAATTGGGAGACGGGCGTGCTCGCGTGGGCAAGGCAAAATATCCCCAACTTTCAGAACTATAACCAGCCTTTCGCGGTGGGGACCGAAACTGGTCCGCTTTCAAATCCGACCCAGACCTCCCTCCCGCCACAAGTGCAGATCCAATCCCCCGCGGTTGGCGCGTTCTTTAAAAACGATTTACAGGTTGATGCCATGATCTTGGGCTCAAGCCCCCTTGCAAAAATAAAGGTGTATTTTAATGGCGCCTCGGTTTTGGAGTTGTCGCCGGGAATTCCTCAAAAAGATTATTCTCTTCGTTGGTCTTTTGCCCCGCAAAACCCCGCACCACAAAACCTTCTTGAGATCGAAGCTTTCGACCGAAATAAAAATTCGAATAGGTCGGGGATAATAATATACTTCGGCAATTAGGCGGCTGCTTGGTCGGCGTTTTCACTCCGCGGCGATCGGTTTCAAAATATATAAATACGACGCGTCTCCGGGCGCTTTTATCTCTGCCGGCTCGTTATCTCCATTCACGCCCAAAAACACGTCTTCGCCCTTGATCACCTTTAGGGAGTCGGCGAGATATCGCCAATTAAAAATAATGTCTTTTAATTTCCCCTGCGCTTTTACGGGAAGCATATAGTTGTTTTCGCCGAGGGCCTGGTCGGAAGAGATAAGCTCGACGACCTTTTTATTCTCTTGCATTCTGAGTTTCACTTCGCCGCTCTTATTGCCGAACACTCCTGCGAGCTTCAGGGCGTTTATAAGCTCTTGTTTGTTGAAAATAAGTTCGGCGGAAAACTTTTTTGGGATGATCGCCTCGTAGTCGGGAAATCTCCCCTCCATGAGTCTCGACAGAAGCTCTGTTTGCGGTGTTTTAAACAGAACTTGGTTTTCGTCTTTGTATATCTTTACTGAGTCATCCTCGCGGAGGATGCGCGAGAGCTCTTGCGCCGTCTTGAGCGGCACCATTATTTCAAACCGTTCTTTGTGGTTTGCGATGAGTTGTTCGGCGCTTATAGACCGTTCCGCGAGACGGAAGCCGTCCGTCGCCACAAGTTTCAAGTTGTTTAAGGAAAATTTAAAAAACACAGAGTTGAGCTCCGGTCTCGTATCGGAAAACTGGGTGGCAATAAGCGTTTGGTTTAGCGCATCTTTTAAAACGCCCCCTTTCATTTCGGTCCATTCTTTTTGATTTTTTATTTTCGGCGTAAGAGGAAAATCGTCGGCCGGCATTCCTTGAATGGTGGCTTCGTAGTTGTCGGTTTTAATCTCGAGCTTCCCCTTTTTTTCTTCAATGTTTAAGCGGTCGCTTTGAAGGTTGCTGATAATGTTTGTTATAAACCCCGCGGGGACGGTGATTCTTCCGTTCTCGATTACTTTTCCAAGCACGTGCGTGGTTATTGCTATTTCGAGGTTTGTGGTTGTTATTTTTATTTTACTGTCCTCGGTTTCGAAAAGAACGTTTTTTAGAATCGGGAGGTTTATGTTTTCTCCGCTTACTCTCTCTACGATAGAAAGCCCGTCTTTTAAATTAGACCGTATAACTATAAACTTCATTTATTAGTTAATAAAAAATTATTATTATAATTACTATTAGTCGACGCCATCTGTGGATAAGAGAAATTATTCAAAATTTATAGGTTCAAAAAGAAGAAAAGATCCAGCAAACATAAAGCGGTTCTAAGTTTTTAAATAATTTTTCCTGAAATATAGATCTGTTATTATTTTGTGCATCAACTCTTATAAATCATCTCTTTAATAAGTAAAACTTTTTGGTTCAGGTTGGGATTTCTGTTAATTTCTCGGTTTATTTTCTCAAAAGAATGAATAGCGGTGGTGTGGTCTCTCCCCATCTTTTCCCCAATATATGGATAGGAAAGCTCGGAAATATCCCGAAGCAAGTACATTGCAATCTGCCGTGGTTCCACAACCTCCTTCCTCCGGTTGTGACTAACCAAGTCCTCAATCGTAATATTAAAGAACTCAGCGACAGACCTTAAGATCTGGCCGTCATTCACCCGCCGCGTAAGCGTTTGAACCGCCTTTTCTATGATTTCGCCGGCTATCTCCTCGGTGATCTCCACCTGTTTTTTCTCTTGAGTAAAGAGAATTTTCCTCAAAACGCCCTCCAGTTCCCGGATATTTTTTTTGACCTTTTTTGCCACCAAATCAACAACCGCATCGCTTAATTGCCTATTCGCCTCTTGGAGTTTGTTTTTAATGATCGCCACGCGCATTTCGAACTCCGGAAACCCGATGTCCGCGGTCATTCCTCCTTCGAAGCGGGAGCGGAGCCTCTCGTGAAGCGTGGGTACGGATTGCGGCGGCCTGTCAGATGAGATAATGATCTGTTTATTCATCTCGTAAAGAGCGTTAAAGGTGTGAAAAAACTCCTCTTCCATTTTCTCTTTGCCGCCGATAAACTGAACATCGTCGACGATCAACACATCCACGTCTCGATACCTCTTTTTCATATCCTCCATGCGCTTATTGCGTATTCCCCAGACAACGTCGCTCGCGAATTTTTCGGACGGCACATAGCGCGAACGAATCTTATTCTGATATTTTAATTTGATCTCATTCCCGATTCCCTGGATCAAATGCGTTTTCCCGAGCCCCACGCCGCCGTATACAAAAAAAGGGTTATATTTTGTGCCGAGCTGTTCCACTATTCCTACGGCCGCCGCGAATGCCAACTCGTTTGAAGGCCCCACCACGAACGACTGCAGGGAGTAGCGGGGGTTGAGATTCGTTTCCAAGTCTACTTTAAACTCAAGATCGATCGCGTTGTCTGATTTATTAAAACTAGGCACCGGCACCCTTTTGGCGGTCGTGTCTATTCCCTGGCCCGACACGGAAAACTCGAGCTTCTTCGCCGAGTCGTCGAAACCCCTCAAAATTCCCAAAATATTCTTCTGATATTTGTTTTCCACCCACTCCTTAGCGAAATTATTCGGCAAAACAACATAGAACGTTCCGTCTTTTTTATCGACGAGGCGGCTGTTCTTAAGCCACGTCGCAAAATTTGCCCTGGAAAGCTTGATCTCCATTTCGCCCAGCGTCGATTGCCAAAGTTGTTCAAGGTCCATAATATTAAGATCGTTGTTTTTGAAGTATGCTCGTCTCCAAAAATTCTGTCAATGGGTTTTTCGGATACGGAGACAAAGAAAAGAACGACCGATTTCCTTAATTGTATTTTGTGCGACGCTTTCGTCAAAGGCGAAAAGAGGAAAAGTGGGGATTAACTGTGAATAAGCCGGTCCACCGCGGGGACCGGCCCTCGCGCAGGCGAGCACCCAAGGTGGTATTTCAGCACCGCCCATGCTACCATAACTCTCATGTCGTTTACTTATCAACCCAAGAAAAGAAAACGGAGCCGGACCCACGGATTTAGGATTCGTATGCGGAGCCATACCGGCCGGAAGGTCTTGAGCCGTCGGCGGACGAAAGGAAGGCGTCGCTTAACCGTTTAAATCCCAATATCTAATTTCTAAACAAATTCTAAATTCTAATCACCAAAACACGGAATTTTTTCAAGTCTAGAATTTTGGTCATTAGGATTTGTTTCGGATTTAGAAAAGAAATTAGAGTTTAGGATTTTTATCTTATGTATTCAAAAAAATTCAGGTTGCCGATCGCGAAAACGAAGTTCGCGTGGCAAAAAACATTTTCCTCACCCTATTTTTTAATAAAGACGAAGGAAAACCACAAAGAGCATAACCGCTTAGCCATCATCATCGCAAATCGCGCGATAAAGAAATCCACAAGGAGGCATTTTTGGAAGCGAGCAATCGCGGACGAATTACAAGCATGGCCGAATCTTCAAAAAGATATTCTTATCATCGTTTCTCCAAAGATAGAAGCCACCAGTAAGAAAGTCATGAAAGAAGAATTCGATAAATTATTAAAACAGCTTACGAGCTTACGGGCTTGAGAGCTTACGAGCTATCCCATGGTCTACCTCTACGACACAATTCTTTACCGTCCGCTTCTGAACGCCCTGATTTTTTTCTACAACACGATCGCCGTTCACGACCTGGGGCTCGCCATTATTTTTCTTACAATCCTCATTCGCCTGATATTGTTTCCGGTGTTCCATAAGAGCGCGCGCCATCAAGTGATCACTCAGCGCCTGCAGCCGCACATAAAACGCATTCAAGAACTTCATAAAGGAGACCGCGAGAAACAAACGAAGGCGCTGATGGAACTTCACAAAGAGCACGGCGTAAGCCCCTTTTCCGGGTTTTTACTTCTCCTCGTGCAGCTACCCATATTGATTGCGCTTTATCAAATCGTGCTACAAAGTCTAAAACCGGGGGCGCTTTCCGGGCTCTATAGTTTCATTTCGGCCCCGGAGATGATTCAACCCACATTTTTACATTTGATTAACCTCGGAGAGCGCAGTATCCTTATAGTTAGTTTGGCCGCGCTAGCCCAGTATTTACAGGCCAAATTAAGCCTTACGCGATCCCCGGTAGGCGAGAAGCCCACCCAAGCCGAGAAGGTTTCAAGGAAGATGGTATACGTGGCCCCGATCATCACTCTTACGCTCTTTTGGAACTTCCCCGCTGCCATCGGCCTTTACTGGTGCGTGACATCGCTTTTTTCAGCGGGACAGCAAATAATTATCAACAAACAACTTGCTCAATGGAACCCCTCGATCAAGTCGCAAAAAAAATAATTGAAGGAACCGGATTTTCCGATTATCGACTAGAGGTGAATCCCGAAGAAAAACGCGGCTTGATTTTTATTTACGATAACACCGAGCTCGTGAAAACAAACCTCGCCGCGCTTGTTGAGAGCGTGAACCACCTCGTACAGATGATCGCGAAGAAGAACGGCGAGGCAGCCATTTTCTTCGACATCAACAACTATCGGCAGGAGCGCGAAAACCTTATCGCGGAACTCGCGCGCGCCGCCGCGAAGAAAGTGCTGCAAACGAAAGAAAAAGTTTCTTTGCCGGCGATGAATTCCTATGAACGCCGCCTCGTGCACGTGGAGCTCGCGATCCATCCGGAAGTGACGACAGAAAGCGTTGGCGACGGGAAGGAAAGATACGTGGTAGTAAAGCCGATCGAGTAGCTTTAATCAGCTTTTAGGTGTTAGCTGTTAGGTTTTAGTAAATACATTTTCTCTAAAAGCTAAAACCCAAAAGCTAAAAGCTATTTCAATGATATCGCGTAAAGCTTCTGGTCCAGCCTGTTTATAAAAAAGAGTGTCTGATTGAAAACTCTGGGATTCACGGCGTCTAGTTCCTGCGCCTTGTCGGCGTAAACTTGAGAGACCGATCCGTCACCCAGGTTGATTCTGTAGAAGTCATCCGCCGTAAAAACAACTTTCTTTTCATAGTCGTCCGGCAGCTTGGCGAAGCCGAACTTTTGGTTGTCTCTGGGGACCGCGCAATAGAGGGTTTTCTCGAGGATCGGCGGCGGCGGGGAGGCGGGCTTCGCCGTTTTCGATGACGTTTTACTGCTTGTCGCTTGTTGCGCTGGCGTGGTTGAGGTGGGGGTTCGGACCGTTACGTCGAAAACGCATTTTGAGGGGAACGTTGTGAAAGATAATCCATGGAGCACATTGCCGGCCGCGTCGAGGAGCGTCAGTTTCCCGCCGCGCCTAGAAGCGTCTGCAGCGAAAACAAGCCCCATGCCTGCTCTGCTGTCCCACAAAGAATCAAGCCCGGGTTGATTTTGAGCGAAGGCGGCGAGCGTCTTGTTTTTTACACTAAAACTCCAAAGAGATCCCCCGTACATAGCGCTTCCTTTGTCTGATAAAATAAATTGATCTGCGCTCATCCAGTTCAAAACGAGGTCCTCCGCGTGAATATTGAGAAGTGTCGCCGGTTTTGCTTTTGTGCCAGTGAGGTCGAACGTCGTGAGGGTTTTTATGCCGCCTTTGTCCCCTAAGTAGGCGATCTGATAATTCGTTGGCGACCATGTCGCCGCCTTAATATTGAGCTGGAGTGGTTGCCAGGATTTACTAGCCACATCAAAAATACTGAACTGAGGGTTCGTCGGATCTCCGAGGGAAACCAGGATTTTATTTCCGTCGTAAGAAAACTGGGCATCAATCAGGCTCGAGACGGCTGCGGAGCTTAAGGTCGCGGCCTTTCCCGCCGTAATTTTTACGACTTGACCGTCCGGTTGGACGAGAATGGCGTTGTTTTGGCTGTCCACGTAGAAACTCAATACTTTATTATCTGCCACCACGCCGAACTTCTGGCCGGCGTATATTGGAACGTTCCCGCCGGACGTTGTCCCCGGTGTTTGTCCCGACGGCGAAGGCGCCGGATTTGTTTGCGTTCCCACGTTCGGCAAGCCGCCCGGAGCCGGCTCGGGGCTTGGATTGGGGGCGCCCGCGCGGTAGCGCAGGAAATAGCCGATCAATACGACGAGCACGACCGCGGCGACGATGATAAAAAGATAGAAATAGCGCTTCATGGCTTCATTTTACCCTTTCTTAAATTAGTTATCCACCGCAGGCTCTTCTTTTTGCGCATGTGCCCGGGAAACAACTACCTATATCACTGCAAGTCGAGTTTGATGAACAAACGATTGGTGGTGGTGGTCCGCCTGGAATGTTGCACCCAAATCCACCTGATGACGGCGCAGGCGCCGCAAGCGGCGCGAGCGGCAGCGGCTTCAACCCGCACTTCGTGATATCCGGATTAATGAGCTTGAGAACGAGATAAGCTCCCACAAGAAGCAGGAGGCCGTACAAGGCTCCTTTAACCCATTCTTTCCCCTCGCTTTGTCCAGAGGGATTCCCCGC
>OBEQ011596553.1_pt1 | contig 27220 bp, 23 predicted proteins | sample 1670901 | NCBI WGS metagenome assembly OBEQ01 (sample SAMEA104232315, study PRJEB22302) | groundwater metagenome | biome: forest; feature: aquifer; material: groundwater | place: USA | collected 2011-08-07 | depth 5.4 m
ACCGCCTTTTTCAGCTCACCGAGAAAATCGACCTCCGGGCCGATCGGCACGTGCCGCACCGAGGCGCCCGCCATGATGAAGCCGAAGGCGTGGATCGGGTAGCACGGGTTGGGGACGAGGACGGTATCGCCCGGCGCGGGCAGCTCGGCGGTCGCCGGCCGGTAGGAATCGACGTTGCCGATCGGCTCGTGGAAGACGACGTCGGGCAGCGCGCGCAGGCTGGCGAGGGCGGGCGCGGCGTCGACCTGGGCCAGCAGGCCGACCACCTCGACGACGAGGCGCGAGACGCTTGCGTCGGCGAACCGGTAGGGGTGGTAGAGCTCGAGGCGCGCGCCGTCCGAGTGGATGCGGATCGCGGGCAGGTGGGCGAGCCGCGTCAGCACCTCGGGCGTGAAGGCGCGCCGGATGGCGCGTGGATCGTCGCCGATGCGCTCGAAGCGCGCGTCGAGGTGGGGCGTGTCGAGGGTGAACACTCTCCAGCCGGCGGAGAGACGGAAGACGCGCGCCAGGTGCGGCGACGACAGCTCGAAGCAGGGCCCGGCGCCGAGCACGAATGGCGAGGTCACGGTCGTGCACGGACGCCACGTGTCGGGATCGGGCCTGATCGTGAGGCGTACGCGTGCCGCCCCGATCCAGCGCTCGTCGTCCCCGCCGCGCGTCACTCCAGCTCGACGCCGTGCCGCCGGCAGACGCGGATGACGCGCTGGCGCTCGCGCGGCGGCAGGTGGCCGAGCTGCGCCTTGGCGTTGCCCAGGTCGCCCTGCTGGCAGTAGGCGCGGGTCAGGATGGAGTACGCACGCACGGTGTGCTTCTCGTTGAAGCTGCGCCGCGCCAGGCGGACGGCCTCGTCGGTGCGGCCGGCGGCGAGCGCGGCCTGCGCGTCGTCGAGGAACTGGCGCGCGCTGCCCTGGTCTTCCTTGGTCTCGTCGGTCTCGGCGGGGACGACCGGGTGGGCGGGGACCGGCTTCTGTGGCCTGGTCGCGGCGGCGGGTGCAGCGTCGGGCACCGGCGCAGGCGCAGGCGCTGACGCGACCGCCGCGTCGACGACCTCGGGCACCACGGCGACGACGCGCGCAGGCGCGGGCGCCGCGTCGGGCGGCGACGCTGCCACCACCGCCGCGATGGGCGCTGGCCGGTGCGTGGCCACGTACGCGGCGATGCCTCCGCCCAGCACGCCCGCGACCAGCGCGGCGTAGCCCAGCACCGGGCGGCGTCGCGGCGGCGGTGGCGGCTCGAACTCGGGCGCCGGCTCGGGCGTCTTGATCACCTGCACGATCGGATCCGACGGCTTCTTGCCCGGCACGGTCACCGGCGTCGGCAGTGGCACGTCTCCCGACGGCAGGGTCGCCGAGTAGGCCGCGTCCTTGGCCGACACGACGGTGTGCGCGTAGGCGTCGTGCTTGGGCTTCGCGGCGGCCGCGCCCGCCGACGCTGCGGAAGCGTCGACCGGCGGCCCGCGATCGATGGTCGCCAGCGGCTTGCCGGTCAGCGCCTCGATCATCGTGGGCACGTCGGCGAAGCGCTCGTTGGCTTCCTTCTTCATGGCGCGATCGATGGCCGACAGCACCGAGGTGGGCGCGCCTGGCGCCAGCTGGGCGAGCGGGCGCGGCTGCTCGTAGACCACCTTGAACACGACCTCGGCCAGGTTGTCGCCCGAGAACGCGGGCACGCCCGAGAGCATCTCGTAGACGATGGCGCCCAGCGCGAACACGTCGGTGCGCGCGTCGACGGCCGAGTTCTGCCCCTTGGCCTGCTCGGGCGCCATGTACTGCGGCGTGCCCATGACCCGCTGCTCCTGCGTCTGCAGCGTCGACGAGCCGGCGATCTTGGAGATGCCGAAGTCGAGCACCTTGACCCGCGGCACGGTCGCGCCCTCGTCGGTGGGCGGGGACAGGAACACGTTGTCGGGCTTGAGGTCGCGGTGGACCACGCCGTGCCGGTGCGCCGCCGACAGCGCGGCGCCGATCTGGCGCGCGACCGCCAGCGCCTCGCCCGGCGGCATGGGCCCGCGGCGCAGCCGTGCGGCCAGGTTCTCGCCCTGCAAGAGCTCGAGCACCAGGTAGGGCGCGCCCGAGGGCAGCACGTTGAAGTCGATGACCTCGACGATGTTGGCGTGGCCCAGACGCGAGGCGATCTCGGCCTCGCGGCGGAAGCGCTGGAAGGCCTCCGAGTCGGCCGAGACGGTCGCCAGCAGCACCTTCACCGCGACGCGCTTGCCGGGCAGGCGCAGGTGGCTGGCTTCCCACACCGTGCCCATGCCGCCCTGGCCGATCAGGCGCACGAGCTCGTAGGTATCACCGAGCACGGCGCCGACGGCGAGGCCGCCCGCGTTTACGTCGGGCTGGATCATGGGGGTCTGCAGTATACTTTGCCGCGTCCATGCGCAAGCGAAGCCTGAAGCTCGCGCTGGCGCTGGGGGTGACGCTGGCCGCAGCAGCCCCGGCGCTGGCCAAGACCGGCAAGGAGAAACCCGTCGCCCAGGCGGCGCCAGCCACGCCGCCCGCGCCCGATCCCGCGGATGTGATCGATGCCACCACGCTGCGCGACAAGCTCATCGTGGTCACCGACGGAAAGGGTCACTACCTGGCTGCGCCGCCCGATCTCGCCGACGAGGCGCTGCGCGGCACGCTCTTCTACAGCTCCGACGGCAAGACCTTCTACCAGCAGCGCGTGGGCGGCTACGGCAGCTCGGGTCCGGGCACGTTCTCGTTCAGCTTCTGGGAGCCGCGCGTGCTCGACGGCTGGCGGCGCTCGTTCGACCGCAAGGAAGGCAGCATCTTCGAGCTGCAGTGCGACGAGCGTCTGAGCAAGCTGACCCAGGTGCCTGCCGCCGAGGCCAGGACGCTGCTCGCGGCGGCGCAGTTTCTCAAGCCGCGCTGGAAGTACCGCGCCTATGCGCTGGCGCGCGACGACTCCGGCCGCTACTACTACGTCGACGTGCCGCGCGAGCCGGACAATTCGAAGGCCTTCCGCCTGTACATGGGCAAGAAGAACGAGCTCAAGCCGCTCAAGATGACCAACGTGGTCAGCGACTCCAAGGGCGACATCTTTGCCACCAGGAGCGGCGAGCTGCGCCTGGTCATTCCCAAGGGCGGCGAGGGCGAGCGCGAGCCGGTGTGGATCAAGGGCAAGAAGAAGACGCCGCTCACCTGGGTGCCCATCGAGGACAACGGCAACCTGATCTACGTCGAGCTGGGTGTGTACACCGGGCAGGCGCTGGGCACGCCGTGTGACGACCTGTGAGGCGCACGATCGTCGTCGTGAACGTCAGCCGCAAGGGCTACACGCCGGAGAAGATCGACGTCGCGGCCAACGAGGAGATCACGCTGGTGTTCACCCGCAGCGAGGACACGGAGTGCGGGGCCGAAGTCGAGATTCCGTCGCTGAAGGTGAAAAATCGCTGCCGCTCCACCAGCCGGTGGCGATCGCGTTCGAGACGGACAAGCCGGGCGAGGTCGGTTTCCAGTGCGGCATGGACATGATGAAGGGCACGCTGGTCGTTCGCTAGCTACGGTCGCGGCGCTGGTGATCTTGCTGCTGCTCGGGCTCGGCGGTGCCGCGCGTGCCGACGAGCTGAAGGGGCGTCCGCCCGGGCCGACCGCGGCGAGCGGGGCGACCTGGCTGGGGCGCGTGCTCGCGCTGGTGCGCCTGCCGCAGACCCTGGCGCGGCGCGACGCCGCGCGCGCGGCGCTGGCCGCCATCGGCACGCAGACGCGCGCCGATCCCGCGCCCTACCGGCAGGCGCAGGCGCTGGCGCAGGCTTGCCTCGATGGCGCGCCGTCGCCGGCGGAGGTCGACCTGGCCTTCGTCGGTAGCGCGCGCGGGGTGTCGATCGGCCAGCTCCTCGACGAGTGCGCGATCCTGCGCGCGCAGGCCGCCAGCGACGCCGAGCGCGTCGCCGCCCAGGCAGCGCTGCGCGCGCAGGAGATCCGTCCGCTGCTGCGCGGCGACCGGCTGAAGATCTTCGACGCCGAGGGCGAGCCCGATTGCGCGAAGTGCTCGGGCGACGCCAAGCTGATCGCGCGCGCCCCGGAATGGCGCTACGTGCGCGGGCCGAGCGGCCCGCTCGCCACCTACGAGACGCTGACCTTCGTCTTCCGCGGCGACAAGCTGATCGAGCGCCGCCAGCGCCTCGCCCACGAGCAACCGTGAGCCCGGTGGTGTCGGCGGCGGCGGAGGCTCCCCTCGGCCAGGTGTTCACGCCGCCCGCGGTCGCCGATCTGACCCTGGCCCTGGCGCTGGCCGGGCAGAACGCGCGCCGTGTGCTCGACCCGTCGTGCGGCGACGGCGTGTTCCTGGCCCGCGCGCTGGCAGCAGGCGTGCCCGCGGCCGGCCTGGCCGGGGTGGAGATCGACCCGGTGGCGGCGCAGGCGGCGCAGCGCGCCCACCCGCGCGTACGCGTCGAGCGGGGCGATTTCTTCGAGCTCGCGCCGCCCGCGCCGCGCGCCGCCTGGGACGCGGTCGTGGGCAACCCGCCCTACGTGCGCCAGGAGGCCCTGGGCGAGGCGCGCAAGCAGCGCGTGGCCGAGCGCGTGCGCGCCGACTGGCCCGACGCCGAGTGGCCGCTGCGCGCGGACCTGGCCGCGGCGTTCGTGGCGCGCGCGCTGCGCTTCGTGCGTCCGGGCGGGCGGGTCGCGTTCGTGCTCTCGACCGCGGCGCTCGACGCCGGCTATGGCGACATGCTGCGCGCCTTCCTGGCCGGGCGCGCCCACCTGGTCGCGGTGGTGGCCAGCCCGCGCGAGCGCTGGTTCGCCGACGCGCAGATCCACGCCGCCATCGTGGTGCTCGAGCGTGCCGGCGGTGCGGCGGCGCCGCCCGTGGCGCGCTTCGCCCGCCTGCGCGTGCCGGTGGCCCAGGCGGCGGCGCGGGTGGCCTCGCTCGCCGACCTCGACGCGGTCGCCGACGTGCGCGTGGCCGCCGACGACACGCCCTGGTCGGCGCTGCTGCGCGCGCCCGACGCCTGGTTCGCCGCGCGCGCCGCCGCGGGCGCGGCGCTCGTGCCCCTCACCCAGGTGGCCGAGCTGTGGCGGGGCGCCACCAGCGGCGCCAACGAGTTCTTCTACCTGACCCGCGCGGCCGCGGCGGAGCGCAAGATCGAGGCGTGCTTCCTGCGCCCGGTGCTGCGCACGCCGCGCGCGGCCACCGCCATCCGCGTCGACCCGGCGGCGCTGCCCACGCTGGCCTTCGTGTGCGACCTGGGCGAGGCCGAGCTGGCGCGCTTCCCGGGCGCCGCCGCGTACGTGCGCGCGCACGCCGCTCTGGCCGCGCGTCCGTCGCTGGCGGTGCGGGCGCGCTGGTGGTCCATGGCCGCGCGCCCGGCGCAGACGTTCCTCAGCAAGGCCTACGACGTGCGCTTCGTGCAGCCGTACGCGCCCGAGCCGCTGTGCGCCGACCAGCGCGTCTATGCGCTGGCGCCGCGCGCCGCCGCACCTGCCGAGCTGCTCGCCGCGGTGCTGAACGGCACGCTGACCGCGCTGGCGCTCGAGTCGCTGGGACGCGCCTCGATGGGGCAGGGCGCGCTCGAATGGTCGGTCGGCGACGCCTTCGCGCTGCCCGTGCTCGACCCCGGTCGCGTCGACGCCGCGCGTGTCCTGCGCGCGTTCCGCAAGCTGTCCACGCGCACCGTGGGCGCCGTCGCCGTGGAGGCGCGCGCCCAGGATCGGATGGCGCTCGACCAGGCGCTCGTGGCGCACGTGCCGGCGCTGCACGGGATGCTTGCCGAGATTCACGCCGCGCTGGTGCGTTCGGTGGACGAACGGCGCGAGCGATCGCGCTGACGGAGCGAGGATCGACCGCGGATGGCGGTTCGACAGCGCCGCGTCAGCCCTCCTGCTGCTGCCTGGCCGCGTCCTCTCGCGCGCCCGTCCTGCCCAGCACGAGCGGCATGTCGAGCACCAGGCCCACGACCACGAGCGGCACGATCTGCATCGCGTGGTAGATGAGCGCGAACGCCAGCGCCGGCTCCTTGGGCACATGCAGCAGGTCGAGCGCGATGAGCGCGCCAAACTCGAGCGCGCCCACCTGCGCCGGCGTCGACGGGATCATGATGGCCAGGTTCAGGGTCAGCAGGATGAGCAGACCGGCCGCGGGCGGCAGGCCGATGCCCACCGCGTAGAGGATGAGCACGACCTCGCCCAGGTCGACCAGCCAGCCGAGCAGCAGCACGCCCAGGGCGCCCAGGGCCGGCCCCGGGCGGTGCAGGATCTGCATGGCGGCGAGGAAACGCGCGAAGCGTCCGTCGGTGCCGCCGTAGCGCCAGGCCGCCAGCGCGAGCACGACCAGCAACAGGATGCCCACACCCGCCACGATGGCGATGGTGTGCCCGACCCACGCGGGCAGCCCGGGCAGGAGCCAGGGCAGGGGCGCCACGAACAGGGCCATGGACAGGCCGTCGAGCAGCTTCTCGGCCACCGCCACCGCGGTCGACGCGCTCGCGGGCACGCCGTGACGCACCTTGAGCACCCACACGCGCAGCACCTCGCCCGCCCGCACCGGCGCGATGGCCGAGGCTGCGAAGGCGGTGATGGTGTAGCGGAACTGCTTCCACAGGCCCACGCCGTGCCGGTCGGTCAGCAGCAGCCGCCAGCAGGCCGCCTTGCACCACATCTGCACGAAGCTGAGCAGCGCCGCGAGCACGATGGGCCAGGTGTGCGCCGCCAGCAGCGCCTGGCCCAGCCGGTGCAACTCCAGGCCACGCAACAGGAACCACACGCCCACGCCGATGAGAGCGATGACCAGCAGCCGGAACAGCAGCGCCAGACGCGCACGACTCACGCCGGGAAGCATTCTACGTCCTCACCCGGCATGGCAACGTTGCCAGGTTGTATCGTTGACACCGGGCCGTCACGCGATTCATCTTTTCCGCTCATGGCTCAGTCGTTGCCGGTCGTCGTCTCGTCGCGCCCTCGCGGGCCGGTCACCCGCTTCATGGCGCTCATCGGGCCGGATTTCGGTCTGGTGGGCATCTTCGGCGTGGCGCTGGTGGTGCTCATCGCTGCGTACGGCGCGTCCTTCAAGTGGAAGGAGGGGCCGATCCTGGTCTCCGCCGGCATCGCGCTCCTGCTGGTCGGCGCGCGCTTCCTCTGGCGTGCCCATCACATCGTGCTCGACCGGCCGGGCGCGCGCCGCGCCTTCCTGGTCAGCGCGCGCGACATCCTGCGCGACTGGGGTCCGCTCATCATCATCATGTGGATGTTCCAGAGCCTGGAGACGTACACCGGCGTGATCCGCAAGGTGTGCATCGACGACGCGCTCTACCAGATGGACCTGAGTCTCTTCGGCGTCGAGCCGACGCAGTGGATCGGCAAGTACTTCCATCCCTTGCTGACCGACTACATGTCGCTCTCGTACGGGTTGTACTTCATCATGCCCATGCTGCTGGCGACCATGCTGAGCGTGCGCGGCCGGCGCGCCGACTTCCGCGAGATGTGCATCGCGGTGGTGCTGCAGATGGGCATCGCGTTCGTGCTGTTCCTGTGCTTCCCCGCCGGTCCGCCCCGCTACTACGCGCCGCTCGTGCACGGCGGCTTCGACCCGCCCCAGCTGCACTCGTACTTTGGCCTGTTCGAGCTGCAGCAGGGCGCGTTCGATACCGCGGATCCGGTGCGCACGCGCTCGGCCTTTCCCTCGCTGCACTGCAGCCTGGCCCTGCTGACGCTGATCTACGCCTGGCGCTTCGGCGATGCCGTGTTCGGCGCCGGGCGCGAGAAGCTCTACTTCTGGATCATCTTGCCGCTGGTGGTCTCGCTGTGGATCTCGACGGTGTACCTGCGCCACCACTGGATCCCCGACATCGCCGCCGGCATGCTGGTCGGCCTGGCGGCGCAGCTGATCGCGCCCTGGCTGCGGCGCAAGTGGCCGCAAGAGGGCCTGCCCGCGCAGCAGCGCCTGGCCTAGCTGCTCAGGCGTCGCGCGCGTCATCCGCGCCTGCCCGCGACGGCCGCCGCTCGCCGCTCGCCGCCGCCGCCGCCGCCACCGCTTCGGCCGGTGCGCCGATGGCCGCCAGGTACTCGGCGCGCACGCGTCCGGCCAGCACGTCCCAGTCGAACTGCGCCACGTGGTGCAGGTTGGTCTGGCCCATCTCGGCGCGCTCCTCGTCTGACAGCGCGGCCACATCCTGGATCGTACGCGCCAGCGCCGCCGCGTCGGCAGGCGGCACCAGACGCGAGCCCGAGGTGGTGGCGACCTGGCGGTAGCCCTCGATGTCGGAGCACACCACCACGCGCCCGGCGGCCATGGCCTCCACCAGCACGATGCCGAACGACTCCTGCCCGGTCGAGGGCGCCACGAACACGTCGCAGGCGCGGTAACGCTCGACCAGCTCGGCCTGGTCGACCGAGCCGTGGTAGGTCAACCCGGGCAAGGCCGGCGGCGGCGCCGCGCCGCCCAGCTCACCGACGACGTCCAGGGTCACCGGCACGCGCAGCGCCAGCAGCGCCTCGTAAGCGTCGATCATGTAGCGGATGCCCTTGCGCTTGTCGCCCAGGCGGCCGACGAACAGCAGGCGCAGCGGCCCCGAGCGCGCCGCGCCCACGACGGGCGGCCGGAACACGCGCGTGGGTACGCCGTTGGGGATGATGGCGAGCGGTCGCTTCCACACCCTCCCGGCGAAGCGCGCGGCCGGCTCCGACACGGCGATGGCGCGGTCGAAGAACGGCAGCATGGTGGCCGCCCAGAAGCGCCGCGCCCAGTAGAAGGTGCGGCTCTCGCTCTCGGAGAAGGCGTGAAAGGTGGCCACCTTGGGCAGTCGGCGTGTACTCCACACCGCGTAGTACGAGATGGCCGGCTGCAGCGGCTCGTGCACGTGCAGGACGTCGAACTGACGCTGGCGAAAGAAGCGCCGCACCGCCAGGGGTGAGACGAACAGGGCCAGCTTGTTATCAGACCCGTTGGCGGGAATGTTGACGATGCCGCCGAAGCCATGGGTGTCGGGCTCGTCGAGCGGTGCGGACGCCGGTCCGACGATGGTCACATGGTCGCCGCGCCGGCGCAGCGCCTGGGCGAGGTGGACCGCGTGCTGCTTCACGCCGCCCCCGTGGGTGGACAGGTCGTACGTGACCAGCATGCAGATTCTAAGCTTGGACATGGGTCCTGGTGAACAAAGCTCACGCGACCTTCCCTCGCCGTCTCCGTCGCTGTCAAGGCAACCGAGCGGGAATCTCTGGCAGTCGTAGCGAGGCGCGGCCCGAGGTTGGCCTCCGTCGCTCAGGCATGTAAAGGTTCGCGCCAGACGGAGCTTGGATGCGCATTTTGTGGATTGCGATGGTTTCGTGCGTGGCGCTGGCGCCCACCCTGGCGCCCGCGGCCACGCCTGCTGCCCGGCTCGACCTGCCCGGGCTGGTCGAGCGCGCCCGCAAGCAACCCAAGGTGGAGGCGACGCGTCACACGGCGGCGGCCGCGCACGCGCGCGCCCGCGCGGTCGCCCGCACCTGGGCACCCACGTTCGAGATCACCGCCATCGGCGGCCCCAGCCCGGTGGTGCACTGCAATCCCTCGCCCGAGATGTGCCTCTCGACCAGCCCGCGCGAGGCGGGCGTGGAGTTCTCCGGCCTGGCCGGACGCATCGACGCGCGCGTGCAGATGCTGCTGTGGACGTTCGGCAAGCTCGACGCCGGCAATGACGCGGCGCGTGCCGGCGCGCGTGCCGGTGACGCGCTCGCCGACCAGGCCGAGGCCGACGCGGTGGTCGAGGCCGCCAGGGCCTACTACGCGGTCAAGCTGGGACGCGAGCTGCGTTACATGCTCGAGGAAGGCCGCGGCTACGTGCAGGACGAGCTCGACCGCGAGGACAAGGCGCTGGCCAAGGGCGGCAAGGACGCGGCCGAGATCACCGAGACCGACCGTCTGCGCCTGCGCTCGCTGCGCGCCGAGATCGACGTCCGACTGTCCGAGGCGCTCAAGGTGGAGGAGACCGGGCTGGCCGGGGTGCACTACATCGTCGGCGACGAGGCCACCGACGTCGACGAGGAGCCGCTCGCGGCGGCCATCTTCGAGCTGCCGGTGAAGCACGACGCGCGCGCGCAGGCGCAGGCGCACCGGGCCGAGCGCGTCGCGGCTGACGCCGGCGCCGACGCCGCCGAGGACCTCTTGCGGCTGGAGAAGAACCGCTGGTGGCCTGACCTGGTGCTCATCGGCACGGGCACGCTGGCGCGCGCGCAGGGCGCCGACGACCCGCAGAATGCCTTCGCCAACGACCCGCTCAACACCACCTCGGGCGGGCTGGGCGTGGTGCTGCGCTGGTCACTCGACCCGTTCGGCCGGCCCTACCAGGTGGAGAAGGCGGAGGCCGAGCGCAATGCTGCGCGCGCCACCGCACGGCAGGCCAAGGACGGCGTGGGCGCCGACGCCGAGCGCGCCTGGTCGGAGGCGCGTGACGCACGCGACCGCCTGCGCGCCTCGCGCGAGGGCGAGAAGGCGGCCAAGGCCTGGCTGGTCTCGGTGCTGCAGTCGGAGGCCGCGGGCCTGCTCGAGCCCAAGGATCTGGGTGACGCGCTGGTCTCGTACTTCACCATGCGTGGGCGGGTGATCCAGGCCATATTCGACTGGAACGTCGCGGTCGTCGCGCTGGACCGCGCGTCAGGCAAGGGTTTTTCGGCGCCCCGCTACGAGGAGGAATGACCAGGTGTCGCTGAATCCAGGCCCGGCCAGAGCCGTCCAATTCGCCATGAAGCGCGTATTCCTCGTCATGGTGGTGCTGCTGTCGATGATCGGGCTCGCCCTGGCGGCGCCCAAGAAGAGCGCCACCGACGCCATGAAGGACGCCAACGCGCGCCTGCGCGGGCTGCTCGCCAAGCAGGCGCCCGACCAGCCGCCCAGCCCCGAGCTGGCGCAGCAGATCACCCACGAGCTGCGCGACCTGTTCGATATCGGCCTGCTGGCGCAGCGCGCGCTGGTCGACCACTGGGGCGACATGACCACGGCGCAGCGCGACGAGCTGGTCGGCACCCTGCGGCAGATCGTGGAAAAGAACTACCTGACCCAGCTGCGCTCCAACCTGGACTACAAGATCGACTACACCAGCGAGGAGAAGAAGGGCGAGGAAGTGATCGTCCACACGGTCATCCGGGCCAAGAAGAACGGGCGGCCGACCAAGATCAAAGTTGACTACCGCCTGCTGGCGGTGCAGGACCAGTGGCGCGTGTACGACGTCATCACCGAGGACGTGAGCATCCTCGACAACTACCGATCGCAGTTCAACCGGATCATCGCGAAAGACGGCGTGAAAGGCCTGATTTCGCGCATGAAGGCCAAGCTCGACAAGCCGAATCCGTGACCTCGCGACCCCGCATTGCATCGTAGAGGACCGTGTCTGCCGCATCGAACTCCGCCCCGCCCAGCCCGCGTTTCCAGCGCTACGCCGCCTGGGTCGACAGGCACCGCCGCGCCATCCTGGCGCTGTCCATCGTGGTCGCGATCGCCGCGGGTGCCGTCGCGCTCACCCTGCCGCTCAAGGCGGATTTCTCCTACCTGCTGCCGCCCAACACCGAGTCGGTCAGGCACCTGCGTGCCATCGAGAAGCGTGCGCGCGTCATCGGCACCATCATGGTCGCGGTCGAGAGCGACGACCCGGTGGCGCGCAAGCAGGCGGCGTATGCGGCGCGTGACCGCATCCTGGCCCTGGGGCCGGAGCGCATCTCCAGCATCACCTTCGACGAGAAGCCGGCCCGGCACTTCGCCTGGGACAACCGCTGGTTGTTCGTGTCGCTGCCGGATCTGGAGCAGGCGCGCGACTCGCTCGACGACAAGATTCGCCGCGCCAAGCTGAAGGCGAACCCGCTCTACGTCGACTTCGAGGACGAGCCGGCGGCGGCCACAGGCAAGGACGGCAAGCCAGCGGCGGCCGTCACCTCTGACGGTGCGGCCGACGACCTGCGCAAGCGGCTCAAGGACGCCGAGAAGCTGCGCGACGACCCGGGCGAGCTGGTGTCCAAGGACGGACGCCTGCAGATCATGGTCATCCGCACGGCCTTCGCGCCCGGCGAGGTCGACCGCGACCGCAAGCTCATCGCCGACGTCAACCGCGTGGCCGCGGGCGTGAAGGCGGATGCGCACGGCGTCGACATCGGCGTGGCCGGCGACATCGTGGTCTCGCTCATCGAGCAGGACTCCATCTTCAACGGCATGATACTGGCGACCTCGCTGACGCTGGTGCTGGTGCTGGTGGCGATGTTGCTGTTCTACCGCTCCCTGGTGACCGTGGGCGCGCTGTCGTGGTCGCTGATGGTGGGCACGATGCTGACCTTCGCGTTCGCGCGCCTGTCGATTGGCTACCTGAACATCGCGACAGCGTTCCTGTCGTCGATCGTGATCGGCAACGGCGTCAACTTCGGCATCATCGTGGCCGCGCGCCACGCCGAGGAGCGGCGCCACGGGCGCGAGGGCGCCCTGGCCCTGGCGGCGGCGCTCGCGGGCACCCTGCGCGGCACCCTGGCGGCGGCGCTGACGGCCACCGTCGCGTACGGCTCGCTCGTCATCACCGACTTCCGCGGCTTCCGGCACTTCGGCATGATCGGCGCGGTCGGCATGCTGCTGTGCTGGGTGTCGGCGTTCACCGTGCTGCCGGCGGCGCTGGCCGTGACCAGCCGCCTGCGCCGCGAGAAGCCGCGGCCGGAGCCGGCCATCGGCCGCTTCCTGGCCTGGCTGCTGCCCAGGCACCTGGGCATGGTCGCGGCGGGCGCGCTGCTCCTCATGGCGGGCGCGGGCGTGGCCACCTGGCACTACCTGGCGCACGACCCGTTCGAGGAGGACTACAAGAACCTGCGCTCCGACGGGCACGAGATCCAGGTCGAGCACTCCTGGATGAGCAAGGTGGACCGCGGCTTCGGCCAGGGCATCTCGGGTGGCTTCGTCATCGCCGTGCCGCGGCGCGAGGACGTCGCGCCGCTGGTGGCGCGCCTGCGCAAGGTCGACGAGGGCAAGGACGAGAAGCACAAGCTGTTCTCGCGCGTGAACTCGATCGACGACATGCTGCCCGGCGACCAGGAAGCCAAGCTGAAGGTGCTGGCGGAGATCCGCGCCATGCTGACGCCCGACGCGCTCGACAACCTGTCGGCGGAGGACCGCGCCGACGCGCTGCGCCTGCGTCCGCCCGAGAACCTGCGGCCGCTCGCCGACGCCGATCTGCCCGAGTCGGTGGCCTGGCCCTTCATCGAGGCCGACGGCTCGCGCGGCAAGCTGGTGCTGGCCATGTCGGGCTGGGGCTACGAGATCTGGAATGCGCACGACCTGGTGCGCTTCAGCGGCAAGATGCGCGAGCTCGACCTGGGCCCCGACGTGCTGCTGGGCGGCGCCGCCTTCGTGTTCTCCGACATCCTGAAGTCGATGGAGCGCGACGGCCCGCGCGCGACCCTGGCGGTGATCCTGGGCGCGATCCTGGTGGTCGCGTTCACCGTGGGCATTCGCCGCCACGGCATCGTGACCATCATCTGCGGGGCTGCCGGCACGCTGTTCATGCTGGCGCTGGCCTCGGCGTTCAAGCTGAAGGTGAACTTCCTCGACTTCGTGGCCCTGCCCATCACCATCGGCATCGGCATCGACTATGCGGTCAACATCGCCGCGCGCGACCTGCAGGACGGGCCCGGCCAGAGTCGCCACGTGCTCGAGACCGCGGGTGGCGCGGTCGCGCTCTGCTCGTTCACCACCATCGTCGGCTACGGGTCGCTGCTGCTGTCGCAGAACATGGGCATTCGCTCGTTCGGATTGGCCGCGATCCTGGGCGAGGCCACCTGCCTCGTTGCGGCCATCATGCTCGCGCCTGCGTTGCTGCATGTGTTTGGTAGGCGCAGTGTGCCGGCCGTTTCGCATGCCACGGACGCGTCGGCAAGCGATCACGATCGCGCGGCCTGAGCGAACCACGAGCGTCTTCCCGTGGTCGTGATCGTTGACCTTGACGTGGTCGTTGACGTTTTAGACGGCGACGATCGTGGCGGCTCTGAATCCGACGAAGGGAAACGACGGAAGCGGAGCGAGCCGGTCCTGGGAGGCGCTCGTTCGGTCGCCATCGGTGCGGGGTCGACGTCGAGACGTCAACGAGCGTTCACGGCCACGTCGCCGTCGCCGTCGCCGTCTAAAACGTCAACGATCACATCAAGGTCAACGATCACGTCAACGTCTACGAATCACGGCCACCGAAAATACGACACCGGAGGCGGCGCCCTCGCCCCGCCTCCGCGCCGTCCCGAACGTCCCTCCGAATCCCGCGAACGCTAGTCGTAATACTCCGCGCCGAGGTGCGTGATCAGCTCCTCGCCGCGCAGGTAACGGAGCGTGTTCTTCAGCTTCATCAGCTGGATGAACAGGTCGTGCTCGGGGTACAGGCCCTCAGGTGTCATGGGGCTCTTGAAGTAGAACGACAGCCACTCCTGGATGCCCTTCATGCCGCTGCGCTGCGCCAGGTCCATGAACAGCGCCAGATCGAGCACGAGGGGCGCGGCCAGGATGGAGTCGCGGCAGAGGAAGTCGACCTTGATCTGCATCGGGTAGCCGAGCCAACCCTTGATGTCGATGTTGTCCCAGCCTTCCTTGTTGTCGCCGCGCGGCGGGTAGTAATTGATGCGCACGACGTGGTGGAAGCCCTGGTACAGGTCGGGGTAAAGGTGCGGCTGCAGGATGTGCTCGAGCACGCCCAGCTTGGACACTTCCTTGCTCTTGAAGGCCTCGGGATCGTCGAGCACCTCGCCGTCGCGGTTGCCCAGGATGTTGGTCGAGTACCAGCCCTCGAGCCCGAGCAGGCGCGCCTTGAAGCCGGGCGCCAGGATGGTCTTCATCAGCGTCTGGCCGGTCTTGAAGTCCTTGCCGCAGATGGGCATGCCGTTCTTCTCGGCCAGCTCGAGCAGCGCGGGCACATCCACGGTCAGGTTGGGAGCGCCATTGGCATAGGGCACACCCGCCTTCAAGCAGGCATAGGCGTAGATCTGCGAGGGAGAGATCTCCGGGTCATTGTCGATCAGGCCGCGCTCGAACGACGCCAGTGTGGCGTGCACCGCCGAGGGCTTGCGGTAGATCTCGGTCGAGCCACACCAGACCGCGACCAGGCGGTCGAGCGCGTTGTCCTTCTTGAAGCGCGCGATGTCGTCGCCGACCTGCTCGGCCAGATCGGCCTTGTTCTTGCCGGTCTTGACGTGCGTGCCGTGCAGCTTCTTGACCCACGACTGCTCGAACACCGCCGGCCACGGCTGCAGCAGGGACAGCTCGTCCTTGATGGGATCGAGATGCTCCGACGACAGCACGCCCGCGTGCTTGGCCGCCTCGTAGGCATTGTCGGGGAAGAGATCCCAGCCGCCGAACACCAGATCGTCGAGGCCTGCCAGCGGCACGAAGTCCTTCACCATCGGGCTGCGATTGTCGGTGCGTTTGCCCAGACGAATGGTGCCCAGCTGGGTGAGCGATCCGATGGGCTTGGCCAGCCCGCGACGGATGTTCATCACGCCGGCCACGAAAGTACTAGCGACGGCACCCACCCCCGGTAACAGCACGCCCAGCTTGCCGCGAGCTGGGCGAATGTCGGCTAATCTTCTTATGGACATGGCGCTCTGATTACCATGTTCACGAATTCGTTGCGCGGGGCAAAAACATTCGCACCATCGTTTGCCACATCAGCGTCCTGCCCAGTGGTCTCCGGATTGCGACAGCTCAGTGGGTCTGCCCAGTCATCCAGTGCATGCCCAGCCAGAGCAACCCTGCGCCGTAGATCCCCGCCACCACGTCGTCGAGCACGACGCCCGGTCCGCCCGGCATGGAGCGGTCGAACCACCGCGCCGGCGGTGGCTTGACCACGTCGAGAACTCGAAACAATACGAAGCCGGCGGCGAGGGCGATCCAGTCGTGGCGCGACACCAGCGCCATGGTGACCAGATAGCCAGCGACCTCGTCGATCACGATGCGCTGGCTGTCGTGCGTCTCCCACGCCAGGTCGGCGATGTGCGCCGCAACGATGCCGACGACGATCACAGCGACGGTGATGAGGCCGTAGGCCAGCGGGCCGAGGTCGGACAGCGCCCACGCGAGCGGCACTGCAACTGCGGTTCCTGCAGTCCCGGGCGCCACAGGGACGTAACCTGCGCCACCGGCGGTTGCGATCGCCTTGGCCACAAATGCGAGGGCAGGTGAAGGCTTCGAGTGCGTCGAGGCGGTCATGGAGGCCGGCAGTCTATCCGAGTCGCCTCCGAGCGGGGCTGGCGTTTGCCAGGTTTTGCCACCTTGGTCTGCACGCGCGCCCGTGGCGAACGGGTACTAACTGTGTAGACGTTCTGGGGCTAAGAATTTAGACTCCAGCGTCGCGATGGTGACATCGTAGGGTGGCTGTATTGACACAGGCGAGCAAATGAAGAGACCACTACGCGGAGCCGTCATTGGATTCGGCTTCATCGCCCAGAATGGGCACGTTCCGGCCTATCTCGCAGGTCCGGAGCGCTTTTCCATCACTTCTGTGGCCGATAGCTGCGCAGCGCGCCGGGAGCTGGCACGCAAGCTGTTGCCCGACGCGCGCATCTACGGCAGCTCGGAGGAGCTGCTCGCGGCCGAGGCCAGCAAGCTGGACTTCGTCGACATCGCCACGCCACCCTCCGAGCACGCATCGATCGCGCACGCCGCGTTCGAGCGCGGCCTGCATGTGTTCTGCGAGAAGCCCATCGCGACCTCGGCCAACGACGCCGCGTCGATGATGGAGCACGCGCGCGCCGCCCGGCGCGTGTTCTTCCCCTCGCACAACTACAAGCACGCCCCGGTGGTGCGCGCGGTGCGCAAGATCCTCGACGAGGATCAGATCGGCCCCATCCGCCTGGTCACCCTGGACACGTTTCGCACCACGCATGCGCGCGGCGTGCCCGAATGGTTCCCCGACTGGCGCCGTTCGCGGCGCTACTCCGGCGGCGGCATCGCCATGGACCACGGCTCGCACACGTTCTACCTGGCGTTCGACTGGCTGGGCGCGTATCCGACGTCGATCACCGCCAAGATGTCGCACCTGGGCGCGCACGACACCGAGGACCAGTTCACCTGCACGCTCAGCTTTCCCACCGGCATCGCGGTGGCGCAGCTGACCTGGAACGCGGGCGTGCGCAAGGTGATCTACACGCTGCACGGCGAGCGCGGCGCCATCACCATCGAGGACGACGACATCGAGGTCGCGATCAAGGCCAGCACCGGCCATGCGCCCGCGCGCGTGGAGAAGTTCTCGGCCGCGTCGCACTGGATGGACGCGTCGCACTCGGCCTGGTTCAAGCCATTGCAGGCGCAGTTCGCCGACGCCATCGCCACCAACGAGTACGTCGGACAGAATGCGCGCGACTCGCTCATGTGCATCCGCGTGATCGAGGCGGCGTACCAGTCGTCGCGCGGCGGCTCGGGCGAGATCGGCCTGCTGCAGGAGAGCGGGCTCCGGCCCGGCGCGGTGGGATGAAGGACATCCACTTTGCGATCGTCGCGGCCGGGATGACGGCGGTCGCGCTGGCCAGCTACGGAGTCCGGTTGATCGTGCGCGGCGCGGCGCAGTCGGACCGCACCGCCAAGGTGCAGTCCAGCGTGCTGCTCGGCCAGGGCCTCATCGAGATGGGCTACTGGGCGATCACGCCCATGGCGCGCGGCTGCGTGCGGCTCGGCATCACCGCCAACGGGCTGACCTGGGCGTCGCTGTGCGTGGGCGTCGGTGCGGGCGTGGCCCTGGCGACCGGCCAGTTCGGCCTGGCGACGCTGCTGATGATGCTGTCGACCATCGGCGACGTCCTCGACGGCCAGGTGGCGCGCCAGACGGGCAAGAGCTCGGACGTCGGCGAGGTCCTCGACGCCTCGGTCGACCGCTACACCGAGTTCGCCAACATCGGCGGGCTGGTCTTCTTCTATCGCGACTGGCCGGTGGCCATGCTGCTGGCGCTGGGCGCGTTGCTGGCGTCCTTCATGGTCAGCTACTCGACCGCCAAGGCCGAGGCGCTGCACATCCCGCCGCCGCGCGGCCCGATGCGCCGGCACGAGCGCGGCGTGTACATGATCGTGGGCGCGTTCGTGTCGTGCGTGGCCGGCTCGGCCATCGCGGCGCGCTGGCCCGGCATGCCGCCGGCGCTGCCTCAGCTGGCCGCGCTGACCGTCATCGCCACCATCGGCAACTACTCCGCCATCCTGCGCTTCGTGCGCACCGCTCGCGCGCTGCGCGGGCGCTCTGGCTCGTCGAGCCACAGCTAGGCTTCGTCCCATGCCGCAACCTGCCAACCAGAATCGCGATCTGCGCACGCCCATCCCCGGTCCCCAGAGCCGCGCGCTGCGTGCGCGTGAGGACGAGCACCTGGCGCCGGGCGCGCAGGGCTACCCGCTGCTCGCCGGCGTGGCCGTCGATCATGCGTCGGGGACCACGGTCACCGATGTCGACGGCAACACCTACCTCGACTTCATCGGCGGCATCGCGGTGGCCGCGCTCGGCCATTCGCACCCGACCTGGGTCAAGGCGGTGCAGGAGCAGGCGAGCAAGGCGGCGGTCGGATCGTTCACCTCCGAAGCACGCGTCGAGCTGCTCGACCGCTTCGCCGCGCATCGTCCCGCCAACGACGTGGTCAGGCTGCAGCTCTACTCCTCGGGCGCCGAGGCGGTCGAGAGCGCGCTGCGCCTGGCCAAGTCGCACACCGGCAAGTACGAGTTCGTCAGCTGCTGGGGCGGCTTCCACGGCAAGACCATGGGCGCGCTGTCGCTCATGGGCTCGACCTTCAAGCACGGCATGGGGCCCATGGTGCCGGGCTCGCACCAGGTGCCGTACGCCGACTGCTACCGCTGCCCGCTGAAGCTCGAGTACCCGAGCTGCGGTGTGGCCTGCGCCGACGTCGCGCGCAAGTATCTCAAGACGGCCACGGCGGGCGCGGTGGCCGCGATCATCGTCGAGCCGATGCAGGGCACCGCGGGCAACATCATCCCGCCCAAGGAATTCCTGCCCGCGCTGGCGGCCATCGCCAAGGACAACGACGCGCTCTTCATCGCCGACGAGATGATCACCGGTCTCGGCCGCACCGGCGAGTGGTGGGGCGTGCACCACACCGGCGTCACGCCCGACATCGTGACCATCGGCAAGGCCGTCGGCGGTGGCTTCCCGCTCTCGGCGCTCGCCACCACCGACGTCATCGCGCGCGCCAAGCCGTGGTCGAATCCCTCCGGCTCGTCGTCGAGCTACGGCGGCAACCCACTGGCGGCAGCCGCGGGCGCGGCGTCGCTGCGCATCATCGAGGAAGAGCAGCTGGTCGAGAACGCGCGCCGCGTGGGCGCGGTCATGCTCGAGATCCTGCGTCCGTGGGTCGAGCGCTACCCGTTCGTGGGCGACGTGCGCGGCGCGGGCATGTTCCTCGGCCTCGAGCTGGTCGCCGACAAGCAGACCAAGGAACCGCTGGCGCGCAAGATCACCGAGCGCATCTTCCTCGAGTGCGTGCGCCGTGGCCTGTTCGCCATGACCTACGCGCCCAGCGTGCGGCTGCAGCCGCCGCTGACCACTGACGAGGCCACGGCGAAGAACGGCCTGGCCATCCTGGAGGAAGTGTTCGACTGGGTCGCGCGCGAGAACGTCTGGCGCGGGTAAGCCGACGAACGCTTCCCTCTCAGAGAACCGCCAAAACGCCATAGAAGCAACCCGTGCGCCAACGAGCGCACGATGCCCACGGAACCCAGGTCAGATTTGTTCGATCAAAGAAGGATCTGGTCAGGTTCCGTGGGCCGACCATGTTTGTTGGCGCACGGGTAGCCTCACCTGGCGTCTTGGCGGTTCTCCGAGAGAGCAGCGTGGGTCAGGCCTGCAGAGCCTCGCCCAGCCGGGCCAGGAAGGTGTCATTGTCCTCGCGCGTGCCGATGGTCACGCGCAGCGCTTCGCCCGCGCCGGGCAGGCCGCTGACGTCGCGCACGCGCACGCCGGCGCGGGCCAGCTTGGCCTGTAGCTCGCGCGCGGCGCGCGCCAGCGAGAAGAACACGAAGTTGCCCTGGCTCGGGCGCGGCGCGAGCCCGGGCAGGCGCGCCAGCGCCGCGTGCACGCGTTCACGCTCGCCGCGTACCGCCGCCGCGTTGCTGCGCACGATGGGCAAGATCTCCGCGTAGCGCTCGGCCACGCGCAGCTGCAGGCCGTTCAGGTGGTAGGGCGCGGTGTAGATGCGATCGATGGTCGCGATGATCTGCGGGTGCGCCACCGCGAAGCCCAGGCGCACCGCCGCGCACATCGACTTGGACAGCGAGCGACCCACGATCAGGTTGGGCCGCCGCGTCGCCTCCTCCAGCCAGCTGGGCGCGGCGGAGAAATCGGCGTAGGCCTCGTCCATCAGCACCAGGCGCGTCTCGTCGGCGAGCGCGGCCTCGACCGCCGCGCGCGCGACCACGCCGCCCGTGGGGTTGTTGGGCGACACCAGCACGACCAGGTCGGGACGCGCGCCGCGCACGATGGCGGCCGCGTCGATGCGCTCGTCGACCTCGGCGCCCAGCACCACCGCGTCGGCGCTGGTCCCGGTCACGCGTGCTGCCAGCGCCACGTACGGGTAGGTCGGCTCGAACCAGCGCGCGCGCCGCCCGGCGCCGCCGGCGAGCAGGAAGGCCGCCTGGATGACCTGGTCGCCGCCCACGGTGAGCGCCACGCACGCCGCGGGCACACCCAGCGCCGCTGCCAGCGCCGCGCGCGCCGCCTGGTACTCGCGCGGCTGCGGGTAACGGTTCCACGGTGCGCCCGCCAGCGCCTCGGCCAGCTCGCGCTTGAATGCCGCGGGCAGGTCGACGGCCGACTCGTTCTGGTCGAGCTTGGCCACATGGGGCAGCTCGGTCACGGTGAAGCCGGTCTGCGCGGGCAGCTCGGGGCGCAGACAAGAAAGACGTTCGAGCGGCGCGGCCATGGGCGTGACTCTACCGTGATAAACTCTTGGTCGGCATCGTTGTAGGTCCGGCCACGGGGAAGGAAGGCTACATGCTGAAGGTCCTGACCTCGAACAACACCGCGATCTTCCGCGAGCTGCGTTCGCACGCATTCCAGTCGGTGGGCCTGCAGCACTCGGTGGTGACCACCGGCACCGAGGCGCTGGCCAAGGTGCGTCACGAGCGCCCGGCGCTGGTCATCCTCGACATCGACCTGCCCGAGCTGTCCGGCTACGACGTGTGCAAGCTCATCAAGGCCGACGCCGCGCTGCGCGAGACGCGCGTCATCCTGGTCGTCACCGGCGGCCCGTCGCCGGCCGAGGTCGATCGTCTGGCCGAGTCGGGCTGCGACGACATCATGACCATCCCCGTGCCCATGGACGACCTGTACTCGCACGCCGCGCGCCTCCTGCAGCTGCCGGTGCGGCAGCGCTCGCACGTGCGCGCGCAGGTGCTCCTGCCCGACGGCCTGCGCACGCCCGTGCTGCGCGGCGAGGCCACCAAGATCGCCACCGACGCCATCGAGATCGCCGTCGACCAGTCGGTCGACCCGGGCACCGAGGTGCGCATCCGCCTGGCACGCGCGGGCGCGCAGCAGGCCTTGCTGGTCAAGGGCAAGGTGCTGGCCTGCGACGAGAACCGCAACAACCATACGCGCACGCTGCGCGTCCGCCTCATCGGCCTACGCCCCGAGGACGAGGTCATGCTCGCCGACCTGGCCCTGTGGGAGGTGGTCGACAAGGGCGAGATCCTGCAGGTGATCCTGCGCGGCGACATCACCGAGAAGACCGACTTCGAGACCCTGCGCACGCAGCTGGGCGCGCGCAACCTGGTCTTCGACATGAGCGGCGTGCGCTACATGAACTCGACCGGCATCCGCAAGTGGGTCGACTTCCTCGAGGAGCTCGACGCCGACGTGACCTACTCGTTCGTGCGCTGCTCGTCGGGCTTCGTCATGCAGCTGTCGCTGGTGGCGCGCGCGGCCGGGCGCGGCCAGGTGGTGTCGTTCATGGCGCCCTACCGGTGCGAGAACTGCGATCGCGAGAGCGAGCACCTCATCAAGACCTCCGACCTGCACCTGTCGGGCGCGCGCACCGTGCCCGAGGCGCCGCGCTTCGACTGCGCCATCTGCGGCGAGCCGCTCGAGCTGGACGAGATGCCGGATCGCTTCTTCGCCTTCATGCACGGCGGCGGCTGAAGCGCGCTCACGCCGCGGGCAGCGTGAATGCGAACAGCGCGCCGCCCGCGTCGCCGGGATCCTCGACGTGGATCTCGCCCCCGTGCGCCTCGACGGCCATGCGACAGAAGGCCAGGCCCAGGCCGGTACCCTTGCGCTCGGCGCCGCGCATCTGCGCGAACTTGTCGAAGATGCGCTCGCGCGCCTCGGCCGGGATGCCCGGTCCCTGGTCGCTGACCGCGACCCGCACCCAGCCGGGCGCGCCCGCCGTCGCCGCCACGGTCACCCGGCTCGACGAGGGCGCGTACTTGAGCGCGTTGTCGACCAGGTTCTGCAGCACGCGATAGACCCAGTCGCGGTCGGCGCGCACCGCGAGCTCGGGTGCGGCCAGCGCGCACAGCTCCACGCCGGTGCGCCGGGCCAGCCGGCCGATGTCGTTGCAGATGGCCTGCGCGACCGCGACGACGGGGAAGACGGTCGGCTGCGGGCGCGCCGCGTCGCCCTCGAGGCGGGCGAGCTCGAGCAGGGTCTCGGTGAAGTTCTTCAGCCGGATGGCCGCGTTGACCACGTCGGTGGCCAGCTCCACGATGGCGGGCTGGCCCAGCTCCTCGGCCTGGCCGACGATCATGTCGCCGCAGCCCATGACCACGCTGAGCGGGTTCTTGAAGTCGTGCACGATGGTCTGGGCCAGGTCCTCGCGCAGCTGCAGCGCGCGCGACAGCTCGGCGTTCTGCGCCATCAGCTTGCGCTGCAGCGCCTTCAGCCGCAGCGTGGCGCGCACGCGCGCGCCCAGCTCGGCGGGCGAGATGGGCTTCTGCAGCACGTCGTCAGCGCCCGCCTCGATGGCGCGGCTCTGCGAGCGCACGTCCTCGAGCGTGGTCAGCATGAGCACGGGCAGGGTGTGGGTGTCGGGATTGGCGCGGATGGCCTCGACCAGGTCGTAGCCGTCGAGGTTGGGCATCATCACGTCGGCCAGCACCAGGTCGATGGTGGGATCGGCGGCGAGCGCGGCCAGCGCCAGGACGCCATCGGCGGCCTCGACGGCGTCGTGGCCGGCGGCCGTCAGCGTGCCCACGTTGGCGTGGCGCAGCGTGGGCGAGTCGTCGACGACCAGGATGCGCGCGGGCGCCGCGCCCAGGCTGTACAGCTCGACCTGAGCAGCCAGGCGATCGCGCTCGTACGGCCGCGCCACCACGCCGGCCGCGCCCCGGGCCAGAAGCGGCGCGAGCTCGAGCTTGCGCTCGGCGGGCGCGGCCAGGATGACCACCGGCGGCGCCAGCGGCACGCCCGTGTCGAGGCTGCGGCGCGGGGCCAGCGCGGCGTTGACCGCGGCCCGGCAGCCGTCGTCGCGCAGGAGCGCCGAGACCAGCACCACGCTGGCCGGGAAGGTGGCCAGGAGCGCGGCCGTCTCCGCCGGCGAGGCGGCGACCACGACGCGGTGCCCGGCGCGCTCGAGACACGAGCCGGCCATACGCCGGTGCAGCTCGTTGTCGTCGATGACGAGCACGGTCAAGACAGGCACGACCGCATTTTAGCAGGCCGAGCGGGGCTCCGCCTACTATCCATCAGGCAGCGCGTACTCCGCATTCTCGACCCGCCAGATGGCCAGGCCGAGCCAGAAGGTCGACAGCACCAGGATCCCGATCACGCCGCTCGTGGCCGTGCCCACCACGAAGCTGGGCGGATGGGCGGCCGAGATGGCAGACGCGTGGTAGGCGATCGAGATCTGCTGCAGGAAGGGCACGAACTCGAGTCGCTCGAGGAACATCATGTAGCCGAGCACGAAGGCGAGCGGACGCTTGGGCACGAGGGCGCTGGTCGCGAGCGCGATGGACGCGCCCGCGATGACCACGGCGAGCTCCGCGGCCAGCCCGCGCAGCAGCCACTCGAGGTTGGCGCCTGCCTGGTCCTGGAAGACCACCAGCCAGGTCGCCGTCAGCGACAGGGCAAAGGCCGCGAACACGGTCGGCGCGATGGCGAGCAGCTTGCCCAGCAGCACGGCGCTGCGCCGCATCGGCCGCGACCACAGATAGGTGTAGGTCTTGCTGTCCAGCTCGTCACCGACGGACGAGGCCAGGTGAACCGCGACCGCCAGCAGCACGGCCGCGCGCAGGGCGAAGAAGAGCGTGATCTGCCACACCTCGACGGCGTCGTCCTTCTCCGTCATCAGCAGGGCGGCGAAGCAGGGCGGCAGGATGGCCAGCAGCGCGGTCACCCACTTGGTGCGTCCGCGCCACAGCCGCAGCCAGGCCAGGCGCGCCAGGATCATCACCGGCTGCATCACTTGCCTCCCTTCTGTGGCTTGCCCGGCTTGCTGGGCGTGGCCGTAGTCAGGTAATCGAAGACCGCCTGCATGTTGTCGTCGGGCGAGCCGAGCGAGCGCACCGCCAGGCCGGCGTCGAGCACGATGCGCGGGATGGCGTCGTACAGCCGGTCGGGCGAGCGCGTCTCGATCTCGACCGCGCCGTCCTCGAACTGCACGCGCACCACATGCTCCTCGCCCAGCACGCGCGCGGCCAGCTCGCGCGGCCGGTCGCACTCGATACGCACGCGGTGCGGGTGCTGATCGATGAGCTCGCGGATGCGGTACACGTTGCCCTCGGCGAGCACGCGGCCGCGGTGGACCAGCACGATCTCCTGCGTGAGCGCCTCGACCTCGTAGAGCACGTGGCTCGAGATCACGATGGTCTTGCCCGCGGCTGCCAGCGCCCGGATGCGCGCGATGATGTTCGCCCGCGCCACCGGATCGCAGCCGGTCAGCGGCTCGTCGAGCAGGATGACGTCGGGGTCGTGCACCAGCGCCGAGGCCAGCTTGGTGCGCTGGCGCATGCCCTTGGAGAAGCCGTGCAGACGGCGATCGATGGCGTTCTCCAGGCCGATGTCGACCAGCGCCGCGCTGGCCTGGTCACGCGCGCGCGCGCGCGGCACGCCCGAGAGCTCGGCCATGAGGGTGACGAACTCGCGTGCGGTCAGCTCGTCGTAGACGCCCTCGTGCTCGGGTGCGTAGCCGAGCCGGCGGCGCACCTGCAGGTCGTCGATGACGGGCAGGCCGAACAGGAGGGCGCGCCCGCGCGACGGGCGCAGGAGGCCCGCGAGCAGCTTCATGAGCGTGGTCTTGCCCGCGCCGTTGGGGCCGAGCAGGCCGACCACGCCCTGCTTCACGGTCAGGGTGATGTCCTGGATGCCCAGCACCTGGCCGTACCACTTGCTGCAGGCCTCGATGTGGATGGGCGGTGCCGCCATGCGCACGGGCGCGTTCATCACACGCCTCCCAGGCCGGCGGTGGCCGACGAGCGGATGCGCCGGCGCAGCGCCACGTAGCCGGCCACCGAGAAGACCACGATGGCCAGCCCGGCCTGCCACGGCTCGGGCGAGCCTGAATCGCTGGGCATGCCGAACAGGTAGCCACCCACCACGTTGACGTCGGAGTTGAGCGCCAGGAGGCCCACGAGCGGCAGGCGCAGCTCGTGGGCCACGACCGACACGAAGCCCGAGATCACGATCCAGTAGACGATGAAGGCCGCCTGCGCGGCCACCCGCTTGCCCAGAAGCGCGCCCAGGCCGATGGCGGGCAGCACCAGCGCCGACGTGCCGGCGACGCCGAGCAGGATGGCCTTGGGGATGATGGGCAGGAGCTTGATCGCGCCGCCCAGATCCTCGGCCAGACAGACGCGGATGATGGACAGCACGACCGGTCCGGCGAAGGTGGAGCAGCCGATGAGCACGAACAGCCCGAGCAGTTTGCCGCGCACGTAGTCGTCGGGTCGCAGCGGACGCGAGAAGTAGAACTGGAACGATCCCGACTTCAGATCGTCGGCGATGGCGGCGGTGGCCACGGTCGCGGCCAGGATGATGCCGAAGAGGGAGAAGAAGCCGTAGGAGATGAACAGCACCGTGTCGGCGCGCAGCAGCCGCCCGCCGCGGCCGCCCATGCGGCTCTCGATCTGGCCCATGACGATCATGATGCCGGCCGAGACGACCAGGGTGAGCACCGCGCCCAGCAGCGGCAGCTTGACGCCCCAGCGCGCCTTCCACGCCGTGGCCAGGACGTTGCGGGTGATGACCAGGAAGCGACGCGAGCGGGGCAGGCGCACGCCCTCGTAGCGCTGGTAACCCTGGTCGTGGATGGTGCCGGTCGCGCCGACCGTCCGCTCGCTGCTCATGGTGCCTTTGCCTCCGCCGCGTCGACCGCGCGCAGAAATGCCGACTCCAGGGTCGCGCGCGCGGGCGCCAGGTGACGCACCTGCACGGCCGCCTCGATCGCGGCGGTGAAGATGGTCGAGGTGCCCCGGTCGCTGGCACGCAGGGTCACGAGCAGGCGATCCTCGACCTCGACCACCTCGACGCCACGCAGACGCAGCTGTGCGGCCAGGCGCTGCCGGCCCTCCTTGACGCGCACCTCGAAGCGGGCCGCGTCGCCGCCGCGCAGCTCCTCGAGCGTGCCGGAGAACTGCAGCGCGCCCTGGTGCAGCATGACCACGTGGTCGCACAGCTTCTCCACGTCGGGCAGGAGGTGCGTCGACAGGATGATGGCGCAGCCGCGCCGCGCCGGCAGCTGGTCGATGAGCTCGAGCATCTCGTCGCGGCCCTTGGGATCCAGGCCGTTGGTCGGCTCGTCGAGGAAGAGCAGCTCGGGGTCGTGCACCAGCGCCTGGGCCAGCTTGACCCGCTGCTTCATGCCGGTGGAGTAGCCGGCCACCGGCTGGTAGCGCTTGTCCTCGAGGTTGGCGTAGTAGAGCGCCGCGTGCGCGCGCTGCATGGCGGCGGTGCGCGGCAGGCCCGAGAGCTCGCCCGCGTAGGCGCACAGCTCGACCGCGTTCATGCTGGGCAGGGACGAGTCGCTCTCCGGCATGTAGCCCACGCGATCGCGGATGGCGAAGGCGTCGCGCGCCGGGTCGAGGCCGAGCACGCGCACGTCGCCCTCGGCGGGCTCGAGCCCGAGCATGATCTTGATGAGCGTCGACTTGCCCGCGCCGTTCTGGCCCAGGAGCCCGATCTTGCGCCCGTGGATCTCGGTGCTCAGCCCGCGCAGCGCCTCGACCGCGCCGTAGCGCTTGCGCACGTTGTCGAGCTTGATCACGGGGTCCACAGGACCTCCAGTCGCACCGGCACGATGCCGTCGGAGAGCATGTCGAGCGAGCGGGGCGCCGCCCTCCACCGAACGCTGATGTGGGCCCGGCCCCCCCAGGG
>OBEQ010367794.1_pt1 | contig 27219 bp, 17 predicted proteins | sample 1670901 | NCBI WGS metagenome assembly OBEQ01 (sample SAMEA104232315, study PRJEB22302) | groundwater metagenome | biome: forest; feature: aquifer; material: groundwater | place: USA | collected 2011-08-07 | depth 5.4 m
AGTGAGCGTCGGCGATATCATCTTAGTAATCGACATAGGTGGCGGCACCACGGATCTGTCGTTGATTGCCGTTGCCGAAGAGGATGGCAACCTGACATTAAATCGCATCGCTGTTGGCGATCATATCCTGCTGGGCGGCGATAATATGGATCCCGCCCTGGCCTATCCCCTAAAAGCAAAACTTGCCGCAGCAGGACAAAATCTGCAACCTTGGCAAATCCAAGGCATTACCCACGGCTGCCGAGAAGCCAAAGAAATTCTACTCAGCGATACAAGTGTTGAGGCCGTCCCTATAGTGGTGCCGAGTCGCGGCTCGAAATTAATCGGCGGCACCTTGCGTACCGAGTTAACACAAGAAGAAGTGCAGCAGACATTAATTGAGGGATTTTTCCCACAGGTAGCCGTTACAGAAATGCCACGCATGGCACAACGCGGTGCGTTGACACAAATGGGTTTGCCCTATGCACAGGACGCTGCGGTGTCGCGTCATTTAGCGGCCTTTCTCAGTCGCCAACAACATGCTGCCAAAGAACTGTTTGGCGCATTAGGAGAATCCGATGTTGATTCCAGTGATGGTTTTATCAAACCTACGGTTATTCTTTTTAACGGCGGCGTTTTAAAAGCACCCGAGATAGCCGATAGATTAATGACTATTATCAATAGCTGGCTGCAAGAAGCTGACGCGCCGGATGCGAAATTATTGCCGGGGGTTGATCTCGACTTAGCGGTGGCTTGTGGCGCGTCCTATTATGGCTATGTTCGTCAAGGCAAAGGCGTCCGCATTCGCGGCGGTATAGCCAGTGCCTACTATGTTGGTATCGAGACCTCCATGCCTGCCATACCTGGTATGGAACCACCACTCGAAGCCATGTGTGTGGCGCCGTTCGGTATGGAAGAAGGCACTGCTGTCGAGCTGCCACCGATGGAGTTTGGCCTGGTGGTTGGTGAACCTGTCAAATTTCGCTTTTTTGGTTCAACCACTAGACGCGACGATAAAGTCGGCACGCTACTCGACTATTGGGAACCCGAAGAACTCGACGAATTGCCGGAAATCCAAGTGAATCTACCCGCCGAAAATCGCAACCCAGGGGAAATAGTTCCGGTTAGATTAGCCGCCCACGTTACCGAGATAGGCACCTTGAAACTTGAAGCGATCCCGCGTGACGGCAGTGAATCTTGGCAAATTGAATTTGACGTGCGCGGCAATTCCTAAGTGTGATTTATAAAGGCAGTCGATGAGTAGAACCCTTCAAAGCACCCTTCAAAATAGGGACAAACCGCGTTATATTGTCGGTATCGATTTAGGCACCACCAACACGGTGGTGGCCTATACCGATACCACCATTGATGATGCACAAGCGCCAGTGATTCTTTTCGAGATAGATCAACTCATCGGCCCCGGTATTGTCGGTAAAAAAGTCCTGTTGCCGTCATCTCGCTATCATCCAATTCAGGGCGAACTAGCTGATAACGATACCAAACTCCCCTTTCCACTGAGCAAAATAGCTGACGATATTGATCAAACGATTATTGGCGAGTGGGCGCGTGAACTTGGCGCTAAAGTGGATGGCAGACTGGTGGTTAGCGCGAAAAGTTGGCTGTCTCACTCGCAGGTGGACCGCAGTGCGGCGATTTTGCCTTGGGGCGCTGCGACAGACGTCGCAAAGGTATCGCCAATAGTAGCCAGCGCGAGTTATCTCAATTACATCCGCTGCGCTTGGCATCATGCCCATCCGAATGAACCACTGGAACAACAAGAAATTATCCTCACTGTGCCAGCTTCTTTCGATGAGATGGCACGAACCTTAACACTCGAAGCAGCCAAGCTTGCAGGTTTAGACAATATTCTTTTATTAGAAGAGCCCCAGGCGGTGGTCTACGATTGGTACGCGCGACACCAAAGCGAGGCCAAACGTCTACTCGATAACACGCATTTAATTTTGGTGTGTGATGTCGGTGGCGGAACTACCGATCTCAGCCTTATCAGTGTGACGATTCATCCACAATCCTGCGAGCTGCAACTGGACCGCATAGGAGTTGGCGATCACTTGATGTTGGGCGGCGATAATGTTGATCTTGCGTTGGCGCATATTGCCGAACGGCGTATTATCCAAGACGGTAAAAAGCTCAATACCGCCAGCATGTCGCAACTCATTCAACAAACGCGCAAAGCGAAAGAATTGCTGCTCGCCAAAGACGCGCCGGATAGTGCCAAGGTTACGGTTCTCGGCTCCGGCGCTCGCCTGATCGGTGGCGCGAAAAGCTGTGAATTGACGAAACTCGAAGTCCACCAAATTGCACTGGAAGGATTTTTCCCCCGTTCAGCATTTGCAGAGATGCCCAGCAAACGCCAAAGTGCGGTGGTCGAATTCGGCCTGCCATATGCGGCAGATCCTGCTGTCAGCAAACATATCGCGCAGTTTCTGCAGCAGCACGAATCCGTCTGCCGCAAAGCGCTGGACATGGACTCACCTCTCACCTCTAATTCCGATGGCCCCGCTGTTCCCGATGCCCCAGCTGTTCCTGATGCACTGTTGCTGAACGGTGGCGTGTTCAAAAGTGATCTCATTCGCGAACGTGCGCGCGAAGTATTGGAAACCTGGTCAGGGAAATCGGTAAATATCTTAAAAAATCAGCATCCCGATCTGGCCGTCGCTTATGGCGCAGTGGCTTATGGTAAAGCTCGCCGTGGGGTTTCTCTTAAAATAGGCGGCGGTGCAGCGCGAAGTTATTTTCTACTACTTAATAACAGTGAAGACATCACACCGCAGGCAATCTGTTTACTCCCGCAAGGCAGCCCAGAGAATACAGCGATACCACTGGCAGATCGGCGCTTTTCCCTGCGCCTAGGACAACCGGTAATCTTCAATTTGGTCTGCAGCACTGCCGATCTTAAAACAATCAGCGGTGACCTGGTAACGGTATCGGAGCAGCAATTTACTGCGTTGCCACCATTGATCGCTGCGCTTGAAGCGAATGACAAACTGTTATCGGCAACGAAAGAAAATGTAGCTAGCCAGGAAGTCACTCTGACAGCAATGTTGACCGAAGTCGGAACCCTACAACTCCTCTGCGTCAACACTGACGATCCTAGTCAGCAGTGGCAGGTAGAATTTGAAATCAGAAAAAATCTTCGCAACAAAAAGCGTAACGGCGCGACAGGACTGCTCTCCTCTACAGAACTCTCGTCTACCGAACTCCCGTCATTTAGACTACCCTCCCACTTTAACGAGGCAGTAGAAAAAATTTACGCTGTTTTTGGTGACGTCTTTGAAGACAATAAACGGCAAGCCAGCCCCACTGTCATCAAAGCGCTGCGCACAGACTTAGAAAAGTTGTTAGGCAAACGCGACAATTGGCCAATAGCGATTATTCGTGAGTTATATAAAACTATTTTCACTGGAGAGCATCATCGGCGTCGATCTGCGCTGCATGAGAAAGTCTGGTTTAACCTTGCCGGTTTTAGCTTGCGTCCTGGTTATGGCTATCCTACAGATTCCTGGTCGATTGAACAGGTATGGCCGCTCTACCATCAGCACCTTCAATTCACCCAAGAAACCACAAACTGGGTTGACTGGTGGACTTTTTGGCGCCGAATTGCCGGAGGTCTCAGCCAAGAACAACAACTTGAGATCTACGACGATATCGCCCCCTATCTCGATCCAGAACAAAAAGGCAGTCGAAAAATACAGGCTGAAGCGAAAACTAAATCCTACGAAGATATGGTGAGATTAATCGGCACCCTGGAAAACCTGCCCTATGAGGCAAAAATTCAATTGGGCTACTGGCTAACAGAAAGATTATCGACCGGTAAAGAAACTCAAACCAGCTGGTGGGCATTAGGCCGCCTAGGTGCACGAACACCTTTCTATGGCAGCGAACACAACGTAGTGCCCAAAGAATATATACAGGACTGGCTGCCCTTCGTGTTGGAACAAAACTGGAAACAAACACGCAATGCGGCATTCGCGGCAGTCATGTTAGGGCGCATGACCGGCGATCGTAATCGTGATATTGATGATGAATTTCGCGAGTTGATTGTGCAGAAACTCTCTCGAATCAAAGCCCCACCTCTCTGGCATGCTATGGTAACTGAACGCGTTGAACTGAACGAAGAGGAATCGCAACGGATTTTCGGTGACAGTTTGCCGGTTGGTTTGGTGTTGTTGAATTGAACGATTGAATTGAATAGTTGAATTAAATAGCTGAACCGAACAGCCAAACTGATCGATTAATTAATATCACTGCTCAACTTTCCAAGTGCAGTATCTAACGATGGCGTAAACGAATAAACACCCTCGATCGGTTTTATACCCGCTCCACTGAGAGTTTTGAGCGGCTGAAATTGCAGGTCGCAAAATATTAAGTTCGTTTTGGCTTTACGGCATTTATCGACAAATTTTTCCATTGCTGCCAAACCACCGCCATCCAAAATAGGTACTGCATCCATCACTAAAATTAATCCAGCTTGCTGCTCGGCAATTTGTCCTAATTCAGAAAATATCCGATCTGCCGCCGCAAAAAATAATGGTCCATTAATTTTTAATACGCGCCAACCTGCAGGAAGATTATTGGGTACATATTTTGAATTATCAGATATGTCGATCACCTTGGTCATTTCGGCAATCTCGCGCATAAACATGAGGGCTGCAAGTACTATACCCACCGTAATAGCAATAACCATATCAAATAAAACCGTTAGCGATAGGCAAACCACTAAAACGGCTACATCGGCTGACGGAGATTTTTTTATGAGTTTGACGACCTTCGGTGCTTCACTAATATTCCAGGCTACCATGACTAATAACGCCGCCATCGCCGACATAGGTAGATAAGACAACAAGGGGGCGAACAGTAGTAATCCTAATAATACAACTAAAGCATGAATCATACTGGCAATCGGCGATTCAGCGCCGGCTTTGATGTTTGCCGCAGAACGTGCGATTGCAGCGGTAGCGGTTATGCCACCAAAAAATGGCACCACCATATTTCCGAGTCCTTGTCCTAACAGCTCACTGTTAGCGCTATGACGTTTTCCGGTCATACCATCTAACACCACTGCACATAGCAATGATTCTATTGCGCCAAGCATAGCGATGGAAAACGCTGCCGGTAATAACGCTTCAATTGTCGCGAAATTCCAGTCAAGCATTTGGTGATTAGGTCCAGGTTGTAGCCAGGGCCATTCAAATGCAGGTAGCATCGGCGCAATCCCATGGCCAAAAGTGCCGTCCGGCAAGGTAAAACTAAAACGGGAACCTATGGTTGCAATGGAATAATCAAAACTCTTTAGCCCATAGGCTACCAGCGTGCTGACAATAACCGCAATTAGATGACCGGGAATCGGTGTTTTTAATCTCGGCCACAACAGCATGATAAATAACGTGAGCAACGCAACAAAAGTGCTAGGCAGATCAAAATCCGGTAAGGTTTTTAACAATAAAATTACTTTTCCAATATAGTTTTCCGGCAATTCCGTCAAATCAAGTCCGAAAAAATCCTTGATCTGCAGTGTCGCAATCACAATGGCGATACCACTGGTAAATCCAAACGTAACGGATTCCGGTATGTATTCAATAAATCTGCCCAAGCGGGCCATTGCCAGCACAACCAGAATAATTCCCGAAAGAAAGGTTGCAACCAAGAGTCCGGCTAAACCAAATTGTTGTGTTACAGGATAGAGAATGACGACAAACGCTGCGGTGGGACCAGAAACACTAAAACGCGAGCCACCGGTTAAAGCGATAATGAATCCGCCGATAAACGCCGTGTAAAGACCATGCTGAGGTGGAACACCACTAGCGATTGCCAGCGCCATCGCGAGGGGAATAGCAATAATACCAACCGTTGTGCCAGCTAAAAGATCACGAAAAAAACGCGAAAATGAGTAAGGCTCTTTTATACAACTTTCTCTGACGGCATTTGCAATGCGTAACGAAAACAAATGAGCGCGATGAGGCATATTTTTTACGCTGTTAACTCCATGGGTGAAAGATTTCCAGCAGTTCATTATATAATATACATCACAATTGCAGGTATTAACACTAGAATCCAGGTATAAAGAATACCAAATTGAGAGCACAAACAATCTTCATAACGATTAAGTAGCCTGGACTAAATACAACAGATACTACCGCTTCGACACTCTCATGCGCAGACAACCACCACTCCTGATAAATATTGATAAGCGAGGTTGTAGACATTTTTGTATGTGCTATAAGTTTTATAGCAAAATAGGGATTAATCGAAACATTAAGTAGACATTATGAACAATAAAAATATACAGGGATGTGTATTAGTTCTCTGCTTGGTATCAACTTCATCAAACGCCTATGACGATCCGCCAGCACAAACCGCTGCACCAGACAATTTACCGACAATTTTTCCGCCTTCGGAATATTTTCAAGTCGTGGCCAAGAATGATAGCGCCACGGATGACGCAAAACGAGAACAGCTCATCGAACGTATCGAATTGCTGGAGAAAAAAGTTAAAACCAGCCAAAAAAAATCGCAACGGCGGCTAGAGGGTTTAAAGAAAAATATCGACCATTCTGCACAGCGCCTACAAATCAATGGCTTTTTGACCGCAGGTGCGGTTAAAGGTGAAGGCAAATTAAAAGCGCGGAAGCTCGATTTAGGCGAAGATATCAACTTCCGTGGCGATTCCATTTTAGGATTACAGTTTAATTATCATCTCAGTGACAGCATGGATGCAGTAATACATCTGGTCGGAAGTGGACGCGACAGTTTCACCGTCGAAGCTGATTGGGCGTATCTGAGTTATCAAATTAACGATCAATTAAAAACTCGCTTTGGCCGCTTGAGAATTCCCTTCAATCTCTACTCGGAATCCATCGCCGTCGGCTTTTCCTACCCCTAGGCTAGACCTTTCTTAGAACAATATACAAAGGATGAAACCAGCTATGAGGGTGTTGACTTACTTTATACCTTTTACACCGGGGCTTGAAACCATCAACTACAAACAGTAGTGGGAGCGTTAAAATTTCCACCCACTTATGAAGCAACCGATGCCTATGGGATTAATTTAACCTCGAATAATGCGGCCTGGACTGCTCGTTTAGGTTACACACAATCAAAGATAACTTATAAACAAGGTGCTTTAGAACTTGAATTACCCAAAAATACGTATCGAGATACCACATTACAATATAATGATGGTATTTGGTTCGTGATGGCCGAAGCAACTATTCTCGATTTTGATGAAGGGTTTCGTACTCGAGATGCGAATGCGGTTACTTTAGGACATTACTTTGGCCAGTTTCTACCGTACCTTGCCCGCGTCCATCGTTATACAACCGAGAAAAATAATAGTTCGGCGATAGAAGTATTGGGAGTGGGTGATCCAACTGTAGAAGAGGCTAATAAAAATATTACCATCGGAATGCGCACTGGACTCACCAGCAAAGTCGCGCTAACTGTTGAAATTGCCCATTACTTTGATTTTGAGAAAGTGAATGGCGTGCGATCTAACGGTGTATTCAATGGCGATACTGTGGGTTCATCTGTTGACATTTATACGATTAATCTTGATGCAGTGTTTTGACCAAGCATAAGCCTTCTAACCAAATTTATTTCGATCTGTTAATTTATCTCTGCTTATTGCGATAATGTTGGATTGTGGTTTACTCATTGGATAAAACTGGGAAAACCATTTGCGAAATTTCATCACCGGTCCATCAAAGTCAGACAATATTGGATGTTCACGGAATATTTTATTCTCCCAAATAGGAATATCGCACTTTAGCTCTCGTTTGGCCCCCCACATAATCACCGAATTGACCAGCTTACCAATAAAAGGAATTGGAATCCTTTTAGTTAAAATAATAAATTCCGTTTCACATACATTGTTTTCTACAGGTGTACCCAATGCAACAAGTTTAAAAGGTATGCACTGACCAGAAAAGGTGTTTTCACCGCAGCCTATACCCATTAAATGCAAATGCGCAGTAGTTTTTAATGCCAATGGTCCGTACTTGGTATAATAATTCGCGTAGATATCTACAATATCTCCGTTAGCTTTAAGCTCTACCTTTTCATCCTCACTCTCTGCTTTGAACATTAATGTTTTATGATGCACAACATCGAAATGGGCTCGATCGACGGCATTTTCCGCTTGCTCATAAAGATTCGCATTCAGTTTCATAGTAAAAGAAGAACGGCAAGACCAGGTTGTATCTTGTAAGATGCTCAGGTCTGGAAATGGTTCTGCGGGTACCGAGACATCCCAATGATAATAGACAAATATTACTCCTCCTGTCTCATTGACAGTCCATGTGCGAGCCTTGGCTTTTTGGGGTATTCGTTTAGCGTGAGGTACATGCACTGCTTCACCATTATGATTAAAACACCAACCGTGAAACGGGCAACGCAAGGTGTCTCCGACAACCTTCCCGCCAACCCCTAGATGTGCTCCCATGTGTGGGCAATGCGGATCAAAGACTGATACTTTTCCGCTTTCACCACGAAATATAACAATATCCTGGCCAAAATAATGTACCGTTTTTGTCTGCCCCTTTTTAATATCTGAACTGAGCGCAATACGAAACCAGCCGCGCGGGAATGAAGAAAACATACTGCTGTTCATAGCTCACCTACATCATTTATTCAGCGGTTTAAGGTATCTCATGTGAGGCAATACAAGGAGCCGTATCACGCAAATCCCCAATTGTTTTTTTGGGATAAAACTTGGAAAAGAATTTTCTGAATTTTGCAATTGGCCCATCAAAGTCTGACAATATTGGCTGCTCCACAAAACGCTTTGCTTCCCAGATCGATACATCTTTATCGATTTCAGTTGCCACCGTATATTTTATACCTGCGTGTAGCAATCTATTAAGCAGAGGAAATGGGAATTTTTTCGTTTGAAAAATGTATTCAATATCAACTCTCTTACGTGTGATTGGTGTCGTCAACACTACTATGCTGTGAGAGAACAGCCCACCCTCTACAACGACTATGCCTATCCCTGCACCCGCATAATTTGCGTTGACATCGTATCTTAACTTTATTGGACCAATTGCCACGTTGATATGAGAATGTAAAAGCAATTTATCAGACAATTCAGTCAATTTTATTTGACTGATGAAATAGGCTTGCCTATTCGAAAAAGCGGGTGGATGAAGAATACCAAAATGCGCTCGATCAACCGCATTTTCGTGAATATCAAAAACAGTGGTCGCGATCGTTTTTCGAAATCGTGAACGATTAGGCCAGATCGTGGAATCCAAAATAGTAAGATCGGGTAAGGAAAATCTCGGTATCAAAGGGTTTTCCATGTCGAAATAAATAAACACAATTCCATAAACTTCCTGCAATGGATAACATGTCAGCCCATCTTTATTGACTACTTTGTTTAGATAACAAAGTTGATTATTAACGATCTTCCATCTATGCCCTAGATGTCTTTCCATTTGAGAATTGTAGGGATTAATAACAGCAAGTTCACTGAGTCCAAAGCGACAAATCATAAAATCCCGTTCAAAAAAATGCACGATTTTAACATCCCCAACGGCGATGTCCGCGCTAAACGCGATTCTAAACCAACTCGCAGGATAATCCGTTAAATCTGCATCAATCATCATCACAACTACTCATCGACAACAATAGGTCATTAATAAATTACGCATATATTTTGCAATCTTCAGACGAAATTCCATTGCTCTGGATAACGTCGGTAATCATGTCCATTAAAGCTTCCATTCGCCCTTCACTACCTAAACAATTCGGTACCGCCAATACAACTTCAGTACTGTTGTCGGTCACCAATGCAAATAAAGTACACGACATAAAATCTGTTAGGGGTGGAATAGCATAGTGCGTTGTGGAAATAAATCCGCCGCCAGAAGTCAATGTAAGTGGAACATCTATATAGGTCATACCGGCTGAAGGCACATACTGATGCTCAGCTTGAGCCCGTTTAACATCCTTTTCTATACCTTTGCGCAGCAACCAAAGTGGCAAATGCCGGATAATTGAAAGATCTTGAATGTAGGTGCCTTCACTGAATGAACGTAATTGTTTAATCACTTCTTTCTGTAAATCCTTTATGCTGGTTGACGGCTTGACCTGCAGCGTCATCACACCGGTCAAATTAGCTGTTGAACGCAATCCTGCAACCCGTTGTCGCATGTCAACTGTGACATTTATATAAACTTCGCCATTTTGATGCTTTCGAGCAGCATCCGCTAAAGCCTTGCACATAGTGGGTACGTATTTATCCAGTTTTGCAGGAACACTACGCCTAATCCATTCGGTACCGGTGATTTCAGGCTTAACAAAACCAGTGGGAGCAATTCCCGGTTTGGGGAATCCGCCAAATTTGCTTTTGCCTTGATGTTGTGCGATGTCTAGATCGGTTATTGTTGAACTCGAACCCAGTGGCTCTTCGCCACGCAATACACGAAATAAATCTTGTATGAAAGTAATACCTCCTCCGCCATCACCAGCAGCATGATGCGTTCGAAAGACTACTCTTGGAACAGAACCGCCTTTCACCAGTAGTACTTCACCTATTGGGCCAGAGTAGATATTTAATTTTTCTTCGAGAAAGGCAGCACCTTTATTACTGCATCCATCCCAGTCAGGAGCGTTGACAATTTTAACAGGAACGCTTTCACCGCTGTCCACCCACCAAGTACCTCGCAAGCTACCCTGCAATCTTACTCGACTTCCGGGATTTGCAGCTGAAGCGATATCGGAGGCATTCTGCCATTGATCGAGATTAAAATCGTAAATACCTTCAGCAAAATAACCTTCAATTACCATAGATATGACTATTACTGCGCGTTGATCCGCAGTCAACCAAAGTCGCTCTACTGGCGAGAGCCGTCGTCTATATCCGTTTAGACCATGCTTCTCCTCAACATACTTCGAGTCAAAATTAACTTTTGTAATATTAGTGTTCTTTGCATCATTATCGAAATGCTGTTTTGAACGCCTTACTAAATCCATGATGGAAAATTTATTGTTTTCTTCTTTCATTGGCTTGGTATCGCTCTATAACTCAATCTCAGTTTCATTTGGCTGGTATTTTCAATTATCAACATTAATTAGCTTTAATCTGCGTTCCTGTTGCTGCTGTTGCACAAAATTCTTGGTATAAAATTGTTGATACCATCTTTTAAATATTGGCGTTGTACGTTCGTGAGCTTGGAAAATAGGTTGTTCGTAATAACGCTTATTGCTCCAGATAGTGCCTTCTTTTACCAAATCCTGGTAAGCAATGCGCAAGATGTTTGATCTTAATATGTAAGCAAACCAGGGAGCGTAGCGAGGTTTTTTAGCCGTGACTATCATTCTAAGTTCTGAATATTGATCATTGATCGGTGTACTTAATGCTATCGCCGCTGAATGAAAAATACCTGTTGTCCGAACAATCATTACTCCAGGTCCATACATTTCACCGACCGAATCAAAGGTTAGATTAAGGCCATATTTTTTAAAGACCAACTGTGAATGCATCCTGGCACGTGGACCATCAGTATCAAATACTAATTTAGCTGGGCCTGGTTGGTTATGAATAAAAGCGAAGTGACTTTCATCAGCAAAATTTTCTCGAATTTCTTGTACGTGTGTACGAAGCTTTAGACTAAAATTGGTAAACCCGATAAATTTAGTTCTATTCATCTCTTCAAATTCAGGTATCTCGTAAGATGGAAGAATATTCCTATCGGAATGATGCCAGATGAGAATGATCCCATTGATTTCAGAAGTAGGATAATTCCCTGCTTTTGTTCTATCACCACGTGGTGTTTGTTTGGCGAAAGGAGCGTTGGTGCAATGGCCTTCGCCATTAAATTGCCATTGATGAAAAGGGCAGCGGATCTCTCCATTGATCACAGTGCTATTAATTCCCAAATGGGCTCCCATATGCGGGCAATAAGCGTCGAGTATGCAGGCTTTGCCGTTCTGATCTCGAAAGGCAACTAATTCCTTACCAAAATAGCTAAGCCTAATGACCTTCCCTATCTTTAATTCACGACTGAGACAAACACCATACCAGCCATTGGGATTTCGTGGCATTGGATAAGTATCTTTATAATTGTCATCAGCATTCATAATCAGCTTTGATCTCATGCCAAACATTTTTTTCGCCTATAGTAATTTCAATCGACCGCAGACAGAAGTATCTGTCTAACTGAGCAACGTCCGAATATCAGTAGGTAAATTATGATTAAACAAATCATTAAATGGTTAAGCCCAGTGAAGCTTAACACGCTGAGCCCAATTTGCATTTTATGTAGTTATTAATTGGGATGAAGAGTAACAACTATTTATTATTAAAATACTAAAACAGTAATGTTTACCAATTACTTTTGTACATCGTACGAAACAAAACAATGGCTACTTATAAATTCTCATTTTCCTAAGCGTGTAAGTTACAAAAAAATAGTTGGAAAAAGATTTTTTTAGATACGTCAAAGCATTTGCGATCTTAACTTTTTTATATGGCAATTGTTATCATTATACTTTTGATCGAAGATAAGAATAGCGAAGCACCAGCTATAATTCTTGAATAATCTCGACTTTAGGCAAAAATAACTGATCAAACAAGTAATAAATTCTGCTTTTAAATATATTTGGCGCTATTTATTAGAGTATTAACTGGGTTTTTATAGATTCATAATAATAAATAATTGCTCACCTTTCTCGAAATCGGATACCCCCTAAAGAAAATGTGATTGTTTGGATTTTTGCTTATCATTGAGTCATTATTGATATGGATTTTAGATAAATTAATTTAAGCCGCATTTATTGACCTATTTGATTTTCTAGGTTTAAATATCAATTAAGCAAAATGAATCTCTTCTGTGTAGAAATATATTTATTTCACTGCCTATCACCAGATAATCTTTCTAATCTGATAACCGCTTCACATGGACTCAAAGCTCTGCAAATTTTGTACTCGTAGTTTTCAATTAACTGTCGTACTCGTTTACACAGTTTTAGGTCGTTACATTATCTTGCTTGGAAAATCGTTACGCTTACATCAATTTGTCCTTTACATCACTTTCGCTAACTTATCAGCCGGAACAGTTAATGCTGTATTTTTCAATTATTCTATTTGATTATGCGGTCTTTTACGCCACTCATGGCGCGCTAAATAACTTCTCTTCTACAAATCAAAACCCATAGGTTAAATCAATATAATCGAAAGTGTACTCGTGATGCTGACCTATTTATAATTTGACAGGGTTCAGAAAAATAGTGGTACTAAGTGAGGTCGGCTATGCGTACTGTAACTAAGTGCTTGGATCGATTTATTGCATTTACTTTCATATCGAGCATTTTATTTTTAGTCGCTCCTCCCGTATTCGCACAAATTCTAATGCTGAAGCCCTCGGGCGATGCCGTCATTTATCAGCGTATGCCTGATGACAACGAGAGCACACTTGCCACACTCACTCTAGAAGCTGGAGAAGAGACATCTCGCATTGTCTTGAAATTTGATGTTTCAGCCTTAGCAGATTTGCAACCAGAAGAGATAGTTTCAGCCCAACTAAGATTAAATGTCTTAGTGAACGATGGCCAATGGTCATCCGGAAAATCCGGCCGTATTACCGCTAATCAAGTTACCGATTTTTGGGCTGAGTCTGACGTAAGCTGGAATAACATCAGCTATCAAAAACGTAAATCAGACAGTGAAGTTGCCGGTGATGGCAATACCAGCGTAGTACAATTTGATGTGACAAAAGACGTACGTGAAATGTTATCAGGCAATGGATTTTACAGCTGGCTGCTAAAAAAAGAGAAGGATTCCAAGCGCGGATTGCTGGTATTCGGTTCACGCGAAAGCGATCTTTCACCGGTTTTAATTTTATCAGTGAATTCAAAAAAGGATTTTCAACCGCCCGAACTCAAGATCATCTCGCCCACAAGCAATCTTCTGCTCACGGCAGAAAAGCCCACGGTAAATATATATTATTCTGATATAGGCAGTGGCGTTGATCTCTCAAGTGTTAATATCACTCTTGATGATACTGCACTGGTGGATTGTGAAGTCGAACGCAACAACGCAACCTGCTCAATGCCAAGTCTACAACCAGGCGTACATAGTTTATATGCAAGTATTTCAGACAACGCCGAGGTAGCGAAAACAAGTAATACCAGTCTGAATTTTATTTACCTAAATTCTGCCGATGCCAATTCTGGTTTTGCTTCACGCTGGCATTCTGGCACTAGTTTGCCGAACGATGATGACGCCTTCTCAGGAGATTTTTATTTAGATACGTCTACTGGCGATGTATATCAGAAAAATGAAAATACCTGGCAACTGACCATGAACATCACCGGACCACAGGGTGAAACCGGTGCTGTTGGTGCACAAGGCCTATCAGGACAACAAGGTATACAAGGAGAAAAAGGAGAAACTGGAGCACAGGGCGACACCGGACTAGTAGGCCCGCAAGGTATACCCGGCGCACAAGGTATTCAAGGAATTCAGGGACAACAAGGGCTCCAAGGAGAAAAAGGTGAAAAAGGAGCAACCGGATCACAGGGCAACGCCGGACTAGCAGGCCCGCAAGGGCTGCCAGGTGCACAAGGCATTCAGGGACAACAAGGGCCGCAAGGTGAAACTGGACCGCAGGGAGAAGCAGGTAGTTCTACCGGTGGCACTGCAACAAATATTTATAATGGCAGAATTAATCTACAAAATCTTGCAGCATCGGTATTGCCAAATGGCTGGAGTGTTAGTCAGGCACAGGCAGGAGTTTTTAAACTCACTCACAATTTGAATACGGTGAATCTATCTTTCTCATCAACTATGTTAATTGGTAGCTCTGGTAGCGGCGATAGGCTTGCCATTAACGATATTCAGCCGCAAGAAATCATATTTAGTCATACTGACTATACTGGCGCAACAATCACAGGATCTAGTTCAGCAATCACTGTTCACTTTATTCTTATGGTGGACTCTGGCACTACCGTGGATGGAAACGCTGTCGACGGAACCGCTACAACCAATTTAAGCTGTGCCAGTATATTGCAAAACGACCCTACCGCAACAAGCGGGACTTATTTCTTAACAATGGATAGTACCGCCAGCTCAGAATCAATATCTGTTTATTGTGATATGGATTTTGATCAAGGCGGTTGGACGCTTGCAGGCAGCGTGTATGATGGTACTCGGGTTGAATCAAGCAGTGTTACCCAAGGTTCGAATACAGTTTTTAATTACGACATCTTTTCTCGTTTACTAGAAAGATCAACCAAGGGTGTTCGCATACAATGGGGGCCTAATGATGGCGACAATCTCCTAATCTATAAAGAATCACTAGGCGGACATGTATGTCATAATTTTTTAGATAATGGCGTTTTGGGATCGCAGGATATCAGTGGCTCATACGTGATGTGGTCCTGGGATGAATCACTTCAATGTGGTCTTTCGGGCGCAGACTACACAGTTATAGTTTTAGATAGGAAACTCGGGACTTTTGATATTTTTGCTTGGTCAAATAGAGGAAGCCACTACAATATCTACAATTCACTTACTAACACCTGGGATTTATATACAGCTACTGCTAAAAATTTCATGAGCAATCGGATTTCAACCGAGAGCTTTGTTAATATCTACATAAATTAATTTATTAATAAAATTCAGGCTAACACCAGTATGAATTATATTAATTAACTGCTTATCCAGCCAAATTTTTTCTAAGCATGCTGTTCTTGTAACTCGACCTTATCCGGAAAAAAAGCACTCTTTTCAACTTCATTTTCTACAAATTTATGATACAACGTAACCAATGCAGGAGTTAAGGTAACATCAGCAATAAACGCCAAAAATATACACATACTAGCCACCAAGCCAAATTGACAGACAGCTTCCATCGTTGCTAAACAGTAGATAAGAAAACCTAGCGAGAGAACAACTGCGGTAACTAACATAGCTGAACCCGAAGTCAGCATAGTACTTTTTATTGCATCTAAGTTTGTCATGTTGGCTTGTCGATAGGCACGATAGCTGTGCGTAAAATGAATTGTGTCGTCAACGGCGATGCCTAATGCAATGCTGCCAATCATGACGGTAAAAAGATTCAAAGGAATATCCATCAAATACATAATTCCCAACGATATGACTAATGGAACAATATTGGGTAGCATAATAATTAGCACCAACGCCGCTGAATAGCGTTGGGTAAGTTGATAGGGTACCGTTAAGAATTCGTTGGGAATCGGCGTCCTGCGACTAGCTCGTTGTTGACGCCATTGATTGAGGCGATTTTTTAAGGCGTGCAAATCGGTTGGCAAGGTTGTAACGATATTTTTCATAGTATGTGTCCTCAGTTGGTATCAAATAATTTGTATGAGGAGGACAGAAGGTATGAGTGGCTATGTCACGCACGTTTGCCGGAAGGACACGTTGCGCAAGCATACTGCAAAACGATCCCTCATCAATGAGTGGAAATTTTTTTTAACTATCTCGAGTATAATCGGCTCAGAAATAATTGCGGTTTATTGCGACATGAATTTTGATCATGGTGGCTTCTAAGGTATTTATTCCCAGCTGACAAATCCGATAACGAGTATCCATACTTTCGAATCAGTTTATGCAAACTGGATTGGAGCGTGCGAGAAAGTAAATGATTATGCATATGTGCCAGGAAATACTCTTGAAGGTTTCCGACAAAAATAGAATTTTCAATCAGTAAATCACTTGTAGAACGATAATAACATTAAAAGCGGCATTATTTGTCATGACGATTTACTCTGCTTTGCTCTATCTCCAAGCGCTCGAATAACGAAATGAGCAATATTAAATTAGAGTTTTCCCTCAATTTTTATATTTCTATAATTATATAATGTAACTAAAGGAATACTTTTTTTTAAATGGCACCAATCATTTCGCGATTCCGGCCTTTCTAAATAAAAATAACGAATGGTTGGAATAATAACAATATTATTTTTTATAATTATTATATATGATAGCGCTCGCTCACCTAATAACAATAAAAATAGTCGTAATGGATTTTATTCGCACTTAGAGCACGGAATAAAACTTTCATTTTTTTAATTGTGTTATTGGGAGCGTTCATGAACTCGGTCGCGAGCGTCATTGAATCAAAGCAAGAGAATAATATTACTGCAGAAACACTGCATGGTAGATATCCGTTCTCGCCTTTTCCCCGAGGTTGGTATGTTATCGGAAAGAGTATCTCTCTTAAAAAAGGCTGCGTAAAAACATTCCATTATTTCAACCAAGATATTGTTATTTTTCGCGGCCAAAGCGGAAAACTTGGCGCTGTAGATCCTCACTGCCCACATTTAGGTGCACATCTAGGAATTGGGGGAACAGTAAAAAACGATCGGCTTATTTGCCCATTTCATCAATGGGAATTTAATTCTGATGGTTTTTGTCAACACATCCCCTACGCAACAAGAATCCCAAAAAAAGCGAAAGCTAAGCATTGGCCTATTGCTGAAGCCTCAGGCCTATTATTTATTTATTATGGTGTGGACGGTGAGCTTCCTCCAAATAATTTACCCTTACCTGGTGAGCTGGAAGGTTTATCCTGGAGCAAAGTTTCAGTTAGTGCACCTAAAAAAATAAAAACACACTTACAGGAATTGGCTGAAAATTCGTTTGATTTAGGCCATTTTTCTGGATTGCATGGAATGGGATACCCAGAAATCAAGATCAACGCGATAACCAAAGATTCGATTCAATTGACTCAAAAAATGGATTATCACCAATTTGGATTGAATTTCCGCTATAAAACGGAATTGGAACAAGTAGGCGCCAACAATGTTATTAATCGGGTTCAATGGGAAAAAATAGAATTCATCGTCATGTTATGCAATACACCCATTGACAACGAACACATACACGTACGTAGCTTAGTGTCAGTAAAAACGCCTAAAAACAGCTTGGCCCGGTGGGCTATAAAACAATTTGTATTGTGGTATGTAAATAAAGAATTGAAAAAAGATACTCCTATTTGGGAGAACAAGCGTTACTACAAAAAGCCGTTACTATGTCATGCTGACGGACCGATTTACACACTTAGAAATTGGATAACCCAATTTTACTGAAATTATAATTAATCCCTGTCACCACTTTTATTAGATATCCCAGAGATGATTGCAATGAACCGAATAGCAGTAAACACGGCAAATGAGTTTGACAACTACGTAGATACCTACTCTATGCCGAGATATCCGATTGGTTGGTATGGATTATTGCTGTCGTCAGAACTACAGCGTGATAAACCTAAGACACTAAGTTATTTTGGGCGAGAGTTAGTTGCCTTTAGAGATGAAGCTGGAGCTCCTGTTGTAGTAGATGCTTATTGTCCGCATATGGGTGCGCATCTCGGCCGAGGAGGTTCTGTAGTTAACGGTACAATTACCTGCCCCTTCCACGGATGGCAATTCAACAACCAAGGCAATTGTGTGAATGCACCCTTTGCGCTTAAAACTCCGGCGAGTGAAAGAACACAATTAAAGACCTATCCTGCGGATGAAAAAAATGGCGTAATTTTCGTTTGGTTCCATATTAAAGATGAACAGCCTACTTATTTTATTCCCGAAATCGATGAACTAAAAACCCAAAGTTGGTTACCCTGGGGAAAATTGCGTAAAATCATACGAACCCATGTACAAGAAATTCGAGAAAACTTTTGTGACGAATCACATTTTAAGTTTATTCACCAGCAGGAGATGCCAGCAGACATTGGCTGGTGGACTGATGGCCCAAGAGCTTTCCATAAATGCATGATCACCTGGAAATACTTTCGCCTATTTGGACTCAAAAGCGATCGTTTTAACTTTGAATCGACCTCCACTTTTTACGGTCCAGGTGTATTGGTTACGCATACTTCAGGGCTGATGAAATATATTACGATTGGGCTGGCGAATCCCATCAACGACAGCCATTGTGAATTTAGATTGATTGGGACATCTAGAAGAAAATCAAAATTTTTCCCTTTGCTTGCACTGATCAATCGTCGGGTTTTAATGCAAACCGCTAGACGAGACATAGAAGAAGAATGTGAAATCTGGTCACACAAGCGCTACGTTGAAAAGCCAATTTTTCAGTCACACGAGAGATCTATCCAAAAATTTCGCAAGTGGTACCAGCAGTTTTACGAAGGATATCATCAGCAGCAGGTACCATCAATTGCATCAGATCATATACCTTTGAGAATCGTTAATAATTAGTTTTTAGCTTTTGAGACAATCCAATGTTCAATGTAATTTTTAATAAGTTCATCGCTTTTGCTGCGGTTTCCGTCACCGTGCACACTAAAAAAGTTATTTTTATTTTTTCAATGCTGATTGTCTTTCTGGGAATACAACTAAGTAGTTTACGGATAGATAGCACCATTGAGGGGTTTCTGAGTCCAGATTCGCCCGAGTTATTAAAATATAATGAATTTAAAGATTTGTTTGGTAGAGATGAATTCTTTCTATTTGCGTTAGAAACCGAAAATTTATACGACCTGAAATTTATCAATGGCCTTAAGCTTCTCCATACAGATCTATTGCAAAAAACCCCCTATGTCGCGACAGTTGACTCATTAGTTAATGCCAGAAACATATTTAGTCAAAACGACGAGTTAATCATTGATGAGCTGCTCGACAAACTGCCCTATGAAACAGACGGTTTGCAAAAATTGCGCTCGGCTATTGAAAATAATCCTTTATACACCAATGCCTATTTATCAGCAGATAGAACACTTCTTTGTTTTATCATAAAACTTCAACCATTCCATATTATCAATAATGCGGTGAATAGTAGTGAGAAACAACAATTAAAAAATCTCGACGATAAAGAAATCGCAGAAGCCATGAGTGCGCTGGAAAAAATTAAATCCGATTACGGATGGTTGTCCAAGAAAATAATCATTTCAGGTTCTCCTGCAGTAACCGCTGAACTTAGTAGAAATATGGCGACCGATTTTGGCGTATATTCTGGTTTGGCGATATTGCTTGTGACACTCTTTTTATTCGTTATCTTTAGACGAATCAGTGGCATTATGATGCCGATGATAGCACTCACAAGCAGTGTCGTCTGTGCCCTAGGTTTAATGGCATTAAAAGGTGATCCGTTGCAGCTGACGACCACCATGTTGCCATCATTTTTATTAGCTGCCTGTGTAGGTGATTCTGTGCATCTGCTCAACCTATTCTACAAACATTATGATAAGGGAACCGCGAAAAGAGATGCGATAAACCTTGCGTTAAAACACGCCGGCATACCGATGATATACACTTCATTGACCACCGCCTTTGGATTACTGTCTTTTGCAACATCGAATTTATTTCCCGTGTTCAGTTTAGGTTTGTTTGGCGCTATAGGCACGATGTTAGCGCTAATTTTTACGCTATTTTTCATACCCGCACTTTTGATTGTCATGCCGCTAAAAAGAAGGGAAACTGAAATAGTTCGCAAATACAGCTTAGACAAGTTTACTCAATACTGTACGGCTTTAGTATTATCACACCCGGTAAAAATTGTAACGATTTCATTCTTTGTATTAGTGCTTTCAATTGTGGCTGCAACTAATATTAATTTTACCCACGATGCGCTCAACTGGTTTAAAGACGATGCCCAGATCAAACACAGCATAAAATTTACCGAATCAAAAATTGGCGGCAGCATGCCGGCTGAAATTCTCATTGATTCAGGCCGCTCCCAAGGAGTATCCGATCCAGTGTTTCTTGCACGCCTGGATAATTTAGTTTACAGGATTAAAAATTACCGTACAGAAACCATGAAGGTTGGGAATGCAGTTGGGCTCAGCGATTTGATAAAAGAAACCAATAAAGCCATGCATAATAATGACAGCTTGTTCTACTCGATTCCGACTGATCAAGCATTAATAGCGCAAGAACTCTTGTTGATTGAAATGAGCAAAGCCAGCGAGTTACACCATTATAGTGATTCAGACCTTCGGTTTGCACGAGTCACCGTATTACATCCATGGACAAACTCAATACATCACGCAGCATTTATCCAGGATTTAAAAAATATAACCTTGGAGATTATGGGAAAAGAATATTCTGCCAATGTGACTGGCTTGACCACCCTGCTTGGCGAAACGTTTGCCCAGATGCTTGCAACAACCGCGCAAAGTTACATTTTTGCAGGGATAACTATTTCGATACTAATGATCTTATTGCTGGACAATGTTCTATTGGGTTTAGTTAGCATGTTGCCAAACCTATTGCCGATAGCCGCCACCCTCGGTCTAATGGCAACGTTGGGAGCGCCGCTAGATATGTTCAGCATGTTAATCGGTTCGATAGCGCTCGGGTTAGCAGTAGACGACACTATCCATTTTATGTATGGATTTAATCACAGCTATAAACAAAATCAAGATTACGCACTGGCAATAAAACAAACTATGGATACAAATGGTCAAGCAATGGTAGTAACCTCATTGATTTTGTCTCTTAGTTTTTTAATCTATTGCTTTTCCGAAATGAATAATTTGTGGGATTTTGGGATTTACACTAGCTTTTGTATTATCTTGGCATTAATTGCGGACTTATTATTTTCTCCTGCATTGCTCTGTTTGATTTATAGGAAGAAAACCTTGGCTTACCCTAGCTTAGAATTACAAACTAATTATTCTCATGAAGATGCTCTGCCTGATTGAGCAGTGGTGCTACTGCCTAATAAATTAAATCGCGGCTATGGACGCTTTTTTTATGCTGTCAACCATTTTATTAGAGACCTGCTTTACTTTCTTGACGTTATTGCTGATCTGACCGATCTAGATTCAACCGAAAACCAAATTACTAACCTTCCGTAAAAAAATCCGCAATTGGTCTGGACTAATGGGTTTGCTAAAGAGTTGAAATCCGCTGTCGTTCACCTCTCGCAATCGGCAAGGAGAAGTATCTCCGGTAACGATGATCGCTGCGATAAACTCTTCGGGAAATAGTGCAGTAATATTATTGATAGCGTCCACGCCGTTTTTTCCGTCCGCTAAGCTATAATCTGTAATAATGGCGTGAGGAATAAAACCTCCCTCCATGAGCTGCTGTTTTGCGATCATCTCGGATTCCGCACAAAGCACCGTATGCCCCCACTCATTTAACAACGCTTTCATTCCCGCTAAGATGCTCAGCTCATCATCAATAACGAGAATATGTAATGGTTCGCATGCGGTAAAATCAGTTGTTGCTTCCCCGGGTAGATAATTTAATGGAGTAGACTCTGCAGCCAAAGGGATTGTAATGCTAAAAACAGAACCTGCCCCAACCACAGATTTTACCTCCAGGGGATGTGCTAAAATCATGGCTAATCTTTTAACTATTGCAAGACCTAAACCAAGCCCTCGATCATGATGAGCGCTGCCTGTGTCTAATTGGACAAATTCAGTGAAAATTTCTTGCAGTTTATCGCTAGGAATTCCCTTGCCGGTATCGTGAACTTCGATTGTAACCTGTCGTTGGGCTTCTTGAAGTATGGTGACAATTGAAATCTTTCCATGCTGAGTATATCTAACCGCGTTAGTCACAAAATTGCGTAATATTCGAATTAGTAGACCCTTGTCCGTTTCAACAATGACAACAGGAGAATAGGCTACGAAAAAATCCAATCCGCGTTCTTTGGCGACTGGTGCGAATTCAGAATTGATTAAACTTAAGATATTTTCAAGAGCAACCTGGCGGATTACTGGAACGATTAATCCTGCGTCCAATTTGGAGATATCCATTAAAGCGTTGAATAACTCTATTAATGCAGTCACGGACTGATTTAATTTTTCGACGAGTTGATGATGTGGACTATCAGCTAGTTTACTTTTAAGCACTGTGGTAAATAGTGCAATAGCTTGTAACGGTTGACGCAAATCATGGCTAGCTGCTGCGAGAAATTTGGATTTAGCCAGGTTGGCTCGCACAGCCTCTTCTTTTAATTTAATTTCACTAATATCGCGAATGGATCCCTCAACACTCAACGGTCTGCGCATGTCATCAAACAGCATGCGCAGCGAAATTGAAACCCAGAGGTGAGCCTTCCTGGTTGAGCAATAATATTCTGCTTGGTACCCCATTGCTTTACTCTCCTCATTTAATAATTTCTGCAAGGATTCTTGATCTGAAGCGCTGAATAGTTCCAAAGGATTATCTCGTGTATCGCCAAATATTTTCGAGAAAGCTGGATTGTAATGGATGTGGCCTGAAAACAAATTGTATTCGAATAGTGCATCTAATGAATCGTCGTAGAGGTTTTCATATTTTTCAAGATTGTGAATAGCCTCCAACTGCCGATCAATCGCGGATTGTTGTAGTAGTCGGGTTCTCGCTGCAATAGCAAGAGAAAACAGTAGTGCCTCGCTCAAAAATCCCCAATGTAACGACCATAGGCTTAGGCTACTCACATCAATCACACCCTGTATCATGAGCATAAAAGTAGTGGCACCCACCACAGTGCATAATTCAGCAGTCAATAAAAATCTTGCTGTTGGTAATCTCTTTGTGATCGCCACAATATTGGCAGTCCAACAAACCAATATGACTAATCCAGAATAACCTTGGACAATAAAATTGCGCACCCAAATCGAATCAATAAAACTGAAGATAATTACAAAAAATAAACCAAACCAAACCAAAATAGCGTACTAAACAAAATGCGTATTCGGTGAGAAAACAACAAGCCTCCCAGTGCTTCGCGCATAAATAATAAATAGCACAATAAGAGGCTTATCCCGGCTATAAAAGTCAGCTTGAGATAATTGGAAGGATCGTTGGGTATTAACCAATGAGATATTGAACCATCGGCAAACGCACAAAAACTCATGGCGGCAAACAAAAACAGCACATAATAACCGTAGATTGCTTGTTTGAGATTTATTAACAAACTTCCATTGTAGATAAGCAGAGCCATCATCACCGCATAAAACGCTGTGAGCAGTACAAGATTCTCCTCATGTTGTTTTTGCCATTGCAATGTCGTTAGCAGTTTAAAAGGCAGCATCATGGGCATACCAGTCGCGAGATTATCCACCCATCCCACTATGCTGTACTCCTCTAAAGCTGCGGGAGTGTGGAAGACAAAAAATTGGCTGGCAATATCGCGTTGTAAATAGGGCCGTAAACTTCCCGTGCTAAAATTTTTTACCACCTCACTATCGTTCAACATCCATAGTTCCAATTGATACAAATAGGTTGGTTGATGCGGCAGATACAAGACAAAAGCAGAGTGCTCAGATGTATTATTGTGAATGTTGACGCGAAACCAATAACGAGCAGAAGAGTTTTTACTGGTAAAAACTTTATCACCATTTTGCTGCCATCGACTGTTTACCTTTGCTTGCTTTATATCCTCTATAGAGATTGCGCGATCTGTATCTTCGAGGTATTCCACATAGGGAGCGAGATCAAGTTGCTCGGTTAAATTGTCAATCACTGCGGTAGCAGCGCTTGGTGACGACGCTTGAACACTAGTGATACCGAAGGCAAAAGCCCCGATGATAAATAGATATGCGATGAACAATTTAAAGTTACGTAAAAATTTCGCCATATACGATTATTGTGCTTACAAAGTTCATTCCACCGCATTATATCGACTGATCGGCGTCAACTCACGATCAAGGGCAATACGAGTGCTGCAGCAGATATTGAAAAAAATATAAATCATAAATCGCTAAAACTTAAAACCATCGATCTGATGTTGGAGCTTATCCGCCTGCAAGGAAATGGAACGACTTGAAAGTTCCATCTTATCGTTGATCTCAACCATCTTATTAGAAACCTGCTGAACTTTCTTCACACTATTGCTGATCTGACTGATCACTAAGCTCTGCTCTTCAGTGGAAGACGTCACAATCGAGTTATATTTTTGAATCGCTTCTACCGAGATATTCACCGCTTCTAATGAGCCGACGTTTTGGTTCGCCAACTCGACGCCGATATGGGTATATTCTTTACTGCCCTCCATGACCTCAACCGCTTGCTGTGCGCCCTTTTGTATAACCGCCATAATCTGATAAATCTCTTGCGTTGATTCAGCTGTGCGGCTCGCTAAATTTCTCACTTCATCTGCGACCACAGCAAATCCCCTGCCCTGTTCACCGGCTCTGGCGGCTTCAATCGCCGCATTTAATGCTAATAGATTGGTTTGCTCTGCGACCGATCTGATAACGTCAGAGGCACTGCCTATGCGTTCAGTTTCAACAGCCAAACGATTGATGACCTCACAGGCGGTTTCAATTTCGTCAAAGAGTTTTAGCATAGTCTCTTTATTGTCGAGCACGGCCTTGCGATTACGTTGTGATTCTTCCAACGCACTTTTAGTTTGCTGAGCCGCATCGCCGGCATTATTAACTACCTCGTCCGATGCCGCTCTCAATTGCTCCATGGCAGATACGATATTGTCGATATCAGCCTTTTGCTGATGCATCACTTTTTTGGCTTCTTTCGACTCGACATACAATTCACTGATGCCTTGATTTATCACAGCACTTGCCAAAGTGTTTTGCTTAAGAGTTTCTTGCAAGCGTACGATAAATTCATTAAAATGGGCCACCAAACCTCGCACCTCATCATTAGTTTCGCTTTTAAGCCGCAGGGTAAGATCGGCCTTGCCGACGGCCATTTCAGCCAGCGATGAAGATACTCGATTAATACTTTCTATTACCCATCCGGCAATAAACCAGGCAATGACAAATAGCGCAATGATCATCAATGTGCCACCGACCATGCCGGTTTGAATTGCTTCGTTACCGGCTTTATCCGCGTCATCAAGAGCAACAATTAAGTTTTTAAAGTTTGTATCGCGGAATTGCTGAATACCCTTCTGTAAGGTTTCGAGGTTCTCAACTATTTTGGCTATCTTGTCCTGAACTTTTTCAAGCTCACTGGACTGTTCCGCCATACTTAGGGAGATAGAATGCGCCAATTCATAGTAAGCCAAGTATTTTTTATTCAGATCTGCAATTTCCCCCTCTGCCTGGGGCGCCATGCTGAGCATATCCTGAAGCAGTTTAAGGATTTTACCGTGAATAACCGCGGCTTCTTCAACCATTTCCGGATCTTCTTCCGTAATAGCAGACGTTAATAAGGAACGTATATTGGCGATTTCGCCTTTGAGTTGTGCAGTTAATTCGAGAATGGGCACCTTCGCATCGCGAATATCAATGATTCGCGCGCGATTGTCGGAGACTGTGAAATAATTAAATAATAGATAAAGTAGAAAACCGACCGAACCCAACACGGCTATAAAAAGAATTTTGTGTCGAAGGAGTAATCCACTCGAGTATTTATTCTTCCCTTTAGTCACTTGAATAATCCGTTAAATATAGTGCAGCCCTATTCATTAATAGATTAGTTCATCACAACAGCTGTGCAATATTTCGAGCGTAAGTATGCTAGACAAAGCTAGAAAACAAGCTAAAACTGCGGCATCCCTAGGCGGTTAACCATTGTTGTATTTTTTCTTTTATCTGTAATTTTTTCACCGGTTTTTTAAGATAATCATTCATGCCTGATTCAATACAGCGCTCTCGATCACCGCTGAGGACATTGGCAGTAACAGCGATGATAGGAATAGCTTGATATTTGGTTAGTTTTCCTTCGTTCCCAGATCTAATGCACTGGGTGGTATCGAAACCATTCATGACTGGCATCTGGCAATCCATAAAGATCAGATCAACTTCCGCGGTTTCAAGTAATTTCAGTGCTTCCAAACCATTGTCAGCAGTTAAAACTGTGAAGCCGTAACTCTCTAGGATGCGCTTTAAGACGATCTGATTCGTTACATTATCTTCAACAATCAGGACATTGGGGTTTTCATAGCAGATAGTGGCTATGTCTTTTAGAACGGTCTCTTCAGTTTTCTTTAAACTGTCTATGACATCCAAATCGACAATAAAATCGAAACGACTACCTTTCTCTTGTTCAGAAACCAGAGTGAGGTCACCATTCATTAATTTGACGAAGTGACGACACATCGCTAAGCCTAGACCGAGTCCGCTGTGCAGACGGCTGAATGAACCATCCGCTTGCGCGAACGCAGCAAATATTTTTTGGCGATTCTCGATATTAATACCGCTGCCAGAATCCTGCACTCGAAACAGGAAACTGTAATTCGTGCTTCTACTATCAGGTGCAAACCGGCTATTGTTGCTCGGCATGGATTTTATAGAGAAAGTTACTGTGCCCTTATCGGTAAACTTAACCGCGTTATCAAGCAAGTTATACAAGATATCGTGCAGTTTTTTGCGATCGGCATGTAACAGGTGG